>OLII01000088.1_pt1 | contig 32951 bp, 35 predicted proteins | sample 1609481 | NCBI WGS metagenome assembly OLII01 (sample SAMN05416859, study PRJEB24817) | seawater metagenome | isolation source: Sea water | place: Canada:Atlantic | collected 2013-11 | reverse complement strand
ACGAGATCTAGTACGGTCTCGTGGGCTCGGAGATGTGTATAAGAGACAGCACCGAACTCTGTAGGAGCGGGCTTGACCCGCGAAGAGGCCCTGACAGTCACCTAACCTTTCGAGGAAGCCGCCATGCCCAAGGCACTCCACTCGCTGTTGCTCGCCCTGCTCCTGCTGCTGCCTCTGGCAGCCCGGGCCGCTGGCGACGCCGACTACTTCATCGCCGCCAAGCCCAACGAACAGTCCAGCCTGCTGCAGGGCTGGGCGGCGCAACCCGACCCCGCGCGCCTCGAACTGCTGAGTTCCCTGCAGCAAGGCCACCTGGGCCCGGACGACAGCCGCAAGCTGCGCCTGAACAACCGCCTGCGCGGCCTGGTGGACAACGCCCTGGCCAGCCATCGACTGCTCAGCGATGACGCCAGGGTCCGCCTGGCCGCCGCCCAGCAACTGCAGAAAAGCGCGCAGCCCGCTCAGGTCGCCTTCCTCGACCGGCGCTTTGCCAGCGAGCCCGACGCCGCCGTGCACGCAGCCCTGGGCCTGGCCCTGGCCAACCTGCAACTGGTCGCGACAGACCCCGCCGTACGCCTGGCCGCCGTGCGCCTGCTGGGCGAAACTGGCGACCCGATGGCCCGCACCCGCCTCGAAAGCCTGCTCGACCCCAGTGTGGAAACCGACCCCACGGTGCGCACCGCCGCCGAAACCAGCCTGGCCCAGGTCAAACGCAAGCTGCTGATCGGCGAGCTGCTCGGCCAGGCCTTCAGCGGACTGTCGCTGGGTTCGATCCTGCTGCTGGCAGCCCTGGGCCTGGCGATCACCTTCGGCCTGCTGGGGGTGATCAACATGGCCCACGGCGAAATGCTGATGCTCGGCGCCTACAGCACCTACGTGGTGCAAGTGCTGGTGCAGCGCTACGCCCCCGGCGCGCTGGACTTCTACCCGTTGCTGGCACTGCCGGTGGCCTTCTGTGTGAGTGCCGGGGTCGGCATGCTGCTCGAACGCACGGTGATCCGCCACCTGTACGGGCGCCCGCTGGAAACCCTGCTGGCCACCTGGGGCATCAGCCTGATCCTGATCCAGGCCATCCGCCTGCTGTTCGGCGCGCAGAACGTCGAGGTGGCCAACCCGGCCTGGCTCTCCGGCGGCCTGCAGGTACTGCCCAACCTGGTGCTGCCCTACAGCCGCCTGGTGATCATCGGTTTCGCCCTGTGCGTGGTGCTGCTCACCTGGCTGCTGCTCAACCGCACCCGCCTGGGCCTGAACGTGCGCGCCGTCACCCAGAACCGCAACATGGCCGCCTGCTGCGGCGTGCCCACCGGGCGCGTGGACATGCTCGCCTTCGGCCTGGGTTCGGGTATCGCCGGCCTGGGCGGCGTGGCCCTGAGCCAGATCGGCAACGTCGGCCCGGACCTGGGCCAGAGCTACATCATCGACTCGTTCCTGGTGGTGGTGCTCGGTGGCGTCGGGCAACTGGCCGGCAGCCTGTGGGCCGCGTTCGGCCTGGGCATAGCCAACAAGTTGCTGGAACCGCAGATCGGTGCGGTGCTCGGCAAGATCCTCATCCTTGCGCTGATCATTCTGTTCATCCAGAAGCGTCCGCAAGGCCTGTTCGCCCTCAAGGGACGGGTAATCGACTGATGAACCAGCCACTGCTTGTCACTGCTACGCAAAAAGCCGGCCCGCGCCTGACCCTGGCCGTCGGCGCCCTGGTGCTGCTGGTGCTGATCGCCCTGCCACTGCTGTCGTTGCTGCCAGCCGGCCACAGCCTGCAGGTGTCGGCCTACACCCTGACCCTGGTGGGCAAGATCCTGTGCTACGCCATCGTTGCCCTGGCGCTGGACCTGGTGTGGGGCTACGCCGGGTTGCTGTCGCTGGGCCATGGCCTGTTCTTCGCCCTGGGCGGCTACGCCATGGGCATGTACCTGATGCGCGAAGCGGCCGGCGACGGCCTGCCGGCGTTCATGACCTTTCTGTCGTGGAGCGAGCTGCCGTGGTACTGGGCCGGCACCCAGCACTTTGCCTGGGCACTGTGCCTGGTGGTGCTGGCGCCGGGGCTTTTGGCGCTGGTGTTCGGCTACTTCGCGTTCCGTTCGCGGATCAAGGGCGTGTACTTCTCGATCATGACCCAGGCCCTGACCTTTGCCGGCATGCTGCTGTTCTTTCGCAACGAGACCGGCTTTGGCGGCAACAACGGCTTCACCAACTTTCGCAGCATCCTGGGTTTCGAGATCACCGCCCAGGGCACCCGCGCGGTGCTGTTCCTGCTCACCGTGGCCTTGCTGGCGGGCAGCCTGTACCTGGGCTGGCGCCTGGCGCGCAGCAAGTTCGGGCGCGTGCTCACGGCGCTGCGCGACGCCGAGAACCGCCTGATGTTCTGCGGCTACGACCCGCGCGGCTTCAAGCTGTTCGTGTGGGTGCTGAGCGCCGTGCTGTGCGGCCTGGCGGGTGCGCTGTACGTGCCGCAGGTGGGCATCATCAACCCCAGCGAGATGTCGCCCACCAATTCCATCGAGGCCGCCGTGTGGGTAGCCCTGGGCGGGCGCGGCACGCTGATCGGGCCGCTGCTGGGCGCCGGCGTGGTCAATGGCATGAAGAGCTGGTTCACCGTGGCGTTCCCCGAGTTCTGGCTGTTCTTTCTCGGTGCGCTGTTCATTCTGGTAACGCTTTACCTGCCCAGAGGCGTGGTCGGCCTGCTGAAGAAAAGGGGTGAACAATGAGAAGCGCACCGCTGCCTGCCGTACACCCCGAGTTCATGCTCGAACCGATCATCGACGCCGGCAGCGGTCGCGATGCCATCGGCCTGGGCCAGGCACGCCAGCCGGGGCTGGACGTGCGCCACGGCACGGTGCTGACGCTGGAGGACATCAGCGTGAGCTTCGACGGCTTCAAGGCGCTGAATGCGCTGAACCTGTACATCGGCGTGGGCGAGTTGCGCTGCATCATCGGGCCCAACGGGGCGGGCAAGACCACGCTGATGGACGTGATCACCGGCAAGACCCGCCCCACCACCGGCAAGGCCTGGTTCGGCGAGACCCTGGACCTGACGCGCATGAGCGAGGTGCAGATCGCCCAGGCCGGCATCGGGCGCAAGTTCCAGAAGCCGACGGTGTTCGAGGCCTTGAGCGTGTACGAAAACCTGGAACTGGCGCAGAAGGCCGACAAGTCGGTGTGGGCCAGCCTGTGCGCGAGACTCGGCGGCGAACAGCGCGACCGTATCGACCAGGTGCTGCAGACCATTCGCCTGACCGGGTCGGCGCAGCGCCCGGCGGGGTTGCTGTCCCATGGGCAGAAGCAGTTTCTGGAGATCGGCATGCTGCTGATGCAGGACCCGCAGTTGCTGCTGCTGGACGAACCGGTGGCGGGCATGACCGACGCCGAGACCGAATTCACCGCCGAGCTGTTCAAAAGCCTGGCCGGCCGGCATTCGCTGATGGTGGTGGAGCATGACATGGGGTTTGTCGGCAGCATTGCCGACCATGTGACGGTGCTGCACCAGGGCAGCGTGCTGGCAGAGGGTTCGCTGGAACAGGTGCAGGCCGATGATCGGGTGATCGAGGTTTATCTGGGGCGCTGAAAAGCTTCGCCGGCAACGCCGGCTCCTACAGAGACACCGCGGCTCTTGTAGGCGGCGGCCTTGCCGGCGAAGAGGCCGGTAAAGACAAAAAAGGACAAGGCACATGCTGAAAATCGACACCCTGCACCAGTACTACGGCGGCAGCCACATCCTGCGCGGCCTGTCGTTCCAGGCCAAGGTCGGTGAGGTCACCTGCCTGCTGGGCCGCAACGGCGTGGGCAAGACCACCCTGCTGCGCTGCCTGATGGGCCTGCTGCCCGCCCGCGAAGGCAGCGTGCACTGGGAGGGCCAGGCCATCACCACGCTCAAGCCGCACCAGCGCGTGCACGCCGGAATCGCCTACGTGCCCCAGGGCCGCGAGATCTTCCCGCGCCTGACGGTGGAGGAGAACCTGCTGATGGGCCTGTCACGCTTCGGCGCCAGCCAGGCGCGGGAGGTGCCGGCCTTCATCTACGAACTGTTCCCGGTACTGCTGCAGATGAAACACCGCCGCGGCGGCGACCTGTCCGGTGGCCAGCAACAGCAACTGGCCATCGGCCGCGCCCTGGCCAGCCGCCCGCGCCTGCTGATTCTCGACGAGCCCACCGAAGGCATCCAGCCATCGGTGATCAAGGAGATCGGTGCGGTGATCCGCCAACTGGCCGCGCGTGGCGACATGGCGATTCTGCTGGTGGAGCAGTTCTACGACTTTGCCGCCGAACTGGCCGACCAGTACCTGGTGATGTCCCGCGGCGAGATCGTGCAGCAGGGCCGCGGGGAAAACATGGAGGCCGAAGGTGTACGCGGCCTGGTTACGATTTAATCTGTGCGCCTGTCCCGTTTCGAGAGCCTGTCATGAATCACATCCGCGACGCCGTGCACGCCGACCTGCCGGCCATCCGTGATATCTACAACGACGCGGTGCTCAACACCCTGGCGATCTGGAACGAGCAGACGGTCGACCTGGGCAATCGCCAGGCGTGGTTCGCGGCGCGCCAGGGGCAGGGTTATCCGATTCTGGTGGCAGTGAATGAGGCAGGGGAGGTGCTGGGCTATGCCTCGTTCGGCGACTGGCGCCCGTTCGAGGGGTTTCGCCACACCGTGGAGCATTCGGTGTACATCCGCAGCGACCAGCGCGGCCAGGGCCTGGGGCCGTTGCTGATGCAGGCGCTGATCGAGCGTGCCAGGAGCTGTGGCAAGCATGTGATGGTGGCGGCGATCGAGAGCGGCAATACGGCGTCGATCCGACTGCACGAGCGGCTGGGCTTCACCCTGAACGGACAGATGCCGCAGGTGGGGGTGAAGTTCGGCAAGTGGCTGGATCTGACCTTCATGCAACTGATGCTGGCACCGGGGGCGCAGCCCCCACAGGGCTGAGGGCCTCATCGCGGGTCAAGCCCGCTCCCACAGGTACAGCGCTGGCTTGGAGGCCAACGGCGTATCGGTGGGAGCGGGCTTGACCCGCGATTGGGCCGGTCAGCCTTGCACAAACCTTCCCAGGCGTTGCTTCAACATCGAATTCTCACTGCGCAACTGCTTCACTTCCTCCAGCAGCTCCAGCGCCAGCGCCACCCCTTCCCACTCCAGTTCCAGCTCCTGGTGCAGCTTGGCCGCGCGCTTGGCCAGCACCGGGGCACGGTCGTCGAACACCCATTCCTCCGGCGTTCGCCCCGAAGGTTCAACGATGCCGTGTTCGACGATCTCGATCACGTAGGCTGCCGGTACATCGGCCTCCTGACAAAGGGTTCGCATGTCCAGTTGAACGATCAGGGTACTGCTCATGGTCACTTACTCCATTGAGTTCGCGGGTTGAACCCGGCCTTCTCCGACAGTTTGGTCCACAGTTCGCGGGCTTCGGCGCTCGATTGCGTCGGCATCACCACCTTCAGCTGCGCATACAGGTCGCCACGCTGGCCCTGCTTGTTGCTCAGGCCCATGCCCTTGATGCGCAGGCGCTGGCCGCTCTGGCTGTCGGGGCGGATGGTCAGGTTGACCTTGCCGGTCAGGGTCGGCATCTCGACCTTGGTGCCCAGCGCAGCCTCCCACGGTGCCAGCGGCACGGTGATGATCAGGTCATGACCTTCGACATCGAACAGCGGGTGGGGTGCCAGGCGAATGATCAGGTACAGGTCGCCATTGGCGCCGCCGCCCACGCCCGGTGCACCCTGGCCCTTGAGGCGGATGCGCTCGCCGTCGGTCACCCCGGCAGGGATCTTGACGTTGAGGGTCTTGGTGGTGTCGCCCGTGCGCTGCCCGGCCGCGTTGTACTGCGGCACCTGGAAGCTGATCTTCTTCGACTCGTTGGCCAGGGTTTCCTCGAGGAAAATCGCCAGTTCCATTTCCACGTCCTGCCCTCGCCGACCGGCACTGCGTTGCTGGCCACGGCCAAAGGGGTTGCCGTTGCCACGTCCGGCCGAGCCGAAAATGGAACTGAAGAAGTCCGAGAAGTCGCCGCCGCCAAAGTCGGCACCGCCACCGCCACCGCCACGGCTTTCCCAGCCCGGCGGGCCCTGGAAGGGCCGGCCGTGCTGGCCGTACTTGCGCAGCTCGTCGTATTCGGCGCGCTTTTCAGGGCTGCTCAGGGCCTCATAGGCCTCGTTCACTTCCTTGAAGTGGTTTTCGGCGTCGCGCTCTTTGCTGACGTCCGGGTGATACTTGCGCGCAAGCTTGCGGTAGGCGGTCTTGATCGCCTTTTCATCCGCCGTGGGCTCTACGCCAAGGATCTTGTAATAGTCTTTGAAGTCCATCTTTACGATTCACCATCGGTTATCGAATGCATCACTGCTGTGAAGATTGGGGTCAAGCATAGCCTTTCAAGTCGGACAAAGGATTGCTGTCGAGCAGATATTCGGTCTTGATTCTGCCGATGGCTGGCATAAACTGCGCGGCCGTTTTTCCCCCGGAAGCACACCCATGAGTCACGCATCCCCGGCCCGCGCCTGCGGTATCGACTTCGGCACCTCCAATTCCACCGTCGGCTGGCACCGTCCCGGCGTGGATTCGCTGATTGCCCTGGAAGACGGCAAGATCACCTTGCCCTCGGTGGTGTTCTTCAATATCGAGGAGCGGCGCCCGGTCTATGGCCGGCTGGCCCTGCACGAGTACCTGGAGGGCTACGAAGGCCGCCTGATGCGCTCGCTCAAGAGCCTGCTGGGCTCCAAGCTGATCAAGCACGACACCAGCGTGCTGGGCACCGCGCTGCCGTTCAAGGACCTGCTGGGCATGTTCATCGGCGAGCTGAAGAAGCGTGCCGAGGCCAATGCCGGGCGCGACTTCGACGAGGTGGTGCTGGGCCGCCCGGTGCATTTCGTCGACGACGACCAGGCCGCCGACCAGGAGGCCGAAGACACCCTGGCCGAGGTGGCGAAGAAGATCGGCTTCAAGGACGTGTCGTTCCAGTACGAACCCATCGCCGCAGCCTTCGACTACGAGTCGAGCATCCAGGGCGAAGAGCTGGTGCTGATCGTCGACATCGGCGGTGGTACCTCGGACTTCTCGCTGGTACGCCTGGCCCCCGAGCGCCACATGCTCGATGACCGCCACGCCGACATTCTGGCCACCGGTGGCGTGCACATCGGCGGTACCGACTTCGACAAGCAGCTGAGCCTGCAGGGCGTGATGCCGCTGTTCGGCTATGGCAGCCGCATGAAAAGCGGTGCCTTCATGCCCACCAGCCACCACATGAACCTGGCCACCTGGCACACCATCAACTCGGTGTACTCGCAGAAATCCCAGCTGGCGCTGGGCAGCATGCGCTACGACATCGAGGACACCGACGGCATCGACCGTCTGTTCAAGCTGATCGAACAGCGCGCCGGGCACTGGCTGGCGATGGAAGTGGAAGCCACCAAGATCGAGCTGACCCACAGCGACAGCCGCCTGGTCGACCTCAAGCGCGTGCAGCCCGAGCTGAGTGTGGAGTTGACCCGTGCGCTGTTCGAGGCGTCCATCGACAGCCTGCTCGAACGTGTGCGTGGCAGCGTCGGCGAGCTGCTGAACAAGGCCGGCGTCGGTGTGGCGCAGGTCGACACGGTATTCTTCACCGGCGGCTCCAGCGGCATCCCCGCCCTGCGCCAGAGCGTGGCGGCCATGCTGCCCAACGCGCGCCACGTCGAGGGCAACATCTTCGGCAGCATCGGTAGCGGCCTGGCGATCGAAGCCCGCAAGCGTTACGGCTAGCCCGCCGCCCCACAAGGACGTGAACAGATGAGTTTCAAACCCCTGGTGCTGATCAGCGCCTTGCTGCTGGTCGGTTGCAACGACGACCTGATGACCCTGCGCTTCGAGGACTCGGCCGGCTCGTCGGGCACCGGCCTGGACGCGCGCAAGCAGCAGATGATCGACGAGGCCCTGGTGCAACGCCAGATCGACCCGAAAAGCCTGCGCTGGCGGGTCGACCTCGAAGACCAACACCTGGTGTACGTGAGGGAACTGCAGCCGCTGAGCGAGGCGCAGCGCAAGGCGTTGCGCGAACCGTTCGACGAGATCCTGCAGGCACGCGCGGCGAACACGCTGCAGATCGAACTCACCCTGGACATCACCCCCGAGCAACGCCAGGCCCTGAGCGCGGCAGAGCGCCAGCGGATCGACGCGCTGCCGCAACCGCTGTTGATCCCGCTGGAGCTCAGCCCGACGGTGCTGACCATGGCGCTGATGCCCAGGGACGACGACAACGTGCCGCGGGACGTGACCGAACGCATCAACTCCAAGGTCACCTGCCAACTGCAGGCGCTGCCGGTAAAGCCGTTGCCGGAAGGCATCACCGGCCTGTGGCAGATGACGCTGGACACGGCCAATCAGGTCAGCGTCGAGCTGGGCGAAGCGCACTACCCGGCGCATTACCGGCTGACCGACGCCGGCCTGCAAGGCAGGATCGACAAAGGCGAACTGTGGCTCGTCGAGCCGAACTACCTGTCGGTGGACCCACTGGTGGTGATGCTGGGTTTTTCGGACCTGGGGCAACAGCGGCTGTACCGCAGTTTTCCGTTGCAACCCAATGCTTCGCAGCTGATCCATTCGTGCGAAAGCGCTGCCAATCACTTGCCACGCCCCCTGAGCTTTCGGGTCGGGGACGGCCTGGACCGGCTCGAATCGGTGACCTACAAGGAAGAAACCCAATGAACCTGGCCAGAACCCTGGCACTGTCGAGCGCGCTGCTGCTGGGCGGCTGCGGCGATGAAACATTCATGAGCGTGCGCTTTCAGACCGACGTCGGCACCGCCCGCTGGGGGCTGGACCCGATCAACCTGCAGATGATCGGCGAGGCCCTCGAACAGCGCCAGGTCGACCCCAAGCGCCTGCGTTTCGACGTGGATGCCGAGGACAAGCGCCTGGTGCATGTGGTGCTGCTGCAACCGCTGGATGAACAGCAGCAGGCCGCCCTGCGCGGGCTGTTCGAGGACATCGTGCAGGCGCGCAACGCTGTCACCTTCGCTATCGAAGTCACCCTGCAACCCACCGCCGCCGAGCGCCAGCGCCTGACCCCAAGCCAGCTGCAGGCCCTGGAGGCGATGCCCGCCTCGTTCACCCTGCCCGCCGAACCGGGCGACGAAGTGAGCACGGTGGCCGCGATGCCGGAGCAATGGCCGGGCACCACGATGGATGTCAACGAACAGGTGCAGGCCGAGGTCAGTTGCCTGCTGTACATCAGCCCGCGCCAGTATTACCCGGGCATGACCGACGTCTACGCGGCCAAGGGCGATGACCCGCAGCGGGTGGTGCTGGAGTTTGCCGAAACAGGCGAAGCGGATGCCTTCAGCCTGTGGAAGGTGAGTGCCCGCTACCGCTTCAAGCAGGCCAGCCTGCAGCAGCAGGTCGACAAGGGTGAACTCGCGCTGCTGCCGGCTGACGAGCAGAACCGCAAGAGCCTGAGCATCGCGTTCAAGCTGGCGGACCTGGGCGAGCACGAGCTGATGCGTGCCTACCAGATCGACTATCGGGTCAAGGCGCTGAACAGCCAGTGCTACGCCGAGCAGATGAAGCTCGGGCGGCCGTATACGTTCTTCATGGGTGCGGGGCTGGATCGCGTGGAAGCGGTCACTTATCCACAGAAATGAGTTGGCCTCTTCGCCAGCAAGGCTGGCGAAGAGGCCCGTAGGCCTTACACCAGCTCGGCCCGGCGCAACTCGCTCTTCAGGTACGCATAGTAGATCGGCCCCGCGACCACGCCCGGCAAGCCGAACGCCGCCTCGAACACCAGCATCGCCAGCAGCAGCTCCCACGACTTGGCGCGAATCTGCCCGCCCACGATGCGCGCATTGAGAAAGTACTCGACCTTGTGGATCACGATCAGGTAGCCCAGCGCCGCCACCGCCACCCAGATCGACAGCGACAGGCCGACGATGGTGATCAGCGTGTTGGACATCAGGTTGCCGATCACCGGCAGCAGCCCCAGCAGGAAGGTCAGCACGATCAGCGTCTTGGTCAGCGGCAGGTGCACCCCGAACAGCGGCAGCACCACCGCCAGGAATACCCCGGTAAAGGCGGTGTTGAGCAGCGAGATCTTGATCTGCGCGAACACGATGTTGCGAAACGCCTGCACCAGCAGCGACAGGCGCTCGAACAAGGCCGCGGCCAGCGGTTTGCGCTGGGTCAGGTCGGGGATGCGCTGCAAGGCCACGATGGCGCCCAGGATCATGCCGATCAGCAAGGTCACGAACATGTGCGCCGCGCCCTTGCCCACCAGTTGCAGGTCGGCCAGGTGGGTGCGCAACCATTCGCCGATGGCCACCTTGAACTCCGCCGCACTGGCCGGCAGGTAGGCGTCGATGAACGGCGGCAACTGCCCGCGCGCCTGGTCCACCAGCAGCATGAACTTGTCCAGCGACGCGCCGGGATTCTCCGCCTCGTGCAGCAGAAAGCTGATGGCCCCGGCAAACAGCAGGCTCAGCACGCTCACGATCAGCGTGCCCAGCAACGCCACCGCCACCCAGCGCGCACGCTGCCCGGCAATCAGGTGCTGCAACTTGGGCGTGAGCATGTTGACCAGCTCGAACACCAGCAGGCCGGCCAGCAGGCTGGGCAGCAGCTTGAGCGGCAGCGCCAGCAGCAACCCGGTGAACACGATGAGCCAACTCGCCAGGACGATCTGGCGCTGGGTAAATGTCATACAACCTCGGAGGCAGAAAGACCACAAAGACGGCAGTCTGCCAGCCTTCTACGAGCAGGCATAGGGGCACGCGGGGCGCGGCGCGCTGGCGTTGCCAGGGCAATCTTTCTATGATGCCCGCCCTCACGGAATGACCGCGCGCCCATGCGCAATCGCAGGAGCGTGCATGCGCGAAAAAGATATCCTCGAAATACTGGTGCCGATTCTCTGCGTGCTGATTGTCTGGCGCATCACGCCGATCTTCTGGACGTTCTTCATGACCTGGCTCAACCGCGTCAGGTACCTGCGCCGCGCCACCCCGATACGCCAGCTGAACGACGGCGAGCGCGAGGCCCTGGCGTTTCTCGGCGGCCCGGCCTACATGCTGCGCAAGCTGGTCGGCACCACCGACCTGCCCTGGAAGAAACTGGCCCACGTCACCGGCAAGCGCGCCGCGGTGTACCGCCTGCAAGGCCCGCTGGACACCTGGGGCTACTCGCTGCAGCACTTCGGCGAAATACACCACCGCATCCAGGGCATCGCGGTGCACATGCCGCTGGAGGACATCGAGGAAAAGACCGAACCGCACAACGAGGTGGAGGTGATGTTCAGCCGGGGCGTGGCCATCATTCTTAGCGTCAATGGTCGGCCCACCCTCATCGAAACCCTGCGCCTGTGGCAGCCTCGCCTGCTGCCGCTGCAGGAACACGCCGACACGGCCAAGGAACCCCATGCGTAAGGTACTGCTGTGCGCGCTCGCGCTGTTGCTCGCAGGCTGTGACAAGGACTTTCTGTTGCTGCACTTCCAGGCGCCGGTGGGCGACCTGTACTACAGCCGGGACGTGCATTACAGCTACCGTGAATCGATCTTCGCGCTGCTGGCCGCGCACCACATCCCCACCGACAGCCTGGTGATGGAGATGGACGAGTACAACGACAAGGTGGTGCACCTGCGCCTGACGGACGACTCACTGAGCCCACAGCAGCTGGACGAGATTCGCGAGGTGTTCGAAGCCATCATCCCGGCACGCAATGCGGTGACCCTGAACATGAAGCTGCGTTTAGACGCCGACCAGGCCCAGGGGCTGACCGGCCAGCGCCAGGGCACCGGCGCGCCGCCGCGTCACTTCGACAGCACCGTGCTGACCCCGCAGAACCTGCACATTGCCCTTGGCCAGGGCATCGGTACCCCGCCGCACAGCAACCCCTACCTCAAGGTGCTGCCGCAGGCCGATGACCAGATGCTCTGCACCCTGGAGGCCGGCATGACTCCGACACTGCCGTTCTACATGCTCGCCACCGGGCCAGGCGAGCTCGGCTCGGGCCGTCAGGGCCTGCTGCACGTGCGCAACCGCGACTTCCAGGCCGCCCAGGTGCCAGTGCACCTGCAGTTCGAAGACGCGGCGCTGCGCCGACTGGTCGATAACGGCACCCTGCAGGTGGCGTTCAGCACCCGCAACTGGCTCGACTACCTGAACCCCGACAACATTCACCTGCACTTCGTGATCGGCCCGCCACTGGTATCGGCGCCGATGGCCGAGATGACCCATGCGCGTGCCCGGGAACTGCACGCCGAGTGCAACCAGCGCATGGACGCACTGGGGCGGCCGTTCTCGTTCTTCTTTGGCGAGGGCGTGGACCGGCTGGTGTATGTGGGCCTGCCGGCACGCGACTGAGCCTCAGCGGGGGCTCATTTCTTCTTCAGGCAGGTACTCATGAACGCCTTGCGCTCGTCGCCCTTGAGCGCCTGGGTGGTGGCGTCGGCATTGCAGGTCTTCATCTTCTCCTGCTGGGTCGCGGGCTCGGCCTTTTTCAGGCAGGTGCTCATGAACGCCTTGCGCGCGTCCCCCTTGAGCGCCTGGGAGGTAGCGTCGGCATTGCAGGTCTTCATCTTCTCCTGCTGCGCGGTGGCGGCGAACCCCTGCGAACACATCAGGACGCCAAGCAGCAGCAACGGCACACGCAACATTTTCATGGGGCATTCTCCTGGTCGCCACGCCATCCGCGCAGCCTCGACACCAGTGTAGACAAGAATTTTTACAAACCCCTGTCAGCCGCGGCGCGCCTGGCGTCGGTACTGCTCCGGGGTGCACTGGGCCTGGCGCTGGAACATCGCGATAAAAGCCGATGGGCTGCCGTAGCCCAGGTCGAAGGCGATCTGCTGGATGCTCTGCTCGCCCTCCAGGGCCTCGATGGCCCGCAGAAACCGCAGGCGCTGGCGCCATTCGCCAAAGCTGATACCCAGCTCGCGGATGAACTGGCGGGCCAGGGTGCGCTCGCTCACATGTACGCTGGCCGCCCAGTCGCCCAGCGGACGGTTGTCCCCAGGGTTGCGCTGCAGGGCCTGCAGCACGCTGCGCAGGCCCGGGCCCTGGGCGTACGGCAGGTAGCCGGTGTGCACCGGGGCGCAGTGCAACTGGTCCACCAGCACCTGGGCCAGGCGCTGGTCGGCATCGGTGCGCGGTACCTTGACGTCGCGCCGGGCAAAATCGCCGAGGATGGCCTTGAGGATGTCGCTGATCACCAGGCTGCACGGCTGCGCAGGCAGGCTCTGGCTCAGCTCGCGGGTGATGTACACCGAGCGGTACACCACGGCCTGGGGGTTGTAGCAACCATGCTCGGTGTCCGGCGGCACCCATACCGCGTAGTTGGGCGGCGAGAAGAAGCGCCGGCCGTCGATCTCCAGCTGCATCACCCCGTGGGCGGTGTAGTTGAGCTGGCCCCAGGCGTGACGGTGCGCGGCGCTGTGGGTGTCGGCGCCGAACTCGTCATAGCGGAAGTACACCGGTGCCGGTAGCGCGTCCAGTTGCGGGATGTCGAGGTATTTGCGTGCCATGCTGTCGGTCGAATGCTGTCTGGATCAATGGGCGGGTTGTCTGGATCGCAGTATAAACATCCAGACAGACAGGCGGATAATGACCGCCGTCATCTTCAAAGAGTCCCTGTTGCATGAATTATGCGTTCCCCCTGCTGGCCATTCTGATCTGGGCCGGCAACACCGTGGTCAACAAGCTGGCCGTCGGCGCCATCTTCCCTGCCGAGATCGGCTTCTACCGCTGGGTGCTCGCCGGCCTGCTGCTCAGCCCGTTCCTGCTGCGGGCAGTGCTGCGCAACCGCGCGGCGATCCGTCCGCACCTGGGCAAGATCGTCATCCTCGGGGTGCTGGGCATGGCGGTTTACCAGAGCCTGGCGTACTTTGCCGCCGCCATCACCAGCGCCACCAACATGGGCATCATCCTGTCGCTGATGCCGCTGATGTCGCTGGCCCTGGCCATCGCCACCCTGGGCCAGCGCCTGAGCGCCGGCGCGCTGCTGGGTGCACTGGTGTCGTTCGCCGGGGTGCTGGTGGTGGTGTCCGGCGGCGACCCGGCCGCGCTGCTGGCCCACGGCCTGAACCTGGGAGACGCGATGATGCTGATCGCCACCCTGGCCTATGCGGTGTACAGCACCCTGCTGAAAAAGTGGCAGCTGCGCCTGCCGCCGCTGCAACTGCTGTACCTGCAGGTGCTGGTGGCGATCGTGGTGCTGTTGCCGCTGTACCTGTTCTCGCCCAAGGCCGGGCTGAGCGTGGACAACATCGGCCTGGTGCTGTATGCCTGCGTGCTGGCCTCGATCGTGGCGCCACTGGTGTGGATGCAGGCGGTGGTGCGCCTGGGGCCCAGCCGCACCACGCTGTTCTTCAACCTGCTGCCGGCGCTGACCGCGGTGATCGCGGCACTGGTGCTCGACGAGCGCCTGGCGCCGTATCACCTGGTGGGCGGCGTGCTGACCCTGGCCGGGGTGATTCTGGCCGAACGCTGGACCACCCCGCTGCGCCGCCTCAAAGCCCCGCCGCCTTCAGACGCGCCGCGTGCTCGGTAAACAGCCGTACCGGGTCGGCGCCCTTGCCCACCGCGCCGAGTGACTGGTTGACGATATCCAGGTGATCCAGCGGGTAGTCGTCGCCGATCACCTGGCCCAGGTGCGAGCTGAACCGCCCGACCATGCCGTCGCACTGGCCCGGTTCACGCACGAAGGTGCGCGCGAACAGGCGGCAGAAGCGGTTGCTGCCATCGAAGCGGTTGCGCCCGCTGTCGGTGATGCCCGGCTGCAAGGTGCCCGACCACGAGTAGTAGCGCACCCCGTCGACCTCGGCCGGCCCCTGGCCACCCCAGGTCAGCGGCAGGCCCTGTGGATAACGCTGGTTGAACAGGGCCACGCCCTCGAACGTCAGCGACTGGTGCGAGGCGTGCACGTCGATGGGCAGGCCTGCCCCGCGCCAGCCGGTTTCCAGCCAGCCCATCAGCCGTGCCAGCCCGTGCAGCACCAGTTTGAGAAGGCGCCCGCGGACGGAATCGCCGGGGTAGTGTTTGTCCAGGTAGTCGGCCAGTTCGGAGCCGTGGTTGGGGCCCGCGATGGAGGTGACCGAGGCCACCCATTCCGGGCGCCTGGCCGCCGCATAACGGGCGGTCAGCGCACCCTGGCTGTGGCCCAGCAGGTGAACCTTGTCGGCGCCGGTGCGGCGGCGCAGGTCGTCGATGATGCGCAGCAGCTGTTCACCGCGCACCTCGTTGCCGTGGATCGGCGAGACCTGCACCGGGAACACCGTGGCCCCGCCCCGGCGCAGGGCCGCGACAATGCCGAACCAGTACGGGTACAGCACCAGGCGCACGAAGCCGAGCATGCCCGGCACCAGTACCAGTGGATAACGCGTTGCAAGCGCTTGCGACATGGCGGCCCCTCCCGATCCGTGGCAGTGCGCACCACCCTACAGGCACACCAATGGCAACTGCAATCGAACTCCCGGCGTGCGCTGCGGTTCCAACCCTTATCAGGCCATGACGGCCTTCACAAGGGAGCGAGACCATGTACAAGCACGCCCTGGCAGCCCTGCTGGCAAGCGCCACCCTGGTAGGCTGCGGCAGCAACCGCCCTGAAAACCCTGTGGACTACGTGACCTACCGCGAACAACCGCTGGTCAAGCAGGTGGGCAACGGCATGACCATGCAGCAGGTGATCGCCATCGGCGGCAGCCCTTCCTCCGTCATCGACCTGCCCCACGGCGGCACATGCAACAACTACGTGCTAAACCATGAAGGCAAGCAACAGGCTTACTACGTGCGTTTCGATGCCACCGGGCATGTGGATGCCAAGGGCTTCAAGACGTGCGAGCAACGCCAGAAGGACGAACAGGCCCTTCCCGGCGCGTAAAACTTTTAGCGCGCCAATCAATCACACACTGTGCACCCGACGCGCCGTCAGAGCGTGAAACCCCGTTTTCAGCTTGGAGAACATGATGAGCAACGTTGAACTGACCGATGTACAAACCCTGCGCCACCGCGCCCGCCAGCACGTGGAAGACGGTGCGGTGACCGAAGGCTACACCGCCGACCGCGAAAAGATCCTGCGCCTGCTGAACGAGTCGCTGGCCACCGAGTGGGTGTGCGTACTGCGCTACAAACGCCACTACTTCATGGCCGAGGGGATCAAGGCCAACGTGGCCGCCGAAGAGTTCCTGGAGCACGCCAACCAGGAGATGGAGCACGCCGACAAGCTGGCCGAGCGCATCGTGCAGCTGGGCGGCGAACCGGACTTCAACCCCGACAACCTGAGCAAGAACTCCCACGCGCAGTACGTGGCAGGCAAGACCCTCAAGGAAATGGTGCTCGAAGACCTGGTCGCCGAGCGCATCGCCATCGACAGCTACCGCGAGATCATCCAGTACATCGGTGACAGCGACCCGACCACCCGGCGCATCTTCGAAGACATCCTGGCCCAGGAAGAAGAGCACGCGGACGATATGGCGGATCTGCTCAAAGGGCTGTAAACCGCAGCGACTTCATCGCGGGTCAAGCCCGCTCCCACAGGGTCCGTGGTGATCCTTGTGGGAGCGGGCTTGACCCGCGATGCGTTTAGCCAGCCTTGACGGTCTTGGGCGCCTTGCCCGAACGCATCTGCTCCAGCAACGGCGTGCACTGGTTCTCGTCCCCGCCGCTGGGCGCCACCAGCGCCAGCAACGCCGCCGCCGGCGCTACCGCCACCCCCAACGCCACCATCCCGGCCCCGCGCAACGCCAGCGGAATCGCCTGCACGCCCGCACTCGGCTTGGCGAACGGCCCGCGCACGTACAACGGCGAGCGCAGCGAGAACAGGCGCAGGCCCTTGGACTCGGGGTTGATCTTCAGGTCCAGTTGCTCGGTGGCGAAGTTGGCCGTGCCATCGATGTAGATGATCGCGTTCTCGGTGTCGAACACGAACAGGCGCGTACTGGCCAGGCCGTCCTTGATGCCGAAGTCCGCCGCCGCGCAGTTGATCTTCACCTCGTTGTCGCCAAACAGCTTGCCCACCACGTAGTTGCCCACGTTGAGCCCGGCGATCTCCATCAGGCCACGGCTGATCGCGCCATCGTTGATCAGCAGCCGCAGGTCGCCATTGGAGGTGCCCAGCAAGGCCGCCACCGAGTTGCCGCGGCCACTGATGTCGGCATCGCCATTGAGCGCACCGAAGCTGGTCTTCATCGGTTCGAAGGTGGGGAACAGCTGCTTGAGCTTGAAGTTGCGCGCACTCAGGCGCGCACGCCCCTGCATCGGCACCGCGCGGCCATCCAGGCGGATCTGCGCATCCAGCTTGCCGCCGGCCACGCCGAAACTCAGCGGCTCCAGGCGCAGCACGCCGTCATCGAGCACGAAGTGCGCGGCCAGGTCCTTGAAGGGCAGTTCTTCGCTGTGCACGATGCGCTTGCCGCTGAAGCTCACGTCGGCGTCCATGGTGCGCCAGCGCTCGGTGCGAAACTCCTCCACCGGCAGCACCTTGCCGGCCGGCTGCTTGCTCGCGCCACCACGGGCCTTCTGTTCGGCGTTGGAGTCGGCGCCGATCAGCGGGCCAAGATCCTTGAACAGCAGTTGGTTGGACACCAGCTTGCCGGTGAGCTTTGGCCGCGGCTGGCTGGCGACGAAAGCCATGTCGCCATGGATATCGCTGTCGCCGATCTTGCCGTTGAAGCCCTCGTAGCGGAACACCGCCCCGCCCGGCTCGTGCAGCTTGGCGATCAGGTGGCCGTCGGTGGAATAGGCCGGCGAGTCGGGCAGGGTCACGCCGGTCAGTGGGTACAGATTGCCCAGACTTGCGCCCGACAGGCGCAGGCGCAGGTCGAGCGCGCCAAGGTTGCGCGGGTCGGTCAGGGTGCCGGCCACTGCGACGCGCGTGTCGGCGATGCGCACGTCAGCCTGCAGCGGAAACGGCTGCGTGGCGTCCTGCAGTGCCAGCAGCCCGCCGATCTTGCCGCTGCCATTCAACGGCTGGCCCTTGTAGCGGCCGTCGACCTTGAAGCCGAAGGCGTAGTCCTGGGGCGCCGAACCCTGGCTCGCCGCCTTGTCGGCGCTGGCCTTGCCGACGATGTCGGTGAACGGAATGGGTTTGCCCAGCGGGTCGACCTGCACCTTCACCACGGTCTTGAGGGTCTGGTCGTCGAAGGCCACCTCGCCCTTGTCGAAGCCGATGGCGCCGATATCCAGCACCCATTTGGACGGCTCGGCGTTCTCGTCCTTGGGCCCGAAATCGAAGGTCCAGTTGGCGCGGCCATCGGCCAGGCGCTTGAGGCTGGCCACCGGCAGGGTCAGGTCGATACGCGGGATCACGATGCGCTGGGCCAGCAGCGGCAGCGGCGAGAGGCGAAACTCCACGCGCTGCAGGCCGACCATCTGCGGCGCCTTGAGCCACTCGGGGTTGCCCAGGGTCAGGTCCTGGGCGATGAAGCGCGGCCATGGCACCCAGGCGCGCCAGCCGCCCTCGTCGCGATCGCGCTGCCAGCGCACGGCCAGGTCGCCATTGATCGCAAAAGGTCGGTGCAAGGCCTCGGAGACCTTTTCGTTGAGGGTGGGCTTGATGCGGTTCCAGTCGAAGGTGGCGATGACGATGATCAGGACCGCCAGCAACAACAGCACAGTGGCGAAGGTCCAGGTGAGAATTTTGGCAGGGCGCGTCATTGCACGAATCTCCTGATGACAGCATGGCGAACAGCCATGCCCGTTGAGGGCACTTAACACTTCCGACTATCAATGCCGTCGATTGTTACCATTATCTTTATGAACTTCTTTATCTGACCCCCAAGCGTAGCATTGGCGCCGTACCCACTTACCAGCCCTCCCAAGGAGCGCCAGATCATGAAACGCCCATTGCTGCTCAGTTTTGCCCTCAGCCTGCTGGCTGCCAACGCCTTCGCCGTACCCGCCACCGAACAGAACCTCTCGGCCGAAGCCCGCGACAGCGCCAGCGTCATTGCACAACCCCTCAAGACCCTGGCCGAAGGCGGTTCTGACCGCCTGATCGAGCGCAGCAACCGCGTTGCCGAAGGTGGTTCCGACCGCCTTGTCGAACGCAGCACTCGCATCGCCGAAGGCGGCTCGGACCGTCTGATCGAACGCAACAGCCGCGCGAGCTGAGCCCATGCGCCAGTGCCCGCGCCCACAGCCCGGTCCATCGACCGGGCTTTGTTTTTTGCTGCCCAGGCCCTAGAGTGCAGGGCTGTATGACTGTGAACCGATACTCGCCATGCTGCCGCGCGCCGAACAAAAGCTACAGACCCGACAGGCCCTGCTGGATGCCGCCCGCCACCTGATGGAGAGCGGCCGAGGCTTCGGCAGCATCAGCCTGCGCGAGGTAGCCAAGACCGCCGGCATCGTGCCCACCGGCTTCTACCGCCACTTCTGCGACCTGGACCAGCTGGGGCTGGCACTGGTCAACGAGGTGGACGAAACCTTCCGCCAGACCATCCGCCTGGTGCGCCACAACGAATTCGAACTGGGCGGCATCACCGATGCTTCGGTGCGCATCTTTCTCGATGTGGTGGCGGCCAACCGGGCGCAGTTCCTGTTCCTGGCCCGCGAGCAGTACGGTGGCTCGCAGCCGGTGCGCCAGGCCATCGCCAAGCTGCGCGAAGGGATCAGCTCGGACCTGGCGGCGGACCTCAAACGCATGCCGCGCTGGCGGCATCTGGACGACGCGGCACTGGGGGTGATGGCCGACCTGGTGGTCAAGACCGTGTTCGCCACCCTGCCCGAGCTGATCGACTCGCCGGCCGAGCCGGTACCGGGGCAGTTGAGCGCGCAGGCGAAGATCACCCAGCAGTTGCGCTTCATCTTTGTCGGGGCCAAGTACTGGCAAGGGCTCGGCGATCTGCGCTGAGCCCTTGGCTTGCCAGCGAAGGGGTGCTCAAGCCGAACCGCAATTCCTGCTACCATGCGCCACAAACGCCCACCGCGACGACGCCTCTCCATGCCCGACCTTCGTACCGCCCAGCCTGAACTCCCTGCCCTGCTCGACAGCGTCCAGCAGCACTTCGCCCAGCGCATCGTGCCGCTGTGGCAAGGCCCGGGCTGGAACGCGGACATGGCCCTGCCATTCGAAGCCCTCGACCCGCAGCACCGGCCCCTGCCGGTACAGCGCTACCGTGCCATGGCCTGCGCGCGCCAGCTGTACCTGTTCAGCAGCCGCATCGAGCAGCCTGGCGCCGCGGAACGTGCCGCCGCCCTGCTGCGCACCCTGCAACGCCACTTTCACGACGCCGAGCACGGTGGCTGGTTCTACAGCATCGACGCCCAGGGCAACCCGCTGGACCGCACCAAGGACCTCTACACCCACGCCTTCATCGTGTTCGCCTGCGCGCATTACTGGGGCAAGGTGAACGAAGCAATGGCCGAGTCGACCTTGAATGCAGCCCTTGAAGTGGTGCTGGAGCGCTTTGCCACCGAGCACGGCCTGTACGAGGCGAGCCTGGCCGAAGACTGGTCGACGCTGGGCAGCGGGCCGTTGCAGAACCCGCTGATGCACCTGGCCGAAGCCTTCCTCGCCACCCTGTCGGTGCGTCACGACGCGGTGGTACAGGACGCGCTGGTGAACCTCACCGAGGCCATGCAGGCACACTTCATCGACCCGGCACATGGGGTGATGCTGGAGAAACCGCGCGGGGCTGTGGATAACTGGTTCGAACCGGGGCACCAGTTCGAGTGGTTCTATCTGCTCGAATCCTCACCGCTGCTGCGCGGCGGCGCGCTGCATGGCTCGTTGAGCCGCGCATTCGGCTATGCCGAGCAACAGGGGGTAAAGGACGGTGCGGTGCTGGCGATGCTCAATGTCGACGGCAGCGTGCGTGACGCCACCCAGCGCATCTGGGCCCAGGCCGAGTACCTGCGTGCGTTGGCGCTGCGGCCCGACAGCGCGGGCAAGGTGCTGGCGCAACTGCAGGCATTGCAGCAGAACTTTCTGCATGACGGCGGCTGGCATGAATGCCGCGACGCCAGTGGCGCGGTGAGCCGGCACGATATGCCGTCGACCACGCCGTACCACCTGGCGACCTGCCTGGAAGGGTTGCAGCGCGCCCTCTGACGCCTTCGCCAGCAACGCTGGCTCCTACATGAGTTGCAGGAGCCGGCCTTGCCGGCGACAGTGCACTCAGGCCTTCGAACGATCGATCGAGAACCCCGCCCACGCCTGGCTCACCGGCATCAGCTCGAGGCTGTTGATGTTGATGTGCGCCGGCTGGTTGAGAATCCAGAAGATGGTCTCGGCAATGTCCTGCGGCTGGATCGGCTCGGCACCGGCATAGGTGGCGTCGTAGCGCGCCTTGTCACCCCCGAAGCGCACCAGCGAGAACTCGCTCTCGCACAGCCCCGGCTCGATGTTGCTGACCCGCACGCCCGTGCCCTGCAGGTCGCAGCGCAGGCTCAGCGAGAACTGCCCGACGAACGCCTTGGTACCGCCATACACATGGCTGCCCGGGTACGGATAGTTGCCCGCCACCGACCCGACGTTGAGGATCGTCGCGCCACGCCCGTGGGCGATCAGGCGCGGCAGCAGCAGGCGGGTGCTGTACATCAGGCCCTTGATGTTGGTGTCGACCATGGTCTCCCAGTCGTCCAGGTCGCACTTGGGCGCCGGGTCGGCACCCAGGGCCAGGCCGGCGTTGTTGATCAGCCCGCGCAGCTTGGCAAAGGTCGGCGGCAAGCCTTCGATGGCCGCTTCCATGGCCTTGCGGTCACGCACATCGAGTACCAGGCCATGCACTTCGGTCTGCTTGGACAGCTCCGCACACAGCGCCTCCAGGCGCTCCTGGCGCCGACCGGTCAGCACCAGCGACCAGCCCGCCTCGGCGAAGCGACGTGCGCAGGCTTCGCCAAAACCGGAGGTGGCGCCCGTGATGAATACGGTGGAAGTCATGGAAAATCTCCTCGGGAAAACGTGCCCACGGGCAACTGATCGACAGGGCGTGCAGCATGCCCCGCCACGGCGCTGCGCAGCAAGCCGAAAATCAACTGTACAAAAAACGATCAAAACCCTGAAAGCCTTGCCCCGCAAGGCCCGGCGCGAGCTGTACGCACGTTATCCACAGGCCCTTCCACACAGACTGGGGGCAACTGCACAGGCTGCGGCCCACGGTTTGAGCGGGCTGTGGCCTGGCGTGGGAAGTATTTCGCTTGACCTGGCGGCCGCCCCTTGAACAACGCGACAGCCAGAGATGCAAAAGGATAACTGCAGTGATGGCCCGAGGCCTTTGATCTCGCTGCCTGCGCCAGTCTTTCCAGTGCTTGCCCACAGAGTTATCCACAGGCCGCACAGGTGAAACGAGGGGCAATTGACCTCGCCATAAAAGCCTTGACAAATGCCCGCTGCAGCGTCAGAAAAACCGCTGCTCAAAAAACAACCACACCTCTGTAAGCCTTGTATTACATGGTCTTCAGCCATGTACTACCAAGTTACCCACAGTCGGTTCCACACGAATCGGGGACAACTTCAATGCCTTTGAAAACAAGGGTCTGGAGCGACGTTGTGTCGCGTTACCTGCACACCTTCAAATAACTTTTCCACAATCTGCCGCAAGGCCGATCTGCGGCCCGATCGCGGGTCAAGCCCGCTCCCACAAGGTTCACCGCTGCCCCTGTGGGAGCGGGCTCGACCCGCGATTGGGTCGTAATACGCACAAAAAAAACCCCGGCAAGCCGGGGTCTTCTTTAATGTTCGCCGTCAGTGCCCACCCAGATACGCGTTGCGCACCTCCTCGTTGACCAGCAGTTCCTGCCCGGTGCCGGTCATGCGGATCTGCCCGTTGACCATCACGTAGGCGCGGTCCGACAGCTTGAGCGCATGGTTGGCGTTCTGTTCCACCAGGAAGATGGTCATGCCGGTCTTGGCCAGCTCGCGCAAGGTCGAGAAGATCTGCTTGACCACGATCGGCGCCAGCCCCAGCGACGGTTCATCCAGCAACAGCAACTTGGGCCGGCTCATCAGCGCCCGGGCAATCGCCAGCATCTGCTGCTCGCCACCGGACATGGTCATCGCCCGCTGGTTGCGCCGTTCCTTGAGCCGCGGAAACAGCTCGAACATGCGCTGCATGTCCTCGCCGGCGAACTTGTCGCCAATCGGGATGGTGCCCATCATCAGGTTCTCTTCCACCGACATGTCCGGGAACACCCGGCGCCCCTCCGGCGACTGCGCAATGCCGTTGGAGGCGATGTAGTGGGACGACTTGTGGGTGATATCGGTGCCCCGGTAGAGGATCTGCCCCGACGCCGCGCGCGGCTGGCCGAAGATCGACATCAGCAGCGTGGACTTGCCCGCGCCGTTGGAGCCGATCAGGCTTACCGTCTCGCCTTCGTCGATGTGCATCGAGACCTTTTTCAACGCCTGGATCGGGCCGTAGAACACGTCCAGGTCCTTCAGTTCGAGGATCGGTACGCTCATGCCAGCTCCTCTTCATCGGCGCCCAGGTAGGCCGCGATCACCGTCGGGTTGTTGCGGATCTCCTGCGGCGCGCCCTCGGCGATCACGTTGCCGTGGTCCAGCACCACGATATGGTCGGAAATGCTCATTACCATGCCCATGTCATGTTCGATCAGTACCACCGTCAGGTCATGCTCGTCGCGCAGCACGCGGATCATGCGGCTGAGCGCTTCGGTTTCCTGCGGGTTGAGGCCGGCGGCGGGTTCGTCCAGGCAGATGATCTGCGGGCGAGTGCACATGGCCCGGGCAATTTCCAGGCGGCGCTGCTGGCCATACGAGAGCTCGCCGGCCAGGCGGTTGGCACAGTCCACCAGGTCGACCACCTCCAGCCAGTAGAAGGCATGGTCCAGGGCGTCGCTCTCGGCCTGACGGTAGGCCTTGGTGTTGAGCACCCCGGCCAGCAGGTTGCGGTTGACCCACATGTGCTGGGCCACCAGCAGGTTCTCCACCACCGACATTTCCTTGAACAGGCGAATGTTCTGGAAGGTACGCGCCAGCCCCGCCCGGTTGACCAGGTGGGTGCCGCCGAACATCTTGTAGTACAGGCGGCTGGCAAAGCTTCTGGGCGACACGAAGTCGGCCGCCTGGAAGCGTTCGCCCAGCAGCTGGATGACATTGGTGCGGGTGCCGCGCAGGTTCAGCTCGATCTTGCCGCCGCTGGCCTTGTAGAACCCGGTAAGGCAGTTGAACACGGTGGTCTTGCCCGCGCCGTTGGGGCCGATAAGCGCGAAGATGGCGTTGCGCCGGACCTTCAGGCTCACGTCGCTGAGCGCCTTGATGCCGCCGAACTGCATCATCAGGTTGTCGACCGAAAGAATCACTTCGTCGCTCATGGCGCCACTCCTTTACGCGGGACCACACCGGTGCGGCTGATGCGGATCAGCCCACGCGGTCGCCAGATCATCATCAACACCATCAGCACGCCAAACAGCAGCACGCGGTACTCGGAGAAGCTGCGCAGCAGCTCCGGCGCCACGGTGAGCACGAAGGCGGCGATCACCACCCCGACCGTCGAGCCCATGCCGCCGAGCACCACGATGGCCAGGATCAGCGCCGACTCGAAGAAGGTGAACGAGGACGGGTTGACGAAGCCCTGGTAGCTGGCGAAGAACACCCCGGCCAGGCCTGCGGTGGACGCACCCAGGGTGAACGCCGAGAGCTTGACCAGCACATGGTTCAGGCCCATCGAGCGGCAGGCGATCTCGTCCTCGCGCAGCGCTTCCCAGGCGCGCCCCACCGGCATGCGGGTGAGCCGGTGCTTGATGTACAGCACCGCCAGCACCACCAGGAACAGCACGATGTAGATGAACAGGAATTTCACGTTGGGGTTGTAGTCGATGCCGAAGAACTCGTGGAACGGTACCCCGCCGTCCTTGGCCCGGCGCCCGAATTCCAGGCCCATGAAGGTCGGCGACGGTACCGGCATGCCGTTGGGCCCGCCGGTGAACGACAGCCAGTTGTTGAGCACCAGGCGGATGATCTCGCCAAAGCCCAGGGTCACGATGGCCAGGTAGTCCCCGTGCATCCTCAGCACCGGAAAGCCCAGTATGCAGCCGGCCAGTGCCGCGGCGATCGCCGCCAGCGGCAGCACCGTCCAGAAGCCCAGCCCCAGGTACTGGTAGCCCAGCGCCAGGCCATAGGCACCGATGGCGTAGAACGCCACGTAGCCCAGGTCGAGCAGCCCGGCCAGGCCCACCACGATGTTCAGCCCCAGGCCCAGCAGCACGTAGATCAGCCCGAGGATGACCACGGTAAGCAGGTACTTGTTGGCGAAGAACGGGAACACGATGGCAATCACGATCAGTGCCGGGATGATCCAGCGCAGGCGCGACTTGTAGTCCGGCGCCAGCACATGCACACCCGAGCCACTGCTCTCGAAGCCCTGCAGGATGGCCTGGCCCTTGCTGGTCTGCAGGAACAGGCTGAGCACGAAGCGACCCAGCATCACCCCCGCCACCAGCCAGGCGACACGCGCGGGCTGCATGTTGAAGCTGTAGCCGTCGAGCACCACGCCGACGATGGGGCCGAACACGATCAGGGAAATCAGCCCGGCGAGAACCATATCGACCAGGCTGCGCTTGATATCGATGGAAGCGTTTTTGGCAGCAGACATACTTACACCTTGGCCACGAGTGGGCGACCCAGCAGGCCTTGGGGACGGAAGATCAGGATCAGTACCAGCAGCGAGAAGCTGAACACGTCCTTGTAGTCGGAGTTGATCAGCCCGGAGAACAGCGACTCGGAAATCCCCAGGATGATGCCCCCGAGCATCGCGCCCGGCAGCGAGCCGATACCGCCCAGCACCGCCGCGGTGAAGGCCTTGATGCCGATGATGAAGCCGGCATAGAAGTCGAAGGTGCCGTAGTTCATGGTGATCAGCACGCCGGCCAGCGCGGCCATCACCGCACCGATGACGAACACGTAGGAGATCACCCGGTCGGTGTTGATGCCCAGGATCGAGGCCATCTTGCGGTCCTGCTGGGTGGCCCGGCACATGCGCCCCAGCTTGGTGAACTTGATGATGTAGGTGAGCGCGGCCATGCCGACGAAGGCTGCCACCAGGATGAAGATCTTGGTGTAGGTCAGTTGCACGAAGCCGGTGCCCACTTCAAGGCGCCAGGCGCCTTCGAGCAGGGTCGGCACGCCCTGTTGGCGGGCGCCCTGGCTGATCTGCGCGTAGTTCTGCAGGATCAGCGAAATGCCGATGGCACTGATCAGCGGTGCCAGCCGGGTGGAGTTGCGCAGGGGTTTGTAGGCGATGCGTTCGATGGTCCAGCCATACACGCCGGTGACCACCACCGTGAAGATCAGCGTCCCGAGCATCAGCAGGGGAAAGGACTCGATACCGAAATACGCCAGCAATGCCAGGCTGATAGCCGCCAGGTAGGCGGAAATCATGTACACCTCGCCGTGCGCGAAGTTGATCATGCCGATGATGCCATAGACCATTGTGTAGCCGATGGCGATCAGACCATAGACCGACCCCAGGGTCAGACCATTGATCAGTTGCTGCAGGAAAATACCATCCATAACGCAATCTCACGTATTTGAGATTGCACAAGCGCCGACCACGTTGCACCGCCGTTGAGGCGGTACAAGCGGCGCCGGGTTGTGCAGATCTACGAGAAAAGACAGGTACGGCAAAAACCGGGGCGCGCCCCGGGCAGCGAGTGCCCGGGGTGCCGGCCGTTGTTATTTTTGTTTTTCCAGTTGGTGATACTTGCCGTCCTTGTCCCACTGGTAGACCACGTAGTCGGACACGGTCAGGTCACCCTTGGCGTCCCACTTCTTCTCGCCCATCACGGTCTGCACCGGGTTGGCCTTGAGCCACTTGGCAGCGTCTTCACCCTTGTTCGACTTGGAACCGTTGAACGCGGCGGCCAGGGCCTGGATCGAGGCGTAGGCGTACAGGGTGTAGCCTTCGGGCTCGGTACCGGCCTTGCGGAACTCGTCCACCACCGCCTTGCTGTCGGGCAGCAGGCGCGGGTCGGCGCCAAAGGTCATGTACACGCCATCGACGTACTGCTTGCCGCCGGCGGTGGCCACCAGTTCGTCGGTAACGATGCCGTCATCGGACATGAACTTGACGTCCTTGAGCCCCTGCTCGCGCATCTGGCGTACCAGCGGGCCGGCTTCGGGGTGCAGGCCGCCGAAGTAGACCACGTCGGCACCGGTGGAACGGATCTTGGTGACCACGGCGCTGAAGTCCTTCTCGCCACGGGTCAGGCCCTCGTACAGCACCGGGGTGACGCCGCGCTTGGTCAACTGCGCCTTGGTGGCGTCGGCCAGGCCCTGGCCATAGGTGTCCTTGTCGTGCAGCACGGCAACCTTCTTGCCCTTGAGCACATCGACGATGTAGTCGCCGGCCACGATGCCCTGCTGATCGTCGCGCCCGCACATGCGGAACATGGCGCTCAGGCCACGTTCGGTGACCTGCGGGTTGGTCGAGCCGGGGGTGATGGCGATGACCCCGGCCTCGTCGTACACCTCCGACGCCGGGATGGTGTTGGACGAGCAGAAGTGCCCGACCACGCCGATGACCTTGTCCTGGTCGACCAGGCGGTTGGCCACGGCCACCGCCTGCTTGGGCTCGCAGGCATCGTCGCCCTTGACCAGAACGATCTTCTCGCCGTTGATGCCGCCCGCGGCATTGATCTTGTCGGTGGCCGCCTGCGCACCTTTCATGTATTGCTCGCCAAACGCCGCGTTGGCACCGGTCATCGGGCCCGCTACACCGATCTTGACGTCGGCCTGTACATACGAAGACACGCCCATCGCCGTGGCAACGGCGAGGGCCAGAAAGCCTTTCTTGTAAAACGTCTGCGACATGAGGTGGTGCTCCTGAGTTTTTTTGGTTGGCACTACAACGTTCAGCAATTGCGATGAGCAAGGGCCGTGCCATTGGATTTTTATTCTGTAAAAACTCGCGATCAGGTTCGGCAGGCGCCGCTTTCGCGCCTTTTCCACGGGCCGTGCAACCTCCTGCCCTGCACCTGGCGCCACCCACGAACCGCTTGAAGCGCAACCCTTGAGTGCCATCATTGCAACCCTGACCTGTGTTTACGTGCAACCAGCCTGTAACAAGATACGTAACCGAACTGCACATCCTTGGTGCGCATCTGCTACAGCGGGCACCATAAGAGGCTAGCTGGCCAATGCGAAAACCGCCGCTACCCATAGCCTGCTACCGAATTACCCCGTCGGCGCCGGCCTCAGCGGCAAAAAGACTGGCACAATGGGCTGCATTGGCGGCCCCGGATGGGCGCACGCCCGACCTGGAGTCCTTTATGAGCGAAAGTGCCTTCGCCAACCGCATCGTGCAGAGCCTGCTCGATACCGATTTCTACAAGCTGACGATGATGCAGGCGGTGCTGCACAACTACCCCAACGTGGATGTGGAGTGGGAGTTCCGCTGCCGCAACGGCGAAGACCTACGCCCCTATCTGGCGCAGATCCGCGCACAGATCGAGCGCCTCAGCGAGCTGAGCATCAGTGCCGAGCAGTTGGGCTTCCTGGAGCAGATCAGCTTCATGAAGCCGGACTTCCTGCGCTTTCTGGGGCTGTTTCGCTTCAACCTGCGCTACCTGCACCTGGCCATCGAGCACGATGAACTGGTATTGCGCCTGCACGGTCCGTGGCTGCACGTGATCCTGTTCGAGGTGCCGCTGCTGGCGATCATCAGCGAGGTGCGCAACCAGCACCGTTATCCACAGATCAAGCTGGTGGATGCACGCGACCAGCTGTACCGCAAGTTCGACTGGCTGCGCGCCAACGCCAGCAGCGAGGAGCTGGCCGAACTGCAGGTGGCCGACTTCGGCACCCGCCGACGCTTCTCCTACAAGGTCCAGGAACAGGTGGTGAAGGTGCTGACGGCGGAGTTCCCGGCGCGCTTCGTGGGCACCAGCAACGTGCATCTGGCACGCAAACTGGATATCAAACCGCTGGGCACCATGGCCCACGAGTGGATCATGGCCCACCAGCAGCTCGGCCCGCGGCTGATCGACAGCCAGATCGCCGCCCTGGACTGCTGGGTGCGCGAGTACCGCGGGCTGTTGGGAATAGCACTGACCGACTGCATCACCATGGATGCATTCCTCGGCGACTTCGACCTGTACTTCGCCAAGCTCTTCGACGGCCTGCGCCATGACTCCGGCGATCCGGTGCAATGGGCAGAGAAGGCCATCGCGCATTACCGCAAGCTGGGGATCGACCCGATGACCAAGACGCTGGTGTTCTCGGACGGGCTGAACCTGACCAAGACCCTGGAGATATTCCGCGCCTTGCGCGGGCGCATCAATGTCAGCTTCGGCATCGGCACCAACCTCACCTGTGACATTCCCGGGGTGGCGCCGATGAGCATCGTACTTAAAATGACCGACTGCAACGGCCAGCCGGTGGCGAAGATTTCCGATGAAGCGGCCAAGACCCAATGCCGCGACGCCAACTTCGTCGCCTACCTGCGCCACGTATTCAAAGTGCCCAAGGAGTAACCCATGCAAGCCGTCCAGCGAGAGATTGCGCAGCAGCTCAAGGTTCAGCCGCCGTTCGCCGACGCGGCCGCGCTCGAGGCCGAGAAGGCCCGGCGCGTGGCCTTCATCCAGCAATGCCTGAAGAACGCCGGGCTCAAGACCCTGGTGCTGGGCATCAGCGGTGGTGTCGACTCGCTGACCGGCGCCCTGCTCGCCCAGCGCGCGATCAACGAGCTGCGCGAACAAACGGGCGATGTGCATTACCGCTTCATCGCCGTACGCCTGCCGTACCAGGTGCAGCATGACGAGCATGACGCCCAGGCGTGCATCGATTTCATCCAGCCTGACGAATGCCATACGGTGAACATCGCGCCGGCGGTGCAGGCACTGGCGGCCGAGGTCGAGGCGCTCAGGGACGGCAAGCCGGCGCTGGTGGATTTCGTGGTGGGCAACACCAAGGCGCGCATGCGCATGGTGGCGCAGTACACCATTGCCGGGGCACGTGGCGGGCTGGTGATCGGCACGGATCACGCGGCCGAGGCGGTGATGGGGTTCTTTACCAAGTTCGGTGACGGGGCCTGCGACCTGGCGCCGTTGAGCGGGCTGGTGAAACATCAGGTGCGCGACATCGCACGCAGCTTTGGCGCGCCGGAATCACTGGTGGAGAAGGTGCCGACCGCCGACCTGGAAGACCTGGCGCCGGGCAAGCCGGACGAGGCATCGCATGGGGTGACCTATGCGCAGATCGATGCGTTTCTGCACGGCGAGGCAGTGAGCGAGGAAGCGTTCGAGATCATCAGGCGCACGTACGAGAAGACGCATCACAAGCGCGAGATGCCATTCGCCCCTTGAAACGACTTCGCCGGCAAGGCCGGCTCCTACGGGTATCCACGAAACCCGGTAGGAGCCGGCCTTGCCGGCGAAGAGGCCAGACCAGGCAAGGTTACTTCAGGGTAACAGTGCCTTTCATCATCGAGATGTGGCCAGGGAACGAGCAGAAGAAGCCGTACTTCTCGTCAGCCTTGAGCTTGGAAACATCGAAGGTCACCGAGTCCTTCTCACCAGCACCGATCACCTTGGTGTGGGCGATCACGCGGTCATCACCTTCCTTCAGGTAATCCTTGTCGATACCGGCGCTCAGGCCGTCGGTGGCGATTGGCTGCATGTCAGCTTCTTTGCTGATCACCAGGTTGTGGCCCATGACGTTCTTCGGCAGGTTGCCCGAGTGGGTCAATTCGACGGTGAAAGTCTTGCAGCTCTTGTCGATCTCAATGGCCTTGGTGTTGAAGGACATCTGGTCGGTGGAATCGACCGTGACCTTGCAATCGGCAGCGAAGACCTGGGCACTGGCGAGGGTCAGCAGGGATACCGCAACAGCTTTGGCAAACATCGTGAATCTCCTTGGCAGGGGTTTTTTATCCGTTTCTATACTGCCCCAGAGCGTCCCCCACCGGCCTGATATGAGTCAAGGGGCAGGTTAGGCGCGCTGGTAGTAAATTTTCGCTATGGATTGTATACACAAAATCCGCGGGACCATCATGCGCCATTCAGGGACGATGAGACAACCTCTCAATTAGGAGTACAGGACATGTCCCTTGGTAGTCTGATGCGCAGCCTGCTGGCTGCCTATGCCTGCGGTGCCACTGGCAGCAACGTCGAATTCGCGCGCCCGGAGTGATGGGCCGTCACGCCGGGCCTTCATCCAGCGGCAACACCGTCACCTGCACCTGCGGGTCATGGCTGCCCCCGCCCAGAATCACCCCACGCAGCGGTGACACATCGGAAAAATCCCGGCCCCAGGCCAGGGTGATGTGCTCCAGCGCCGGCAGCAGGTTGTTGGTGGGATCGAAATCCACCCAGCCGTTGACCGGGCAATACACCGACACCCACGCATGCGAGGCATCGGCCCCGATCAGCCGGGCCTGCCCGGGCGGCGGGCGCGTCAGCAGGTAGCCGCTGACATAGCGCGCCGCCAGCCCGCGCGAGCGCAGGCACGCGAGCATCAGGTGGGCGAAGTCCTGGCACACGCCGCGGCGACGCTGCAGCACCTCAACCAGCGGGGTGGCCACCTGGGTGGCACCGGCATCGAAGGTGAACTGGCTGAAAATCTGCTGCATCAGGGCCTGCACGCACAGCAGCAACGGCTGGCCCGGGGCGAAACACGGCTCGGCAAACGCGACGAAACGCTGCTTCAGCCGCACATACGGCGATTCGAAACGAAAGCGGCACGCCTCCAGCGTGGCCGCAGTCAGCGCCTGCCCCGAATACGCCAGCGCCTGGCACACCTGTTCCCACGGCGGCGAGGCAGCCAACACCGGCGCGGCGCGCGACAGCACGTTCACCTGCACCCGCGTCACCACGCGCAGTTGATCATGCTGGCGCTCCAGCGCCAGCCGGGTCAGCGGGTTGCCGAAGCCGTCGAGCTCGTCGCGCCGCCGGGTCGGCAGCGGGTCGACCTGCAATTGCCGGTCTTCGCACTGCTGCCAGGCACAGGCCCGTGGCCACAGATGCACCAGTTGCTGGGCCAGGGACACCGGGCTGTCATAGCGGTAATGGGTGTCGTGCAGTACCTGGTAGCGCGCGCTCATCAGGCCGACACCGTCTGCTGGCTGATGTCATCGACATGCACGAAGTGGCGCAGCGCCAGTCGCTCGGAGGCCTGCAGGCTGGCCTTGGCGATCTCGCCCAGCAACTCGGCCAGGCCATCGAGCACCGCGCGCACGCTGGCCTTGCCGAACAGCGCGTGCTCCAGGCTGCCCAGGTCGAAGTGGTACAGGCGCTCGGCGAGCAGGGCCAGGGTCGGGTCTGGCGGGCTGCCGAACTCATCGCTGGATCGCTCCAGGGCACGCACCAGCAGCTTGAGCTGGAACAGCACCGCATGGGGGTTCTGCTGGTCGAGCAGGAGCAGGTCCAGCACCGGGATCAACTGCGCCACCGCCAGGTAGCGCGAGCGGTAGGTGATGCTGCTGTTGCCCAGTTCAAGCAGCCATTCCAAACCCGCCTGGTCGAAGGCGCCGGGGCCGCGCAGAAAACTGGCCAGGCTCAGGCTCAAGCCCTGCAGGCGCTCGATGCGCCGCCCGATCATCAGAAAGCGCCAGCCTTCATCGCGGGTCATGTCGTCCAGGGCAAAGCCGGACAGCGCCGCCAGCGACATCACCAGGCGGTTGAGAAAATCCAGCAGCTCGCCGAAGTCCGCCGTCTGCCCACCCAGCGCCTGGGCTTCGTGCTGCAACTCCACCAGCGCCTGCCAGTTCTCCCGCGAGAGCTTGCCGCGCACCTGGGCGGCGGTCCACTGCAGGCGCTGCAGGTTGGCGCGCAGGCTGAACGCCCAGTCGGCATCGAGCAAGGCGGCGCGCAGGCGTTCGGCCAGGGTGCCCTCGGGGGGCAGCAGCTCAAGCTCTTCGGCCAGGGCCACCGCCGCCTGCCAGGTGGATGGATGTTCGCCATCCAGGTAGCGGCTGAGCAGGATGCGCAGCAGGCGCGCGCTGGTGTCGCAGCGCTCGCAATAGCGGCCGAACCAGAACAGGTTTTCCACGACCCGCGACGGCAGGTACCTGTCTCTTATACACATCTCCGAGCCCACGAGACCGTACTAGATCTC
>OLII01000087.1_pt1 | contig 33067 bp, 29 predicted proteins | sample 1609481 | NCBI WGS metagenome assembly OLII01 (sample SAMN05416859, study PRJEB24817) | seawater metagenome | isolation source: Sea water | place: Canada:Atlantic | collected 2013-11 | reverse complement strand
CGAGATCTAGTACGGTCTCGTGGGCTCGGAGATGTGTATAAGAGACAGCCTTGATGTAGGTGAACTGGGCGAAACGCTCGATTTCCTTGAGGGTCTGCTGGGCCAGCTCGCGGGTCGGCAGCAGCACCAGGGCACGGATCTCGACACGGCTCTGCTTCAGGTCCACCAGGCGGTTGAGCACGGGCAGCATGAAGGCGGCGGTCTTGCCGCTACCGGTTTTCGCCGTCACCCGCAGGTCACGCCCTTGCAGCGCCAGGGGGATGGCCGCCGCCTGCACAGGCGTGGGCTCGACAAAGTTCAGTGCGGCCACGGCTTTGAGCAGGCGTTCGTGCAGGGCGAATTGGGAAAACACGGGTGTACCTCGGGCAAGTGCAGAAATTCAGCCATATAGGGTAACGTTTTCCGGCGCTCACGCCGAATTTCTTTTGGCATTGTCACGACTTTCCGCGTTCTAATTGCACTTCCACTCTTTTTGCGGACACCTTTACTAAGGCATGGATATTCAATTGTTCTGGCAAAACGCCCTGGATCTGTGGGGCACCCTCGATCAGCACCCGCTGCTGCACGCCGGCCTGGGCCTGGCGGTACTGCTGCTGGCCGCCCTGGTACTGGGGCGTGTGGCACGCTTCATGATCCTGCACGCCGTCCGGCTGCTGAGCCGCCAGCCGGCCCTGCACTGGCTCAACGACCTTCTGCACAACAAGGTATTCCAGCGCCTGGCGCAGATGGTGCCCTCGCTGGTGGTGCAGTTCGGCCTCAAGCTGGTGCCGGAGCTCAGCGCCACCAGCCAGCATTTTCTGGGCAACGTGGCGCTGGCGTTCACCATCCTGTTTCTGGTGCTGGCCATCAGTGCACTGCTCGATGCCCTGCTCGATATCTATGCCCGCACCGAACATGCGCGTACTCGTTCGATCAAGGGCTATGTGCAACTGGCCAAGATGGTGCTGTTCGTGTTCGGCGCGATCATCATCGTCGCCACCCTGATCGACCGCTCGCCGTTGTTGCTGCTGTCGGGCCTGGGTGCGATGTCGGCGGTGATCCTGCTGGTGTACAAGGACACCCTGCTGTCGTTCGTGGCCAGCGTGCAACTGACCAGCAACGACATGCTGCGCGTCGGCGACTGGATCGAGATGCCCCAGGTGGGCGCCGACGGCGACGTGGTGGACATCACCCTGCACACGGTCAAGGTGCAGAACTTCGACAAGACCATTGTCTCGATCCCCACCTGGCGCTTGATGTCCGAATCGTTCAAGAACTGGCGTGGCATGCAGCAGGCCGGCGGTCGGCGCATCAAGCGCAGCCTGTTCATCGATGCTGGCGGCGTGCGCTTTCTGACCGATGAAGAAGAACAACGCCTGGGCAAGGTGCGCCTGCTCACCGACTACATGACCCGCAAGCGCAGCGAACTGCAGGCCTGGAACGAAGCCCAGGGCCCTGTGGCAGCACTGTCGGCCAACCGCCGGCGCATGACCAACATCGGCACCTTCCGCGCCTATGCCCTGGCGTACCTGAAAAGCCACCCGGACATCCAGCCGAACATGACCTGCATGGTGCGTCAGATGCAGACCACCGCCCAAGGCGTGCCCCTGGAAATCTACTGCTTCACCCGCACCACCGCCTGGGCCGATTATGAACGTATCCAGGGCGATATCTTCGACTACCTGCTGGCCGTGATGCCCGAGTTCGGTCTGGGCCTGTACCAGCAACCCAGCGGCAGCGACCTGCGCGCCGGGCTGCTACCGGCCGGTGCCGTTCGCGAGCAACGGGCGTTGAGCACCGAGTCTGCTGAGCCATAGCGAGGCCAGTATCACCGCACCACCGATGAACAGCCGGCCCAGCGGCTCGTGCTGGTTCCAGATCAGCAGGTTGAGCAACAGCCCGACCGGCACATGCAGGTTGTTCATCACCGCCAGGGTGCCGCCTGAAACCAGGCAGGCACCCTTGTTCCACCAGTACAGCCCCAGCGCCGTCGGGCACAATCCCAGAAACAGCAGCACCAGCCACTGCACGTCGGTGCTGGGCAGATGCTGCGCGTTGCCGAACAGCAGGAAGGCCGGCAGCACCACCAGCAGGGCGCCCAGGTAGAAGTAGCCGAAGCGTCGGTAGTGCGGCAGGTCACTGGGGTAACGGGCAACCAGGTGCTTGTACAGCACCTGACCGGCGGCATAGGTGAAGTTGGCCAGTTGCAGCAGCACAAAGCCCATGAAGAAGTCCGGGCTGATGCGGTCGAAGCGAATCACCGCTGCGCCCCCCACCGCCACCAGTGCGGCCACCAGTGCCCACGGGTTGAAGCGCCGGTTCAGGGCATCCTCGATCAGGGTCACGTGCAAGGGTGTAAGAGTGGTGAACAGCAGCACTTCGGGCACGCTCAGCACACGGAAGCTCAAATACAGGCACACATAGGTGATGCCGAACTGCAACGCGCCGATCAGCAGCATGGCCCGCATGAAGCGCGGCTCGACCTTGCGCCAGCGGGTCAACGGCAAAAACACCAGGCCGGCCAGCAGTACCCGCGCCAGCACCGCGAAGTAGCTGTCGACATGCCCGGCCAGGTATTCGCCGATCAGGCTGAAGGAAAACGCCTGGATCAGCGCGACGATCAATAAGTAGCCCATGTATGCCCCCTGATATGCAGGCGGCGACCTTAGCGGTTGACCAACGGGCCGGCAACCGCTTTTGAAAGGCCTGCACTCAAGGTGCCAGCAGGCTCAACGGGTCTGATCGGCCGTGATGAACTGGAAGCGTGCGGGGGTGGCGCCAGAGGGCAAGGTCACCGCGATGATCGGCACCAGGATGCCCGTCTGGCTGAAGAAGTCCCGCTGATCCGCCTGCGCCCCCGCCCTTCCGCTCGCGCTCCCGCCAATATAGAAGAAGGCTTCCATCGGCAATTGCCGACCGATGTTCTGCGGCCACAGGGCCATGCGCACTTCGTTCTGGATGCCACCAAGGTTGGCGCCGGGCAGGTTTCTGGCACGCAGGCTCTGATAGAACGCGATGGCGCCTTCTTTGTTGAGTTCATCGCGAACATTGAAGCCGCACTGGCGTGCATTGATCCGGTTGGCGTTGTAATGCGCCAGCCATTGTTCGGCTGTACCGATGCCCTGCGCCCTGCACTCGCGACTCACCGTGGGGTAACCGACATTCTGCCCGCACCCCTGCGATTCTCGCCTGTTGGAATCGGCGTCCACAGGAAACGAGCACAACACACGGGGCTTGTATTGATTGTTGGCGTACAAGATAGGCACGAAGATGAAGCCGTTAGTGTACCCATAGGCCAACCGACTGAACGCAGAGTCGGCGCGCAGGTAGGAGAACGACACGCCCGAGGCGGTAGGGTTCGGGTTCCACGAATGAAACGCCGGGCTGTTCTGCGTAGCGCGCATGAGGATGCCGCTGCACAGAAAGGCCGGCGCGCTGGAGGCGTTACAGTTCTGCCGGGTGTCGCGGTAACGTTCCTGCAGGTGGCGTGCAACCGTGGCTCCGGAAACAGCCGCCGTACCTGCACGGGACTGCAACGCAGCGGCCTGGACCGTTGGCGGCACCGAGCTTGCCTGCGCAAACTCGTCACTGGCAGGCTGCACCGGCGCCCGGTTGGCGCAGGCTGTCATCAGGCTGATCAACAGCAAAAGTGTGAACGTGTTCAACATGGTGCCTCCCTGCGCTCGCGCCGGCTTTGAACCCTTGCTTGCGGGTCACGCCTTGCTTGGCGGGCGTTTCGCAGGTTTGCCAGGCACTTTCGCAGGTGCTTCTGACGCCTTCGCAGGTTTTTTCACCGGCACTTTCGCAGGGACCTCAGGCGCCTCCTCAGATGCCGGGGGCACCTCCAGGCTCGGGATATAAAGCAGCCTGGAAAATTGCCAGTCCGAGCCCGTAACCGCTTCAAGCGCATAATTGAACCACACTTGCTTGCCTCTGTTCTGCTGAAACCAGCTCAGTGGAATTGGAAACTCGGCAGTACCACTCGTCATGGGTTTCCACCCCAGGTCCTCATGCCCTGTCGTGGTGAAACCTCTTAGACGAACCATGTGTGAACGGTGCCATTTGGGATAGGTAACCTTGACCACGCGAGAACCGCGCTCAAGTGTTGGCCGGTCCAATGGATCGAAACTTTGGACTTGCACCGTATAGTAACGACTCTGCGAAACCACCCATGCTCCGCCATTCCTGCTCAGCGCGAAATTTACCTGTGCCGTTTGACCGGAACTGCTGTACATCAGCGCTTTTGGACAAGAAGAGTACAGCGCTTCCGGCGGGTTTTTGATGACCTGCACGGGCAAATCGAAGATGATACCGGAAGGTTCGACAATTCTTACCCTGACCCTGTCACCGGCGTACATACCGGGTGATATGAGCGTCCTGACTGACAAAAAATCCGTATTGCTGCCGCAGTTGAAGATCCCCCTTATCAGGAAATACCTTCTTGACGGGTCTTGGGGGTAATCGGGATGTTCAATCGAACAGTCGATCGTCGGGGCATCCCAGGCATATAGCTTGGACTCAATTTTAGCAGGCATAGGTACGCATCCTTATATCCGCGAGGCAAGTTACAAACTTTCACGGCGGAAAGTCTGTCCATCACCTGTATATAAACAGCTAGGCATTCAAGCGCGCACCTGACAAAACTGTCAGTTCTCTATAAACAATCAACCTGGCAATGACAAGTTTTATAACCACCCACAAAAAAGCCCGGTCAAACCAGTGTCTGACCGGGCAGGTACACCCAAAGGAGCAAAGGTGTCAGGCGGGGGGAAAATCGGTACGGCTCAAGCTACCGCAGCCAGCAGCGCCTTGGCCTGGTTCAGGCCTTTTTCGTGGAAGTCGCCGCCCATGTTCAGGCCCTCGGCGTGAATGAACGTCACCTCGTGAATGCCGATGAAGGCCATCACCTGGCGCAGGTAGGGCTCCTGATGGTCGCTACCGGCCCCGGCGTGGATACCGCCGCGGGCCGTCAGCACATAGGCGCGCTTGCCGGTCAGCAAGCCCTGCGGGCCGGTCGGGGTGTATTTGAAGGTGACGCCGGCACGCAGCACATGGTCGAGCCAGGCCTTCAGCGTACTGGGGATGGTGAAGTTGTACATCGGCGCCGCCAGCACCAGTACATCGGCGGCCAGCACTTCGTCGGTCAGTTCGTTGGAACGTGCCAGTGCCTGCACTTCTTCGGCGCTGCGCTGGGCTTCGGGCTTCATCCAGCCACCCAGCAGATGGCTGTCCAGGTGGGGTACCGGGTTCAATGCCAGGTCGCGCACGCTGATCTGGTCGGCCGGGTTGGCCGCCTGCCACTGGCTGATGAAATCACGGGTCAGCTGACGAGACACGGAGTCCTGCAGGCGGGCGCTGCTTTCGATGATCAGTACGCGGGACATGGGTTGCCTCCATCGGCAAGTTCGCTAAGTCGATGGAGGCAAGATTAGAGATTGACCTATCGATAAAAAAGCGTAAAAACTGGGTTAAATCTATCAGTTAACCTGTTTTATTGCGGTTTGCAGTCCAGCGCGATGCGCAGCTTGAGGATTTCGCGGTTGAATTTGGCAGTCACGTCGACGCTCTTTTTCGCCGGTACCTGTATGCGCCGTACCCTGGGGGCCTCCGGGCCGTTGCGGAAGGTGACCTTGCACGTCGCTGCCACATCGCCGTAGTTGGTCAGGCTGATCGAGCCGATGTCACGGTCGGTGTCGTAGGTGGTGTAGTCAAGCTTCACCCCGTCGGTGTTCTTGGTCACGTCGATGGGGTAGGCCAGGGCCGTCAGCGGCAGCAGGGCCAGCAGTGCAACACAGATTTTCTTCATAACGGCGCTCTCCATGAAAGTGCGCCAGCTTAGGACAACAGGAGCCGAAGATGAAAGCGCCGCGCGTTACCCTGGATCAGTGGCGGACTCTGCAGGCGGTGGTCGACCACGGCGGCTTTGCCCAGGCCGCCGAAGCCCTGCATCGCTCCCAATCGTCGGTGAGCTATACCGTGGCCCGCATGCAGGACCAGCTCGGCGTGCCGTTGCTGCGCATCGACGGGCGCAAGGCGGTGCTCACCGATGCCGGCAGCGTGCTGCTGCGCCGCTCGCGCCAGTTGGTCAAGCAGGCCAGCCAACTCGAAGACCTCGCCCATCACATGGAGCAGGGTTGGGAAGCAGAGGTGCGCCTGGTGGTCGATGCCGCCTACCCCAATGCCCGACTGGTACGTGCCCTGAGTGCGTTCATGCCGCAAAGTCGCGGCTGCCGGGTGCGCCTGCGCGAGGAGGTGCTGTCAGGGGTCGAGGAAGTGCTGCATGAAGGGGTGGCGGACCTTGCCATCAGCGGCTTCAGCATCCCCGGCTACCTGGGCACCGAATTGAGCGCGGTGGAGTTCGTGGCCGTTGCACACCCCGAGCACAGCCTGCACCGCCTGGGCCGCGAGCTCAGTTTCCAGGACCTGGAGAGCCAGTTGCAGGTGGTGATCCGCGACTCTGGCCGGGCACAACCGCGGGATGTGGGCTGGCTGGGCGCCGAACAGCGCTGGACGGTCGGCAGCCTGGCCACCGCCGCCACCTTCGTCAGCAGCGGCCTGGGCTTTGCCTGGCTGCCACGCCACCTGATCGAGCGCGAACTGCGCGAAGGCGTGCTCAAGCCACTGCCGCTGGACCAGGGTGGCAGCCGTCACCCGCTGTTCTACCTTTACTCGAACAAGGACAAACCCCTGGGCCCGGCCACGCAGATCCTCATCGAGTTGCTGCGCAACTTCGACACTGCGCCGCTGGACGTGCCCTTCGCCGCCCCCGCCCAAGCCTGACAGGTAACGCCCATGGCCTATTTCGAACATGAAGGTTGCACCCTGCATTACGAGGAATATGGCCAGGGCGAGCCCCTGGTACTGCTGCACGGCCTGGGCTCGAGCTGCCAGGACTGGGAATACCAGGTACCGGAGCTGGCCCGTCAGTACCGCGTGATCCTGCTCGATGTGCGCGGCCACGGGCGCTCCGACAAGCCTCGCGAGCGCTACAGCATCGCCGGCTTCAGCGCCGACCTGCTGGCCCTGCTGGAGCACCTGAACACCGGCCCGGTGCACCTGGCTGGCCTGTCGATGGGCGGCATGATCGGCTTCCAGTTTGCCGTCGACCATCCCCACCGGTTGCGCAGCCTGTGCATCGTCAACAGCGCACCCGAGGTCAAGCTGCGCAGCCGCGACGATTACTGGCAATGGTTCAAGCGCTGGAGCCTGGCCCGCCTGCTGAGCCTGGAGACCATCGGCAAAGGCCTGGCCGCACGCCTGTTTCCCAAGCCGGAGCAGGCCGAGTTGCGACGCAAGATGGCCGAGCGCTGGGCGCGCAACGACAAGCGTGCGTACCTGGCCAGCTTCGATGCCATCGTCGGCTGGGGGGTACAGGAACGCCTGGGCCAGATCCGCTGTCCTACGCTGGTCATCAGCGCCGACCACGATTACACCCCGATACAGCTCAAGCAGCGCTACGTCGCGCTTATTCCTCAAGCACGACTGGCGGTCATCGAAGATTCACGGCACGCTACACCGCTGGATCAACCCCGGCTGTTCAACCAGACCCTGCTGCAGTTTCTGGCAACGGCTTCAACCACTTCTCAAGGATCATTGAGTTCATGCTGAAAAAACTTCTGCTTGGCGCCTGCTCGGTCGTCTTCGCCACCAGCCTGATGGCTGCCGAAAAAGCCCCGCACGTACTGCTCGACACCAGCTTCGGCCAGATCGAAGTGGAACTGGACCCGGTCAAGGCGCCCATCTCGACCAAGAACTTCCTCGAGTATGTCGACAGCGGCTTCTACACCAACACCATCTTCCACCGCGTGATCCCGGGCTTCATGGTCCAGGGCGGCGGCTTCACCGCGCAGATGCAACAGAAGTCGACCAAGGACCCGATCCGCAACGAGGCCAGCAACGGCCTGCACAACACCCGCGGCACCCTGTCGATGGCCCGCACATCCAACCCGAACTCGGCCACCAGCCAGTTCTTCATCAACGTGGCCGACAACGCCTTCCTCGATCCGGGCCGCGATGCCGGCTACGCCGTGTTCGCCAAGGTGGTCAAGGGTATGGACGTGGTCGACCAGATCGTCAACTCGCCGACCACGCGCAAGAACGGCATGGCCGATGTACCGGTCGATCCCGTGCTGATCAAGTCCGCCAAACGCATTGACTGAGCCCGTGTTCACAGGGACGTGAACCACGACCGGCCCGGTCGAGTCAGACAGGAGTTAGAGTTTTGAGGTTGTATCGCTATTTCGAAAAGCTGATCGACATCTTTCGCGAAGCACCGACCGCATCGCCGCCGGGCAAGGTCCTGCCGTTCTATTTCTACTACCTGCGCCAGGTGTGGCCCAGCTTTGCCGCACTGCTGGTGGTGGGGCTGGTGGCTTCGCTCATCGAAGTGGCGCTGTTCAGTTACCTGAGCCGCATCATCGACCTGGCCCAGGGCGCGCCAAACCCCGATTTCTTCAGCGATCACGCCAGCGAGCTGATCTGGATGGTGGTGGTCACGCTGCTGCTGCGCCCGCTGTTCTTCGGCCTGCACGACCTGCTGGTGCACCAGACCATCAGCCCGGGCATGACCAGCATGATCCGCTGGCAGAACCACACCCATGTGCTCAAGCAGAGCCTCAATTTCTTCCAGAGCGATTTTGCCGGGCGTATCGCCCAGCGCATCATGCAGACCGGCAACTCGCTGCGCGATTCGGCCGTGCAGGCGGTGGACGCCCTGTGGCACGTGCTGATCTACGCGATCAGCTCGCTGGTACTGTTCGCCGAGGCCGACTGGCGCCTGATGCTGCCCCTGACCGTCTGGATCTTCGCCTACATCGGCGCACTGTGCTATTTCGTGCCCAGGGTCAAGGAACGCTCGGTGGTGTCATCGGATGCGCGCTCCAAACTGATGGGCCGCATTGTCGATGGCTACACCAACATCGCCACCCTCAAGTTGTTCGCCCACACCGACTTCGAGCGCCAGTACGCCCGCGAAGCGATTCGCGAGCAGACCGAAAAGACCCAGCTGGCCTCGCGGGTGATCACCAGCATGGATGTGGTCATCACCAGCCTCAACGGGCTGCTGATCGTCACCACCACCGGCCTGGCGCTGTGGCTGTGGAGCCAGTCGCTGATCACCGTGGGCGCCATCGCCCTGGCCACCGGCCTGGTGATCCGCATCGTCAACATGTCGGGCTGGATCATGTGGGTGGTCAACGGCATCTTCGAGAACATCGGCATGGTGCAGGATGGCCTCAAGACCATCGCCCAGCCGGTCACCGTCACCGATCCGCCAGATGCTCCGGCGCTCAAGGTCGATCGCGGCGCGGTGCGCTTCGACAACGTCGACTTTCATTACGGTCAGGGCAGCCGGATCATCAGCAACCTGACCCTGGACATTCGCCCCGGCGAGAAGATCGGCCTGATCGGCCCCTCGGGCGCCGGCAAGTCCACCCTGGTCAACCTGCTGCTGCGCCTGTACGACCTGGAAAGTGGCCGTATCCTGATCGACGGCCAGGACATTGCCCAGGTGAGCCAGGCCAGCCTGCGCGCACAGATCGGCATGATCACCCAGGACACCTCGCTGCTGCACCGCTCGATTCGCGACAACCTGCTGTATGGCCGGCCGGATGCGACAGAAGAGGAGTTGTGGGAGGCGGTGCGCCGGGCGCGGGCCGATGAGTTCATCCCTCAGCTGTCCGATGCCCAGAGGCGCACCGGTTTCGATGCGCATGTGGGCGAGCGTGGCGTGAAACTGTCCGGCGGCCAGCGCCAGCGCATCGCGATTGCGCGGGTGCTGCTCAAGAATGCGCCGATCCTGATCATGGACGAAGCCACTTCGGCGCTGGATTCGGAAGTGGAGGCAGCCATCCAGGAGAGCCTGGAGACCCTGATGCAGGGCAAGACGGTGATCGCCATTGCGCACCGCCTGTCGACCATCGCGCGGATGGACCGGCTGGTGGTGCTGGAGCAGGGGCGGATTGCCGAGATGGGCACCCATGCCGAACTGCTGGCGCACCAGGGGCTGTACGCACGGTTGTGGCATCACCAGACGGGTGGGTTTGTCGGGGTCGATTGAACACCGCGGCGACGGTATCGCGGGTCAAGCCCGCTCCCCCAGGGATTTCACTGCGCCTGCGGGTGCGGGCTTGCCCCTCAGGCTTGCCTGAAGGGCAGCGCCGTACGCGCCTCCTCGGCATACCCCAGCACCCCCATCCGCTCCTGCGCCAGAAAGTCCTGCACGGCCGCCTTCAACCCCGGATGCAGCAGGTAATGCCAAGACCGCGTGATCACCGGTTCGAACCCGCGAATCAGCTTGTGCTCGCCCTGCGCCCCGGCATCGAAACGCTGCAACCCTTCGGCAATGGCAACGTCCATGCCCTGATAGAAGCACGTCTCGAAATGCAACCGGTCGAACTCCGCCAGGCAGCCCCAATAGCGCCCATACAGGCTGTCAACGCCCACCAGGCTGAACGCCATCGCCACCGCCCGCCCGCCCTGATGCGCCATCACCACGCGGATCGACGCGGGCATGCGTTCGGCCAGCAGGCTGAAAAACGCCCGGGTAAGGTACGGGGCACGGCGGCGCACGGCGTAGGTGTTGGCATAGCATGCGTACACGAAATCCCACTGCGCCTCACTCAGCTCATGGCCGTGGTACCACTGAAACTCGATACCCTGCCCCGCCACCTGCTCGCGTTCCTTGCGCATCTGCTTGCGCTTGCGCGAACTGAGGCTGTCGAGAAAATCCTGGAAGTCCCGATAACCCTGGTTGCGCCAGTGAAACTGACACCCCAGGCGTTCCATCCAGCCCGCACGCCCACGCAATACTTCGTCGCTGGCCGGGTCGGTGAAGTTCACGTGCAGGCCCGACAGCCCCTGTTCGAGCAAAGCATCGCTGACGCCGTCGATCAGCTCACCCGCCGCCTGCGCGTCGCCCAGCAGGCGCGCGCCGCTGACCGGTGAAAACGGCACCGCGCACAGCAGCTTGGGGTAGTAGTCGATACCGGCGCGGTCGCAGGCGTCGGCCCAGCCGTGATCGAACACGTACTCGCCGAACGAATGGGTCTTCACGTAGGCCGGCATGGCCGCCCGCACCAGGCCCTGAGCGTCGGTCAGAACCTGGTGGGCCGGTGCCCAGCCGGTGCGTGGGGTGACGCTGGCGCTGTCTTCCAGGCTGCGCAGGAAGGCATGGCGCAAGAACGGCTGGGCATCCGGCACCAGGGCATCCCAGGTGGCGGCGTCGATATCGGCAAGGTGCGGCAGAATTGAGATGGGCATGCGCGCAGTCTGCCCCCTCGTGCGAGCAAAAAAAAGCCCCGCAGGTGCGGGGCGAAGATCTAACGGATGAAGGAGTGTGTTGCAGGGGTAACGCTTAGAACACGTACTGCGCGCGCATCACGAAACCGTCGCCGCTGTCGTCGCCGGCAGCGTTCTGCGCGTTGTCGGTCTTGGCCTTGACGTACACGCCGCTGAGCTTGATCGACTCGTTGGCGTACCAGTTCACACCCAGGTTGTGCACCTTGGCTTCCACGTCACCGATGTCGGCAAATGCGCCGTTGTTGTCGTCGACGCTCAGGTGGTCGTAGCGGTAGAACACTTCCCACGCGCCAATCTGCTTGTTGGAAGGCTTGATGCTGTCGAACTTGCCGAGTTTGTAGCCACGCGCTTCACCGGTGATGGTGTAGGCCACCTGGCCGTAGTAACCCTTGGCCTTGATGTCGGAGAAGGCCGAGTCGTCTGCCTGAACATCACGCTTGATGTACTCGCCCTGCACCGAGAACGGGCCCAGCGCGTAGGCGGCTTCCAGGCCCCAGGCCTTGTCGGTGTCGTAGGCACCGGCCGGGGTGGTGGCGTTGCCGCCCAGCACCAGGCGGTTGCCGTTGTTGCCGGCGTCCTGGCCACCGTCGGTGCTCACCCCACGCATGCCCAGGCGGCTGCGGATACGGCCGTCGAACGCGGTGTCGGAAAGGTCGCGCTGGGCGTAGTTCAGGCCAACGTGCAGTACGTTGCCGGCCTCGTGCATCGGTGCGAACACACCGCGCAGGTTGAACTGCTTGGAGCTGTCGCCGTCCTTGTCCTGGTTGGTGGCGTCCTTGGCGAACAGGCCGGCCGAACCGTACAGCGAGTCACCGGCGTTACCCGATGCCTGGATACCGAAGCCGCCGTTGTGCGAGTTGGTCCAGTCCACCAGGTCGTAGGCAGCGGTTCGCTCCTGGGCAGTCACCCACTTGGAGCTGGTGGCTTTTTCCAGGCCGAACTCGGGGTCGAAGCGACCGACCTTGATCGATACCGGCTTGAAGCCGTTGTAGGCCAGCGACGCTTCATCGAAGTAACCGTCTTCGGAACGGTTGTCGCCACCGGAGTTATGCGAGAAGTCGTAGGCGATCTGGTAGGCCCAGTCGGTGTACATCACACCGCCCAGTTCCAGGTAGGCACGGCGGAAGTAGCCCGCATCGGCGGTATCGCCGTTCTTGGTGTAGAAACCGTCGAAGCGGCTGTAGTCGGCCTGGACCCGGCCACCCAGCTTGAAGCTGAATTCCTTGTCAGCGGTAGCGACCTCCAGGCCACCCTTGGTCTTGACTACGATATCGGCGCCGTCAGTAGTCACGGTGCCCGCGAAAGCCTGGGCGGTAACGGCCATTGCCAAGGCGCTGGCTGCGAAACCTGCGAAGTGCTTACGGATCATCGAAGGAACTCCCCTACGTTCATAACGTTTATGGTCTTGATTACGTTGAAAAAACACGCGGCTCAGGCCACTTGTGCTGGGGACGAATCTTGGCGGGGGGTTATTTCAGATCAGTGGCTGTTAGATAAATATTTAGTGACAGGGGAACTTTTTACTTCGAATGTGAATAAGACAATCAGCCCCGTTGCAGGGCTGATTGCGGGGTTTCAGCGCGTTGCCCGGCGCTCGGCGGCCAGCCGCGCCGCAAGGGCCTCGGCCCCCTCCACAGGCGCCGGCGGCAGCGCCTTGAGGGTTGCCTGGGCCAGGCGCAACTGCTTGATGAAGCGACGACAATTGCGACAGAACAGCAGGTGCTGGCGCGTCATCAGGCGCTCGCCCAGGGTCAGTTGCCCGTCCAGGTAATCACTGGAGCAGGCGACCAGTTGCTTGCAGGTCAGCATTGGCCGGTGTCCTCGAAATGTTCCAGGGTCGCGAAGACCTTGAGGCGTGCACGGTGCAGCAGCACACGCACATTGGAGAGCGACAGGTCGAGCAGATTACAGATCTCCACCAGTTCGAGGCCCTGGCGCTCACGCAACAACAGCACACTGCTCTGCAGTTGCGACAGGCTGAGCAGGGTGTGCTCCAGGCATTCGCGCAACTGCTCCTGGCTGAGCAGGGCCTCGGGGCTGTCTTCGTGCCAAGCCGAAGGCGCCAGCAGCCAGTGACCGTCGCTGGCGAAACGCGCGTCGTCGATGCTGCCATGGGGGGCCGGCAGGTCGTCGAGAAGCACCTCGCGGCGGTTTTGCCGGTAACGGGTCTTGGCCGTATTGGCGGTGATGGTCAGCAGCCAGGTCTTGAGGCTGGAGCGGCGCTGGAAGCCCGCCAGACCGCGTACCGCCGCCAGCCAGGCATCCTGCACCACCTCGTCGGCGCCACGTTCGCCGACGATGGCATAGGCCAGCGCGCGCATGGCGCCCTGGCAGGTCTGAACCAGTTCGGCGAACGCACGCTGCTCTCCCGCCAGCAGGCGGTCGAGCAAGCGCTGTTCGTCATCCGTCACTGGCGTGGGCGATCAACGTTTGCGCAGGATCACGCTGCCGATCGAGTAGCCGGCACCGAACGAACTGAGCACCCCGAGGGCACCCTTGGGCAGGTCGTCCTGGTGCTTGTGCAGCGCGATCACCGAGCCGGCCGAACTGGTGTTGGCGTAGGTATCGAGAATCACCGGGGCCTCCTCGACCAGCGCGTCGCGGCCCAGCAGCTTCTTGACGATCAGGTGGTTCATGCTCAGGTTGGCCTGGTGCAGCCAGAAGCGCTTGACGTCACTGACGTTGAGGTTGTTTTCGCTCAGGTGCTGGCCGATCAGCTCGGCCACCATCGGGCACACCTCGCGGAACACCTTGCGGCCTTCCTGCACGAACAGCTTGTCCGGCGCACCGATACCCTCTTCCGCCGCGCGGTTGAGGAAGCCGAAGTTGTTGCGGATGTTGTTGGAGAACTGGGTCAGCAGCTTGGTGCTGACGATATCGAACTGGTGCGCCGAGGTAGCGAGGTCGGCACGTTCGACCAGCACCGCCGTGGCGGCGTCGCCGAAGATGAAGTGGCTGTCACGGTCACGGAAGTTCAGGTGGCCGGTGCAGATCTCGGGGCTGATCACCAGCACCGAACGGGCCTGACCCAGTTGCACGCTGTTGCAGGCGACCTGAATGCCGAAGGTCGCCGACGAACACGCCACGTTCATGTCGAAACCGAAACCGGCGATACCCAAAGCCTGCTGCACTTCGATGGCGATGGCCGGGTAAGGGCGCTGCAGGTTGGAGCAGGCGACGATGACCGCGTCGACATCGGCTGCGGTGCGCCCGGCACGCGCCAGGGCCTGCTCGGCGGCGGCCACGCCCATCTGGCAGAGGATCGACGACTCGTCGTTGCTGCGCTCCGGCAGGCGCGGCTTCATGCGCTGCGGATCGAGGATGCCGGCCTTGTCCATCACGAAGCGGCTCTTGATGCCCGAGGCCTTCTCGATGAACGCAGCGCTCGACTCGGCCAGTGCCTGCACTTCGCCCCGTTCGATGGCAGCGGCATTGTCGGCATTGAACTGCTGCACATAGGTGTTGAAAGACTCGACCAGCTCTTCGTTGGAAATGCTGTTGGCCGGGGTGTACAGGCCGGTGCCGCTGATGACGACGTTATGCACGGTCGTTCCTCTGTTCGGGGCCGCTGCCTGCCGGGCAACGGCCTGTTCTGTCGGTCAAATGGCACGAAAGTACCAATTAATACAGGCAATGCACCCGGCAAGCGGGGCAGTACGCTGTGCTGCATTCTGTAGCTACCGTGGCAGGTACCTGACACGGTAGCGAAGTTCGCCAAGTGTGCCACAAGTTCCGGGGATTAGGCTTCCACCAGACTCCATTGCTTGGCCAGGCGCTTGTCGGAAATCGGTACCTTGGTACCCAACTGCTGGGCAAACAGCGACACGCGGTATTCCTCGATCCACCAGCGGTACAGCACCAGTTGCTCGTCGCGCTTGCCCTCCTGGGCATGCTTGTCGGCACGCGCCTTGTACTGTGCCCACAGACCGCTCAGCTCGCCGCTCCACACGCGGTCCTTCTGCACCTGCGAACCGAGTTTTTCCAGACGCAGCTCCACCGCCTTGAGGTAGCGCGGCAGTTCCTTGAGCCAGATGCCCGGGGTTTCCCGCACAAAACCCGGGTACACCAGGTTGGCCAGTTGCTGCTTGATGTCGTTGAGCGCCACGGCCTGGGCCAGGTCGATCTTGCCCTTGAAGCGCTTCTGCAGACCGTGCCAGAGCTTGAGTATCTCGAGGGTCAGGCGGGCCAGGCGCTCGGCGTGATCGGCCCAGTGGCCGCGCTTGCGTTCGGCCAGCGAAGCAAGCCCGGCACCGTCGCGCGGCAGGCTGCTCTCGCCGTCGAGGATGCAGGTATCCAGGCTGGCCAGCAGGATGTCCTCGACCAGCGCATCGACACGCCCCAGCTCGCGGTACAGCAGGCCCAGTTCGGTCAGCCCCGGAAGCTTGCCGCGCAGGAACTTCGCCGGCTCGGCCAGTTGCTGCAGCAGCAGCCGCTGCAAGGCTCGGCGGTGCTGGAACTCGGCTTCGGCCTGGGTCGAGAAGCGCCCTTCCTTGACCGTACCGCCCTCTTCCACCAGCGCCGGGTACACCGTCATCGACAGCCCGGCGATCTTCTGCTGGGCGGTCTGGGCCACCTCGGCAAACACCTTGGCTTGCACCGGCTGCTGGGCCTTGGCCGATTGCGGCACGGCCAGCGCGGCCTGGCTGGCAGCAACGAAGCGCGCCGTCAGCTCGGTAAGGTCGCGGCCTTCACCCAGGAACTTGCCCTGGGCATCGACCACTTCGATGTTCATGCGCAAGTGGCCTTCCACCTGCGCAGCCGCCTCGGCCCAGGCCTCGTCGCTGACCCGCGCACCGGTCATGCGCAGCAGTTCGCGGCCCAGCGCCTGGGGCAGCGAGCCGTCGGCGAAGGTCATGCGCTGCAAGGCGGCCTTGACGAAGTCGGGCACCGGCACGAAGTTCTTGCGCAAGGCCTTGGGCAGGTTGCGTACCAGCGCAATGCACTTGGCTTCCAGCAACCCCGGCACCAGCCATTCCAGGCGCTCGCCCGGCAGGCTGGGCAGCAGCGGCGCCGGCACCCTCACGGTAACGCCGTCGCGGGGGTGGTTGGGTTCGAAGTGATAGCTCAGCGCCAGGCTCAGGTCGCCGATGCGCAGGGTATCGGGGTACTGCGTGGCGGTGACTTCACTGGCCTCGCGGGCCAGCACGTCCTCCTCGCGCATGATCAGCAACTGCGGGTCTTTCTGGCTGGTGACGCGGTACCAGCTGTCGAAGGTCGCGGTCTGGTGGATCTCGGCCGGCAGGCGCGCCTCGTAGTAGGCGTACAGGGTCTCTTCATCAGCCAGGATGTCGCGCCGGCGGGCCTTGGCCTCCAGCTCGTCGAGCTGCTCGAGCAGGCGCGTGTTGGCCGCCAGGCACTTGGCCCGCGACTGGATCTCACCGCCCACCAGGGCCTGACGGATAAACAGCTCGCGCGAGGCCTGCGGGTCGATCGGCCCGTAGTGCACCGGGCGCCGGCCAACCACGATCATGCCGTACAGCGTGACCTGCTCGAAGGCCACCACCTGGCCGCGCTTCTTCTCCCAGTGCGGTTCGAAGTGGTTCTTCTTGATCAGGTGCCCGGCCAGCGGCTCGATCCAGTCCGGCTCGATCTTGGCCACCATGCGCGCATACAGCTTGGTGGTCTCGACCAGTTCGGCGGTCATCAGCCATTGCGGGCGTTTCTTGCCCAGGCCCGAGGACGGGTGTACCCAGAAGCGCCGCTGGCGCGCGCCCAGGTAGTCGCCGTCCTCGGTCTTCTGGCCGATCTGGCTGAGCAGCCCGGACAGAATCGCCTTGTGCAGGCGCGGGTAGTCGGCCGGCTCCTTGTTGATGCTCAACTGCAGGTCGCGGCAGATCAGGCTCAGTTGCCGGTGTGCATCGCGCCATTCGCGCAGACGCAGGTAATTCAGGAAATTCTTGCGGCACCAGTTGCGCAGCGGGCTGGCCGTCAGGGCCTGGCGCTGTTCTTCGAAGCCGCGCCACAGGTTGACCAGCGCGGCGAAATCCGAGTCGCTGTCCTTCCACTGCGCATGGGCCTGGTCGGCAGCCTGCTGGCGCTCGGGCGGACGCTCGCGGGGGTCCTGCACCGACAGTGCACTGGCCACGATCAGCAACTCCTGCAGGCTGCCCTGCTTGGCGCCTTCGAGCAGCATGCGGCCCAGACGCGGGTCCACCGGCAGGCGCGCCAGCTGGCGGCCCAGCGGGGTCAGCTGGTTCTCGCGATTGACTGCCGAGAGTTCCTGCAGCAGGTTGAAGCCGTCGCTGATGGCCTTGCCATCCGGCGGCTCGATGAACGGGAAGGCGTCGATCTCGCCCAGGCGCAGGTGCAGCATCTGCAGGATCACCGCAGCCAGGTTGGTGCGCAGGATCTCGGGGTCGGTAAAGGCGGGCCGACCATTGAAGTCGTCCTCGCTGTACAGGCGCACGCAGATGCCCGGTTCGACCCGCCCGCAACGGCCCTTGCGCTGGTTGGCACTGGCCTGGGACACCGCCTCGATGGGCAGGCGCTGCACCTTGGCACGGTAGCTGTAGCGGCTGATGCGCGCCGTGCCGCTGTCGATCACGTAGCGAATGCCCGGTACGGTCAGCGAGGTTTCCGCAACGTTGGTGGCCAGCACCACGCGCCGCCCCGGATGGGACTGGAAGATCTTCTGCTGCTCGGCCGGCGACAGCCGTGCATACAGCGGCAGGATTTCGGTGTGGCGTAGCTGTGCCTTGCGCAGCATCTCGGCGGCATCGCGAATTTCGCGCTCGCCGGGAAGGAACACCAGCACGTCGCCCGGGCCCTTGCCGATGCTGCGCTCATGGGCGGCAATCTCGTCGAGGGTGGCCAGGATCGCCTGGTCGACGGTCAGATCGTCCTCGACGCGGTTGCCCTCCTCGTCCTGCTCGCTGGTCAGCGGCCGGTACCAGGTCTCGACCGGGTAGGTACGCCCGGACACCTCGATGATCGGCGCATCGTTGAAGTGCCTGGAAAAGCGCTCCAGGTCGATGGTCGCGGAGGTGATGATGACCTTGAGGTCGGGGCGCCGCGGCAGCAGGGTCTTGAGGTAGCCGAGCAGGAAGTCGATGTTCAGGCTGCGTTCGTGGGCTTCGTCGACGATGATCGTGTCGTAGCGTTCCAGAAAGCGGTCGTGCTGGGTTTCGGCCAGCAGGATGCCGTCGGTCATCAGCTTGACCAGGGTGTTGGCATCGCTCTGGTCTTCGAAGCGCACCTGGTAGCCGACCAGTGCGCCCAGCGGCGTACCCAGCTCTTCGGCCACGCGGGTGGCCACGCTGCGCGCGGCAATCCGGCGCGGCTGGGTGTGGGCGATCTGGCCATGCTGGCCGCGGCCCAGTTCCAGGCAGATCTTGGGCAACTGGGTGGTCTTGCCCGAGCCGGTTTCGCCCGCGATGATCAGCACCTGGTGGGCGGCCAGCACCTTCTTGATTTCGTCACGCTTGGCCGCGATCGGCAGGCTGTCGTCGTAGCGGATGCGCGGCACGCTGGCCTTGCGCGCGGCGACCTGGTCGCAGGAGGCCTGTACCCGGGCGGCCCACTGGGCCAGCTTGGCCTCGTCGGGGCGCTTGCGCAGGTCATGCAGTTGCCGACGCAGGCGATGGCGCTCGGCGATCATGGCGTGGTCAAGGTTTTTCAGCAGTTGCTCGATGGCGGCGTTCTGGTCAGTCATGACGTCTTTTTAATAATGCAGGTGAGCCTGCTTTCACATGATCGGCGTAGTTTGGTCGGGGATTGTCGCAGATTTGCCCTGACACGGCACGGTTCGCCATGCAGGGCCATTGTTTAGCCATTGATTAACTGAAGGTATACAAAGGCCGATTTAATGAACCTTCCCACGCGTGGGAGTATCCGTGCATGACTTTGCCAGCGTGTACGCCCCGCCCCCTGATGCGCCCTTCGTTCCCGAAGGTGCGGGCGCGCCCCGGTGAAAATCCGCTGTTCAATAGCATCCTCGCGTTCTGGGCCTTGTGGCATTGCCGCCATGCCCGCCCACCAGATACCGCCCTCGCACCCCACTGATACCGCTGGCCCGGTTGCGGCCACCCTGTCGACCGATCGACGTGCCCACTGGCGCGCGATCCTGTACGCCGCCACGGCGTAAGCGAGTGCACCATGCAGTTTGCCCCTGTTTCCGAGGCCGAGGATTTCCTGGCCGCCAACCCCGATATCGACATGATCGAGTTGTTCATCCTCGACGCCAACGGCGTGCCCCGCGGCAAGCTGCTGCACCGCGAGGAGTTGCTGGCCGTGTATGAAAGCGGGCGGCCGCTGCCCAGTACCATTCTCGGCCTGACCCTCAACGGCGACGATGTGGAGAACTCGGGGCTGGTGTGGGACGTGGGCGATATCGACTGCCGCGCATACCCGCTGGCCGGCAGCCTGGTGCGCATGCCGTGGCGGCAGATCCCCACGGCGGCAGTGCAGGTGAGCATGCACCCCAGCGAAGGCCTGCCGGCCACCGTCGCCGATCCACGCCAACTGCTGGCCAAGGTGATCGACGCGCTCAAGGCCGATGGCTATGAGCCGGTAATGGCCTGCGAGCTGGAGTTCTACCTGCTCGACCAGAAGCGCGATCACCTGGGCCACCCGCAACCGGCACTGGATACCGACGGCGGTCGCCCCCGCGCCACCCAGGTATACGGCCTGCGCGAGCTGGAGCAGATCGAACCGTTTCTGGCCGACCTGTACAGCGCCTGCAAGGCCCAGGGCATCCCTGCGCGTACCGCGATTTCCGAATACGCCCCCGGCCAGGTGGAGATCACCCTGGAGCACGGCGACGCCTTGCTGGCCATGGACCAGGCGGTGCGCTACAAGCGCCTGGTCAAGGGCGTGGCACACAAGCACGGCATGCAGGCCTGCTTCATGGCCAAGCCGTTCGAGCACCTGGCCGGCACCGGCATGCACATGCACGTGAGCCTGGCCGACGCCGCCGGCCACAACCTGTACGCCAGCGAAGACAAGGCCGGCACGCCCCTGCTGCGCCAGTCGGTGGGCGGCATGTTGGCCATGCTGCTCGACTCGCTGCTGCTGTTCTGCCCCAACGCCAACTCCTATCGCCGCTTCCAGGCCAACAGCTATGCACCGCTGGCGCCGACCTGGGGTGTGGACAACCGTACCGTGAGCCTGCGCGTGCCCGGCGGGCCGGCCAATACCCGACATATCGAACACCGCATCTGCGGCGCCGATGCCAACCCGTACCTGGCAGCCGCAGCCATTCTGGCCAGCATCCACCATGGCATCCGCCAGCAACTGGACCCCGGCGCCCCGGTGCAGGGCAACGGCTACGCCCAGGCCAAGACGCTGCTGCCCACCGACTGGCTGACCTCGCTGACCGCGCTGGAGCGCTCCAGCTGGGCGCGCGAAGCGTTCGGCGAGGCCTTCCTCGGGGTGTACCTGGCGGTCAAGCGCGCCGAGTACCGCCAGTTCATGGCCGAGGTCGGCGAGCAGGACTGGCGCTGGTACCTGACCCAGGCCTGAGTCCCCTATTCTTCAAGGAACACACCCATGAATGCAGCCCTCAACCACGGCACCGCCCAGCGCAGCGCCTCCTACTACACCGCCAGCCTGAACGACACCACCCAGTACCCGACCCTGCAGGGCACGGTCGAGGTCGACGTGGTGATCATCGGTGGCGGCTTCACCGGCGTGGCCAGCGCGGTGGAACTGGCCGAGCGCGGCCTGAAGGTGGCCATCGTCGAAACCAACCGTATCGGCTGGGGCGCCAGCGGGCGCAACGGCGGCCAGGTCACCGGCAGCCTGTCGGGTGACGAGGCCATGCGCAAACAGATGCGCAAGCGCCTGGGCGATGACGTGGACGATTTCATCTGGCAACTGCGCTTTCGCGGCCACGACATCATCCAGCAACGGGTCGAACGCTACGCCATCGACTGCGACCTCAAGCACGGCCACCTGCACGCGGCCATGAAGCCTGCGCACATGACCGAACTGCAGGCCTTCGCCGACGAAGCCCAGCGGCGCGGCATGGGCGAGCAGGTGCAGATGCTCGACCGCGAGGCGGTGCGCCAGCATCTGGACAGCCCGTTGTACCTGGGCGCGCTGAAGAACCTGCGCAACCTGCACCTGCACCCGCTCAACCTGTGCCTGGGCGAGGCGCGGGCGGCGCACCAGCTGGGCGCGCTGATCTTCGAAAACTCCGAAGTGCTGGAGATCGTGCATGGTGACAAACCTGCGGTTGTCACGGCCAAGGGCCGGGTCAACGCACGCCAGGTGATGCTGGCCGGCGACGTGTACCACAAGCTGGAAAAGCCCCAGCTCAAGGGCAAGATCTTCCCGGCCATGGGCGGCATCGTGACCACCACCCCACTGGGCGAGCTGGCCCGCAAGCTCAACCCGCAGGACCTGGCGGTGTACGACTGCCGCTTCGTGCTCGACTATTACCGCATGACCGCAGACGGGCGCCTGCTGTTCGGTGGCGGGGCCAATTATTCGGGACGTGATTCGCGGGATATCGCGGGGGAGCTGCGCCCGTGCATCGAGGCGACCTTTCCGGCGCTCAAGGGCGTGCCGATCGAGTTCCAGTGGAGCTGCGCGATGGGCATCGTGGTCAACCGCATTCCGCAGTTGGGCAAGCTGTCGGACAACGTGTGGTACTGCCAGGGGTATTCGGGGCATGGCATTGCCACCAGCCACATCATGGGCGAGATCATGGCCGAAGCGATCACCGGCACATTGAGCCGATTCGATACCTTTGCCGGCTGCAGCCACATCAAGGTGCCGATGGGCGATGTGCTGGGCAACCCATTGCTGGCGGCAGGGATGTGGTACTACCAGATGCTTGAGAAACTGCGTTGAAAACATCGCGGGTCAAGCCCGCTCCCCCAGGGATCACTACTGTCCTTGTGGGAGCGGGCTTGACCCGCGATGAGGCCCGAAGGTTAAACCTCAGGCGATCTTCTTGAGGCCCAGCTTCTTCAACTCTTCATCGCGCAACTCGCGCCGCAGGATCTTGCCCACGTTGGTGGTCGGCAAGGCATCGCGGAACTCGATCAGGCGCGGCACCTTGTACGCCGTGACATTGGCGCGCATGTGCTCCATCACCTGGTCCTTGGTCAGGGTCACACCCGGCCGCGCCACGATGAAGATCTTGATCAGTTCGCCCGATTTCTCGTCCGGCACGCCAATGGCGGCGCACTGCAACACGCCCGGCAGGGTCGCCAGCACGTCTTCGAGTTCGTTCGGGTAAACGTTGAAGCCAGACACCAGAATCATGTCCTTCTTGCGGTCGACGATGCGCATGTAGCCATCGGTCTGGATCACCGCGATATCACCGGTCTTGAGCCAGCCGTCGGCATCCAGGATCTCGGTGGTCGCCTCTTCGCGCTGCCAGTAGCCCTTCATCACCTGCGGGCCCTTGATGCACAGCTCGCCGATCTCGCCCAGCGCCAGCTCCTTGCCATTGTCGTCGATCACCTTGCACAGGGTCGACGGCAGCGGAATGCCGATGGTACCGATCTGGTTGTGCTCGGCCGGGTTGACCGCCGCCACCGGGCTGGTCTCGGTCATGCCGTAGCCTTCGCAGATGGAGCAACCGGTGACGCTCTTCCAGCGCTCGGCCACCGCCACCTGCAGGGCCATGCCGCCCGACAGGGTGAGCTTGAGCCCCGAGAAGTCCATCTTGCGGAAGGTCTCGTTGTTGCACAGGGCCACGAACAGGGTATTCAGGCCGACGAAGCCGGTGAACTTCCACTTGGACAGTTCCTTGACCATCGCCGGCAGGTCGCGCGGGTTGCTGATCAGGATGTTGTGGCTGCCGATCAGCATCATCGCCATGCAATGGAAGGTGAAGGCATAGATGTGGTACAGCGGCAGCGGCGTGATCAGGACCTCGCAGCCCTCGCCCAGGTTCGAGCCCATCAGCGCACGGCATTGCAGCATGTTGGCCACCAGGTTGCGGTGGGTCAGCATCGCACCCTTGGCCACACCCGTGGTGCCACCGGTGTACTGCAGCACGGCGACATCGCCGCTGTCGGGGCTGACTTCGTTGACCGCCTTGCCCTGCCCCTTGGCCAGCGCATCGTTGAACTTGACGGCCTTGGGCAGGTGATAGGCCGGCACCATCTTTTTCAAGTACTTGATCACACTATTGATCAGCAGACGCTTGAGCGGTGGCAGCAGGTCGGCCACTTCGGTGACAATGATGTGCTTGACCTGGGTCTTGGGAACGACCTTTTCGGCCAGGTGGGCCATGTTGGCCAGGCACACCAGCGCCTTGGCACCGGAATCGTTGAACTGGTGTTCCAGCTCCCGCGCGGTGTACAGCGGGTTGGTGTTGACCACGATGAGCCCGGCGCGCATCGCACCGAAGACGGCCACGGGGTATTGCAATACGTTTGGCAGTTGTACCGCGATGCGGTCACCGGGCTGCAGGTCGGTATGCTGCTGCAGGTAGGCGGCAAACGCCCCCGACAGCTCATACAGCTCGCCATAGGTGAGGGTCTTGCCCAGGTTGCTGAACGCCGGCTTGTCGGCGAAACGCTGGCAGGACTGCTTCAATACCGCTTGAATGTTCGGATACTCATCAGGATTGATTTGCGAGGCAACCCCGGCTGGGTACTTATCCTTCCAAAAGTGTTCGATCATGGAAGCCCACTCCTCCAGCAACAGCGAAATCTTCTCCGCAGTCGACGCGATTATTATTGATATGTGATGACGGATTGCTACAAACCGAAGCATCAGAAGCGCGCCGAGAGTAGCAGCTTTGCCAGAGGGCGCCTAGAGCCAAAGTGGGCCGCAAAGTCACATAAATGACTAACGAATACCCAGTAGTCATTTTTAGAGTAAAGGGTCTATTCAGCAAAAGCTTCGCCGGCAAGGCCGGCTCCTACACGGCAAAGTAGGAGCCGGCCTTGCCGGCGAATGGCTTTCAGGCGATATCGCGCAATTCCCGGCGCAGGATCTTGCCCACCGGGGTCATCGGCAGCGAATCACGCAGCACGATCTGCTTGGGCACCTTGTAGCCAGTGAAGTTGGCCTTGCAGTAGGCCTTGAGCTCCTCGACGCTCACGCCGCCATCGCGTGGCACCACGAACAGTTTCACCGCCTCGCCGGAACGCTCGTCCGGCACTCCGATGGCCGCGCAGTTGGCCACCTTGGGGTGCGCCATCACCACGTCCTCGATCTCGTTGGGGTACACGTTGAAGCCCGACACGATGATCATGTCCTTCTTGCGGTCGACGATGCGCGTGAAGCCGTCCGGGTCGATCACTGCAATATCGCCGGTCTTGAGCCAGCCCTGCGCATCGAGCACCTCGGCGGTGGCGTCCGGACGCTGCCAGTAGCCCTTCATCACCTGCGGCCCCTTGATGCACAGCTCACCGCGCTCGCCCAGGGCCAGCTCGTTGCCGTCATCATCGATCACCTTGTACGCCGTATCGGGCAGCGGTATGCCGACCGTACCCAGGCGCGCCTGCTGGCCGTAGGGGTTGGTGCTGGCCACCGGCGAGGTTTCGGTCAGGCCATAGCCTTCGACGATGCGACACCCCGTGATGCTCTCCCAGCGCTCGGCAGTGGCCTTGACCAGCGCCGTGCCGCCGGAGTTGGTGACCTTCAGCGAGGAGAAATCCAGGTGCTTGAAATCCGGATTTTCCATCAGTGCCACGAACAGCGTGTTCAGGCCCAGCAATGCCGAGAAGCGCCACTTTTTCAGCTCTTTGACAAAGCCCGGTATGTCGCGCGGGTTGGTGATCAGCACGTTGTGATTGCCGGTGACCATCATGCACATGCAGTTCGCGGTGAAGGCATAGATGTGATACAGCGGCAGCGGCGCGATCATCACCTCCTGGCCTTCCTTGATCATTCTCTGCCCGTCCGGCCCCAACTGCGAAAAGCACGCCAGCACCTGCAGCATGTTGGCCACCAGGTTGCCGTGGGTGAGCATCGCGCCCTTGGGCAGGCCGGTGGTGCCGCCGGTGTACTGCAGCACCGCCACGTCATCGAGCGTCACCTGCACCGGCTTGAGCGCATGGCCACGGCCCTGGCGCATCACCTGCCGGAACGGCACCGCCTGGGGCAGGTGATACGCCGGCACCATCTTCTTGACCCGCGCCACCACGGTGTTCACCAGCCAGCCCTTGGCCAGCGGCAGCAGGTCGCCCATCTTCGCCTCGATCAGCACCTCGATGCCGGTATCGGGCAGCACCTCCTGCACCAGCTTGCCGAACATGTTCAGGTACACCAGGGCACGGGCGCCGGAGTCCTTGAACTGGTGGCGCATCTCGCGCGCGGTGTACAGCGGGTTGGTGTTGACCACGATCAGCCCGGCGCGCATCGCGCCGAACACGGCAATCGGGTACTGCAGCACGTTGGGCATCTGCACCGCGATGCGATCACCCGGGACCAGGTCGGTGTGCTGTTGCAGGTAGCCGGCAAAGGCCGCGGACTGGCGATCCAGATCGGCGTAGGTCAGGGTGACGCCCAGGTTGGTGAACGCCGGGCGGTCGGCGAAGCGCTTGCAGGAGCGCTCGAACACCTCCAGCACCGACTTGTAGACAGTCAGGTCGATATGTGAGGGCACGCCCGCGGGGCGCTTGTCATTCCAGAAGTCAGCTTGCATTTATTCTTGTCCTCATTCCTGAGCCTGTGGGCTGCCTGCATGCAGAAAATCGCATCGTGTGCCGACGTTAGCAGTTAAGCCGCAGGGGGCAAACATGCCAAGACCTGTCATTAACATTCTGAATCTTGTTGCCATCATCCGTTCAATTACACAAATGGGCTATACACTTGCAGGATCAGCCACTTGCGCAAGGGAACCGCCATGAACCACGACGTGTTCTGGCTGCCGGCCAGCAACCATTGCAGCCTGCATGTGTATCAATGGCTGCCCGCCGCGCCGATCCGGGCCGTGGTGCTGCTGGCCCATGGCATGGCCGAGCATGCCGGGCGCTACCAGCGCCTCGGGCAGGCACTGAGCGCTGCCGGCTTCGCGCTGTATGCCCACGACCAGCGCGGCCACGGGCGCACCGCCGAACACGGCACCCTGGGGCTGTTCGCAAGCCACCAGGGCTGGGACAGCGTGGTCAACGACCTGGCCAGCCTGGCCCAGCACATCGGCCAGCAGCACCCGGGCGCCCCGCTGTTCCTGTTCGGCCACAGCATGGGCAGCTACATCGTCCAGGCCTACCTGCTGCACCACAGCGCCAGCCTGCAGGGGGCGGTGCTCAGCGGCTCCAACTTCCAGCCACCGGCGCTGTACCGCGCGGCCTGCGTGATCGCCCGCCTCGAAGCCTGGCGCCAGGGCCCGCTGGGACGCAGCGCCCTGATCGACTGGCTGTCGTTCGGTTCGTTCAACAAGGCGTTCAAGCCCAACCGCACGGCCTTCGACTGGCTCAGCCGCGACAGCGCCGAGGTCGACGCCTACGTGGCCGACCCGCTGTGCGGGTTTCGCTGCACCAACCGCCTGTGGGTCGACCTGCTGATGGGCCTGGAACACATCAGCCAGCCGCGGCACCTGGCACAGATCGATCCCAACCTGCCGATCCTGGTGATGGGCGGCGAATGTGATCCGGTGAGCGCCGGCAAACGTCTGAAGGATCTGGTCGGCGCCCTGCGCCTTGCCGGCAATCAGCGCGTGCAATTGCAGCTCTACCCGCAGGCACGCCATGAACTGCTCAACGAAACCAACCGTGACGAGGTGACGGCGGCGCTCATCGCCTGGCTCGAGCAGGCGCTGACCCAGGGCCGCCCGGCCCGCAGCGAGTGATACAGTACGCACCTTGTCCGAACCTTGAAGGAAACAGCCTGCATGACCCAGGTCACCAACACGCCTTACGAAGCCCTCGAAGTGGGCCAGACCGCCAGCTTCAGCAAGACGGTCGAAGAACGCGACATCCAGCTGTTCGCCGCGATGTCCGGTGACCACAACCCGGTGCACCTGGATGCCGAATTCGCGGCCAGGAGCATGTTCAAGGAACGCATTGCCCACGGCATGTTCAGCGGCGCGCTGATCAGTGCCGCAGTGGCCTGCGAACTGCCCGGCCCCGGCACCATCTACCTGGGCCAGCAGATGAGCTTCCAGAAGCCGGTGAAGATCGGCGACACCCTGACCGTGCGCCTGGAAATCCTCGAGAAGCTGCCCAAGTTCCGCGTGCGCATTGCCACCCGCGTGTTCAACCAGCACGACGAACTGGTGGTGGACGGCGAAGCCGAGATCCTCGCCCCGCGCAAGCAGCAGAGCGTCGATCTGGTGAGCCCGCCGCCGATCACCATCGGCTGATAGCGTCCCATGGCGCTGGTTACCGAGCACCTGCAGGCGGGCGGCCTGGTCGAGGCCTACTGGGTCAGGGCCAGCGCCGCCAGCTTTCCGCGTCATGCCCATGACGAGTATGTGCTGGGCGTTAACCTGAGCGGTTGCGAGCAGATCTGGCTGGACGGACGTGAGCTGCAGGCGGCGCCGGGTCAGGTGACCCTGTACAACCCGCTGGCGGTGCAGGCCTCCACCTTCGACCCGGCAGGCGTGGAGTACATCAGCCTGCACCTGGCACCCGAGGCGATAGCCCGGTTGGTCAGCCAGAACAACCTGAACAGCCCGCTGTTCGAGCAAGGCGTGTTCGACCAGCCTGCGCTGTGCCAGGCGATCGTGGCCTTCGCCCGTGCGCCGGCACACTCCGGCCATCAGGAGGAAGCCTTGTTGGCCCTGCTGGCGCAATGGCTGGAGCAGTCGCCCGGCAGGCCCGGCGAATACAGCCACGCATTGGCCCAGGCGCTGCAGTTCATGCGCCAGCACCTGGGGCACAAGCTTGAGCTGGACGAGCTTGCGCAGGTGGCCGGGTTGAGCAAGTACCACTTCGTGCGCAGCTTCAAGAAGGCCACAGGGCTGGCACCGCTGCAGTACCACATGCAACTGCGCCTGATCGAGGCACGCCGTTGCCTGCGCGCCGGCCTGCACCCGCTGGACGTGGCCCAGCTTCTGGGCTTCTACGACCAGAGCCATTTCATCAACAGTTTTCGCCGGGTAATGGGCGCCACGCCCCATCATTACTGGCAGGCGTTCAAGCCTTCATAAGCAAAAGAGCTGCTGGCGCAGCCCTGACCGGTCAATGCGGCAAAAAGCCTGCCGTCCCGTCCTTGGAACGTTTTGCCGTGCGTTTTTCCTTGGCGGTTTTGGCGGGTTTCTTCTTGACCGATTTTTTCGCATCCAGACCTTTCATGACAGGCCCTCCGCTGAGCGCGACACCTGCTTGCCGGTGACCGACTGATTATAGACCCGCCCCGGCGACCGGCGCGGCGAGGATGAATTCGCGGTAGCCCGATACGATCACGTACACCGCGAAATAGCAGAAGATGCCCGCCGAGGCCAGGTACGACCAGGTCAGCAGACGGTCGCCCAGCAGGCGCCCGCCGTGGCTGGCCAAGGTGCACAGCGACGCGCACCACAGCAGCCCGGCAATGAAGAACCCGCTGAGAAACAACCCGGCCTCGAGCATGCCGCCTGCGCCGGAGCGCGAGATCAGCACCCCGCCGACCGCGGCAAACCACAGGATCGCGCTGGGCGAAGACATGGCCAGAAAGATGCCGCGCAGAAACTCGCGCCAGGGCGATTCGCGCACCACCTGCTGGCTGGTGTCCATATGCGCATTGCCGCGCCAGGCGGCCAGCACCATCTTCAGTGCAAACCACACCAGCAAAAGCGAACCGCCCACCCACAACACCCAGCGCACGCTGGTGAACTGCAGCAGCACGGTCATGCCGAGCAATGCCGCCACGGCATAGATCAGATCCCCCACACAGGTGCCCAGCCCCAGCCAGAAGCCCTGCAGAAAGCCGCGCTGCATGGCCAGGGTGATCATGGCGATATTGGCCACGCCGATATCCAGGCACAACGACAGGCTGAGAAGAAATCCGTTGGAAAATGGCATGAACGCTCGACTACCGACGATGAAGGGCAGGCGCCATTAGACTCAGTGAGGGAGGGTGGTGTATTGGAAGAAATTGCCGTGCTCAGGCCCGCGCGGCCCGCTCGAAGACCTCATCGGCCCATTGATTGAGACTCTTGCCTGCAGCCTGCGCCGCGATGCTGGCAGCGGCGTGCACCTCTGGCCGGATACGCAGCATCACCTTGCCAGAAGCCGGTTTCTCGGGAGCGATGCCCTGTTCAGCACAATCGGCCAGGTAGTCTTCAAGCGCCAGGCTAAACGCTTCATGCAGCGCACTCACGGAGCTTGCGTGAAAACTGATGATGTCTCGAACCCCGAGTACCCGCCCGACGAAGATATCGTCGCGTGCGTCGTATTCGACACGGGCCGAATAGCCCTTGTAAGTCATGCTGCTCATACCTGAACTCCTGCCCGCGAGAGAAATTCACGGGCTTCTTCAACCTGATATCGCTTGGCCTCTTTGCCTGGGTGCGGGCGGTGGCAGCGCCACTGCTGATCGCCCAGCACCAGCTTGAGCCTTGAGCCCTCACGCTCGATGACCCGCCCCCCAAGATGGAGAACCAGCGCTTCAATATCGGAGAAGACCACAGAAGAAAGGGTCGGTATCCGAAAAATGGCATCGAGGGTCTTTCGATATCGATTGTTCATCGGAAAATGCTATCAAAATAAGATAGCATTTTTTCCAAAGGAGTCATTCAGGATCTTTCAGTGACCCGACAGCACCTGCGCATACCGCTCCCGGTCGATATTGGCGCCACTGAGCACCACTGCCACCTTGCGCCCCTGCTGGCGCTCGCGCTCCTGCAACAACGCCGCCAGCCCCGCCGCACCGGCGCCTTCGGCGGTGTTGTGCGTGTCTTCGTGGAAGATGCGCATGGCGTTGGCGATTTCAGGGTCGCTGACGCGCACCACCCGCGCCGCGCCCTGGCGGATGATCTCGAACGCCTCGGGCAAGGGCATGCGGCATGCCATGCCGTCGGCGAAGGTGTTGGCGGTTTCGGTGGTGACGATGCGGTTCTGCTCGAAACTCGAGGCAAAGGCATCGGCCTCGGTGGACACCACCCCGACGATCTCGGTGTGCAGCCCCAGCAGGTCACGGGTACGAATCAGCCCGCAGATGCCCGAGCCCATGCCGATCGGCACGTACACGCAGTCCAGCGCCGGTACGGCCTCGAACAGCTCCAGCGCGTAGGTGGCCACGCCGCGGATCAGGTCCGGGTGGAACGGCGGCACGCTTTCATATCCGTGCACCTGCGCCAGTCGCGCCGCCTCGGCCCGTGCCAGGTCGAAATCGGCGCCATGCTCCACCAACTGCGCACCCAGCGCGCGCATGGCGGCATTCTTTTCCCGCGAGTTGCCCTCGGGCACCACGATGATGATCGGCAACCCGGCACTGCGCGCCGCCAGCGCCAGGCTCTGCCCGTGGTTGCCACGGGTGGCGGTGACCAGCCCGCGCACCGTGGGTGAGCGCGCCAGCAGCGCCTGCACGTACAGCAGCCCGCCGCGAACCTTGAAGGCACCGGTGGGCGCGTGATTCTCGTGCTTGACCCACACCTGGCAGCCCACGCGTTCGGCCAGGCGCGGCCAGGCGTACTGGGGCGTGGCAGGAACGCGGGTGTGTACCAGGCGGGCAGCGTCGCGCAGGGCGGACAGGTCGAACATGAGGCACCTCGATGGCCAGGGGAATTGACCTGATCCTAGTCGCGCCGCATTGTATGGGTGAACCCTTATATTGCATGGCCAACAATAAATGTGGACCCCCACCCTAGGCGACACCTCCCTGCCCCGCTACCTCGAACTGGTCGAGGCGATTGCGCGGGCGATCGAAAGCGGCGAGCTGAAAGTGGGCGAGCGCCTGCCGCCGCAGCGGCGCCTGGCCTGGAACCTGGGCCTGAACCCCAGCACCACCCAGCAGGCGTACCGCGAGGCAGCGGCCCGGCACCTGGTGTCCGGTGAGGTAGGACGCGGCACCTACGTGCTGGCGGGCAGCAAGGAAGCCACGCTGTTCCGCCTCAAGCAACCCGGCCAGCAAGCGACGCAGATCGACCTGTCGACCAATGTGCCGGTGGCCGACGACAGCAACCCCGACCTGGCGCATGCCTTGCGCCATCTGCTGGAACAAGGCCCTGCCGGCCAGCTCGAGCATTACCTGGGTGCCGAACAGTTGCTGCGCGGGCGCCTTCAGGGCGCCGCCTGGATGCGCCGGCGCGGCCTGCAACTGGACGAGCGCCAGGTGCTGCTGTGCGGCGGTGCCCAGCTGGGGTTGTTCAACGTGCTGCTTTCGCTGTGCCAGCCAGGAGACGCCGTGATGGTCGAGGCCTTGACCGCACCCGGCATCAAGGCGGCCTGTCGACAATTGCGCCTGCCGTTGCACGAGGTTGCGCTGGACGGCCAGGGCATCCTGCCCGACGACCTGGACCGTGTCGCACGTGCCACCGGCGCGCGGGTCGTGGTGCTGACGCCGACCCTGCAGAACCCCACCGGCGCCTGCATGGGCGCTGCGCGCCAGGCCGCCATTGCCGCAGTGATCGAGCGCCATGCCCTGACCTTGATCGAAGATGATGTCTACGGTGCCCTGGCCGATACCCCGGCGCTGCTGGCACAGGTGGGCGGGCGCGGCGTGCTGGTCACCAGCCTGTCGAAGAGCGTCGCGGCCGGTTTGCGCCTGGGCTGGATCGTCGGCAGCGCCGAGTTGCTGGCGCGCATCGACCCGCATGCCCAGGCAACACACTGGCCGGTGTCGCCGCTGGACCTGGAGATCGCCTGCCGCTGGATCGATGACGGCACCGCGGCGCGACGCGTGGCCTGGCAGCGTGAAGAAGTGGGTCAGCGCTGGCGGATGGCCAGGCGGATACTGGGCAAGGCATTGGTGGGGGATGTGCCTTCGCCGCATGTCTGGGTCAACGGTGTGCACGCTGCAGCGTGCCGTGATGCCGGCGTGGCAGTGGTGCCAGCCGAGGTGTTCGCGGTGCGCCAGGGCGACCGGGCAGCGGTGCGCATCAGCCTGTCGGCGGCGCAGAGCCGGGCGCAGTTGAAGCAGGCGCTGGAAAGGGTGGCGGAAGTGGTTTCAGGGTGAGCGGGCCGCCCCTTCGCCGACAAGGCCGGCTCCTGCAGAGAACGCGGTACCAGTGCCGGCGAAGAGGCCCTCCAATTCAATCGCAACATCCGGAGTGAAACCCCAGTCACCTTTTCTACACTGAACCTGCTCCCTTACCCACGGAAACCGGCATGAACCCGCTGTTCTACACCCAGGCCTGCGCCCACCTGACCAGCCTCGACCCGAAGTGGGCCGCGCATATCGAGCGCATCGGCCCATGCCTGCACCAAACGCTGCCCACCCGCGACCCGTATCAGGCGCTGGTCAGGTCGATTGCCTACCAGCAATTGCACGCCAGGGCCGCCGAAGCGATCCTGCGGCGGTTCCTGGCGCTGTACCCCGGGCAGGCCTTCCCCACCCCCGAGCAACTGCTGGCCACCGCGCCCGAGCAACTGCGTGCCTGCGGGTTTTCCGCGAGCAAGCTGGCCACTATCCAGGGCATCGCCCAGGCTCGCCTCGACGGCCTGGTACCCGACCATGAGCTGGCCCGCCGTCTCGACGAAACCAGCCTGATCGAGCGCCTGACGCAACTGCGCGGGGTTGGACGCTGGACCGTGGAGATGCTGCTGATCTACACCCTTGAACACATGGACACCCTGCCCGCCGATGACTTTGGCGTGCGCGAAGGCTACCGTCGCCTGTTCGCCCTGCCCGCCCAGCCCACGCGCAAGCAGATGCTGGAACTGGGCGCCCCGTGGAGCCCGTATCGCACCGTGGCCGCCTGGTACCTGTGGCGCGTACCCGCCACCGGCTGAAATCCGGGCGAATTCCACCGCAAGACCCGGAGTGCCGCCCCGCACGGCACCACCTACCCTCACCA
>OLII01000086.1_pt1 | contig 33144 bp, 29 predicted proteins | sample 1609481 | NCBI WGS metagenome assembly OLII01 (sample SAMN05416859, study PRJEB24817) | seawater metagenome | isolation source: Sea water | place: Canada:Atlantic | collected 2013-11 | reverse complement strand
CTTGACAACCTCGCTAATACAAGTAGTAATGGTACTTTTATTGCGAAATTAAAAAATGATTTAGAAAGTATTCAAGAACCAATCAGAAAAGATATTTTAATCGCTTGTAGAAAAGCTTTGCGCTACGTCAAAGATGAAAGCAGTAATGAAAAAGTAACGCTTCAACACTTTATAAAAAAACAAATTGAGCATGGCTTTGAACTATTTTCTACACACATAACAAGCGAAACTGTTTTTGCCCCAACACAAAGTCCAGCGATAGCTCCAACCTACAGTCACGATAAGAATCTTGTAGACGCAAGGATCATTATGAGAGATAATTTTAATGCGTTACTAGAAAAACATCCAGAGGTATTAATCTTTGGAGAAGATGCAGGATTTATAGGCGATGTGAATCAAGGATTAGAGGGACTTCAAGAGAAATTTGGTGAAACACGCGTAGCTGATACGGGTATTAGAGAGGCTACAATTATTGGACAAGGAATTGGAATGGCAATGAGAGGTCTGAGACCTATTGCAGAAATTCAATACTTGGACTACCTCTTGTATGCATTACAAATTATGAGTGACGACCTAGCAACGCTAAGATACAGAACTGTAGGAAAACAAAAAGCGCCATTAATCATAAGAACACGAGGACATCGATTAGAAGGAATTTGGCACTCTGGATCTCCAATGGGAGGCATCATTCACAATCTTCGAGGTATTCATGTATTGGTTCCTAGAAATATGACAAAAGCCGCTGGTTTTTACAATACACTTTTAGAAGGAGATGACCCCGCGCTTGTCATAGAGTGTTTGAATGGATACCGTTTAAAAGAAGAACTACCAACCAATTTAGGAGCGTTCAAAACGGCTATCGGAGAGGTTGAAATCATCAAAGAAGGATCTGATATTACGGTAGTTTCTTATGGCTCTACGCTAAGATTAGTAGAAGAAGCTGCAAAAGAGTTACTGCAAGTGGGTATCAACATTGAAATCATCGATGTGCAAAGTTTATTGCCATTTGACCTGCAACACAATATTGTAAAAAGCTTGCACAAAACCAACCGCCTCTTAATTGTAGACGAAGATGTTCCAGGAGGAGCCTCTGCGTATATATTGCAAGAAATCATAGAAAATCAAAACGGATACCAGCACCTAGATAGTAAGCCAATTACGCTCACATCAAAGCAACACAGACCTGCTTATGGTACAGACGGAGATTACTTCTCTAAACCATCCGTTGAAGATATTTTTGAAGTTGCTTATTCCATCATGCACGAAGTAGCTCCTTCAAAATTCAAAAGTCTTTATTAAACTTTCTTTAAAACACGCATACCTATTGCGCAATTCAAACAACGTTTCTTTGCGCAATAGTTACTTTTAAGTTGCAATAAGGACTGCGAATCAAAGGCACTATCCGACACTACGCCCAGCTCGGAAAACTTATCCACAATGGCATTTTTTTCTGACTTGATCTGCCTTAACAAATCAAAACCCTCTTCATCAAAAGCGACATTACTTCTTTTTAAATAATTAAATTTCAAAGGAATAATTACATTGATCACTATTAAATCTACGAATGATTTGGTTATTTTTTTCACTCTTCGAGGTGATACTTTTTGAAAAGTGTAATGTGTTTTCCAATATGCATGTAATCTCACATCAAATAACTTGTAAAACTCCTCCAACCTCGTAAAGTTAATGAGTTGTGAGAACAGATTTTGATATTCATGATAAATCGCACAAATTTGAGCAATTCTTATCGTTGGAAAATTACTAGGTCTTATTTTAAATAATTGAAACCTCTTATTAGGCATTGCCTGAATCTTATATTTATGCTTCAAATAACGATACTCCATTTGCAAATTCATGTAATATGTATCTTCAATTTGAGCATCTAAAAATCCGGCCTGACCAAATAAGAGTGCATTCAATCTTAACGCATCATGCCGCTCCTTTTTAACCATAGAAAATGTAACTGTCTGAGCCAATTCTAAAAATGCATCTCCATTTATCTTCAATCCAAAAACTTTCATTAACAATACAAATAAAACAGCCTCATAATCTGTATTTGATGCCAATAATAAAGTATCTATTAATTTAGACTTGTCTTCGAGTCGCTCAACATACAGTTTTGTTTTCCATGAATTTAAAAAAAACGCATCAACAGAACTTATGAAGGGTTCACAAAGTATCCAAGACGCATTTTTAGAAAATAACCGTTCATAATTTTCAAGAACCCTCTTTGTTATAAACTGAGATATTTCAAGAGTGATGAGTGGTCCATTGCCTTTGTCAAAAACCTCAACATCATCCTCCCAAACAACATGCAATACCACACAGTGATAATTTGCATCATTTTGATGTTCATGTAAATACCAATCTGAGGATTTTACATGGATCTCAACATGACCAAACCAAACAAGACCCTCAATTTCAATAGTAGCATTCAAAAAATCAGGACCCTCCAGATCATTATGCTTTCCCGTATTTTTCACATACACATGCTTTCCTGTTGTGGTCAGCAAACCACGCTCAGAAAACAATTGATGTTTCCACAAATAATGAAGAAAATCTTCTTTCATAGCACTACTTCTCTTTTTCAATAGTTAAGATATAAAAATTAGCGCTACCAAAGAAAAAATCTATAGTAACATCACCATTTATAATCCAACATGGAATAAAAAAAGTGAGAATTGTCGTATTTTTGAGTACTAAATAAAAATATAAATGAATCTCATAGAAAGTTTAAAGTGGCGCTACGCTACGAAAAAATTTGACGAAAAAAAAATGCTATCTGAAGAACAGATAAATACTCTAACCACCGCTTTTAATTTAACGGCAACTTCCTACGGATTGCAGCCAATTAAACTAGTGGTTGTTCAAAATAAGGAAACGCAAGAAAAATTAGTTCCACATTCATGGAATCAGCAACAAGTAGCCCAAGCTTCTCATTTACTAGTCATCTGTATTCAAGACAACATCAACCAACAAGATATTGAAACGTATTTTGACCTGGTGAAGAAAACGAGAAATACACCAGACGAAATACTCAACCCTTTTAAAGAATACCTCATTGAGGCTATCACCACAAAATCGGACAGTGAACTGAACCTTTGGATGAAGCATCAAGCATATATTGCACTTGGAAACCTGCTTACAGTTGCTGCAGTTGAACAAATTGACTCTTGCCCTATGGAAGGGTTTATCCCAGAAAAGTATGACGAAATTTTAAATTTAAAAAAGTTAAATTTAAAATCTGCGCTTGTATTACCAGTTGGATATAGAGCTCAAGATGATTATATGAAAGACTTAAAAAAAGTAAGAAAAGACAGCTCCGATGTGATCATCAACATACGCTAATCAACTTATAATCAATGTGTCAATGAGCCACACAAAAAACTAAACAATACAGCATGAATATAGATATAAGAAACCAAGAACCAAAAACTGTTTGGAATAATTTTGCCAATCTAAATGCAGTACCTCGTCCTTCCAAAAAAGAAGAAAGAGTCATTGAATTTATGGTCAATTTTGGGAAAAAGCTTCAGCTAGAAACCGTTGTAGATTCCGTTGGGAATGTCATCATTAAAAAACCAGCAACGGCGGGTATGGAGGACAGAAAAACAGTAGTTATGCAAAGTCACCTAGATATGGTGCACCAAAAAAATGCAGATACCGATTTTGATTTTGATACGCAGGGCATTGAAATGTATGTAGATGGAGATTGGATTACAGCGAAAGGAACCACGCTAGGAGCAGATAACGGACTTGGAGTTGCCGCTATCATGAGTGTATTAGAATCCAATACCACAGCGCACCCTGCTCTTGAAGCGCTTTTTACCATTGATGAAGAAACAGGAATGACAGGTGCAATGGGCCTGGAAGCAGGTTATCTAGATGGAGAAATTCTTTTAAATCTTGATACGGAAGAAGATGATGAAATAGGCATGGGCTGTGCTGGTGGAATTGACATTACCGCTAAAAGAGAATTCATTGAAGAGAAGACTGCAGAAAACACGATCGGATTCATCATTCGTATCGAAGGATTAAATGGAGGACATTCTGGCATGGATATTCACAAGGGCTTGGGCAATGCTAATAAACTCATGAATAGAATTTTATTTGATGGAATGGAAAATTTCAATTTAAGGATTCACGAAATTCAGGGAGGTAGTTTGCGCAATGCAATTCCAAGAGAGAGCGTTGCAACCGTTGCCATTGATGCCATTTCTAAAGAGCCTTTCTTTTATGAAATGGATGCCTTAATACGAGATATTAAGAATGAATTCAAAAACTTAGAACCAAACTTATCCATTACATTTGAGGAAACTAAAAAACCTCACACTGTTATGGAATACGGTGCTCAAGAAGGTTTTATCAAATCCATATACGCTGCTTTAAATGGTGTATACAGAATGAGTCCAGATGTTGAAGGATTGGTAGAAACCTCTAATAACATTGCTAAGGTTGTTGTAAAAGACGGCTGTATTCAAATTAATTGCTTAACGAGATCTTCTTCGGAAAGTAACAAAATAGATTTAGGGAATTCGCTGTGCTCTGCCTTTGAGCTCGCTGGTTTTGATGTCTCTTTTTCTGGATCTTATCCGGGATGGCTTCCAAATGTAGATTCAGAAATTCTGAAAATTCTAGACACTACCTACGAAGCACTACATGGAGAAAAAGCTAAAATAGCCGCTTGTCATGCAGGATTAGAATGTGGTATTTTAGGACAAAATTACCCGAAAATGGATATGGTATCTTTTGGTCCAACCATCTTAGGAGCCCATTCACCTGACGAAAGAGCAAGCATCTCTTCTACTCAAAAATTTTGGAAGCTACTCCTTGAGGTCCTTACAAGAATTCCCAAAAAAGCATAAAAAAAAAAGTAAAAGCCATTGAACATTCAATGGCTTTTTTCAGCTTAAAGTTGTGTAGTAACCACCTAAAAAAGAAGATAACACATTTTTAATCAAAACATTACATCCTTTTTATTTTGTTAATATCTTTGATTTCATAGAACAACAAATAATTGTATTTTTACTTTTCATAAATGACATATTTTAATGGGTAAGATCATCGCAATTGCAAATCAAAAAGGAGGAGTTGGTAAAACAACAACAACAGTTAATTTAGCCGCATCTTTAGGTGTTTTAGAAAAAAAAGTTCTACTTATAGATGCTGATCCTCAGGCAAATGCTTCTTCCGGCCTGGGACTTGATGTGGAAAGTATCGAAATAGGAACTTATCAAGTGCTAGAACACACCATTTCTGCGACTGATGCCATTCAACAAACGAACTCACCCAATGTTGACATTATCCCTGCTCATATTGATTTAGTGGCGATTGAAATAGAATTAGTAGATAAAGAACAGCGCGAATACATGCTGCAAAAATCATTGGCCTCCGTCAAAGATGATTATGATTATATCCTTATTGATTGTGCGCCATCATTAGGTTTAATTACTTTGAACTCTTTGGTAGCAGCCCATGCTGTAATCATACCTATTCAATGCGAATATTTTGCACTGGAAGGGCTTGGAAAACTATTAAACACCATAAAAAGTATTCAAAATATACACAATCCAAGCCTCGATATTGAAGGCTTATTACTCACCATGTTTGATTCCCGTTTGCGTTTATCGAATCAAGTTGTTGAAGAGGTTAGAAAACATTTTAGTTCAATGGTTTTTGATACAATCATTAGAAGAAATACTCGTTTAGGAGAAGCACCAAGTTATGGAGAAAGTATCATTGCTTATGACGCTACAAGTAAAGGTGCTGTGAATTACTTAAATTTAGCTAACGAAATTATAAAGAAGAACGCATAATGGCAAAAGCAACAAAAAAACAAGCTTTAGGTAGGGGATTGTCTGCTTTATTAAAAGAAACTTCTGCAGATATTAATTCTGCAACGGATAAAAATGCTGATAAATTAGTAGGAACCATTGTAGAAATTGAGCTCAGTAGTATTGCGGTAAATCCGTTTCAACCAAGAACTTATTTTGATGAAGAAGCACTCAATGAATTAGCCAACTCTATCCAAGAGCTTGGTGTTATTCAACCTATTACTGTTCGTAAATTAGAAGGAAATACTTTTCAATTAGTTTCTGGTGAACGTAGATTCCGAGCTTCTAAACGCATCGGTAACACAACAATACCTGCATACATTAGAATTGCAAATGACCAAGAAATGCTAGAAATGGCATTGGTAGAAAACATTCAACGTAAAAATCTTGATCCTATTGAAGTTGCACTTTCGTATCAACGTTTAATCGATGAAATTCAACTCACCCAAGAGCAACTTAGCACCAGGGTGGGTAAAAAAAGATCTACAGTAACCAACTACTTGCGTTTATTGAAGCTAGATCCTATCATTCAAACCGGAATGCGTGATGGTTTTATTTCTATGGGCCATGGAAGGGCTTTAATCAACATAACTTCTGGTGACGATCAATTGAATATCTACACCAAAATTGTGAGAGATAAATTGTCTGTGAGACAAACTGAAACACTTGTTAAAAACTTAAAAGAAGGCAATACCTCTGTGCAAAAGAAAACAATAACGCCGAGATTTGTAAAAGAGGCTATTGGTGATTTAACTTCTTTTTTTGGACAGAAAGTGACGGTTTCTGCCAATGCGAAAGGCAAAGGTAAAATGACCATTCCTTTTTCTTCTGAAGAAGAGTTTAATCGTATAAAAAACCTCTTAAAATAGTGTTTACACTGAAAAAAATACTGTTTGTTTTATTGGTAGCTGTAACTTTAAACGCGCAATCACAAAAAGATACAATAGCTGCTACAAAAGCAAAAGATACCCTTGTAATTCAAGGGAACTATTTCAACCCGTTATCACCATCCAAAGCTGCTTTTTATTCTGCAATTTTACCAGGACTAGGACAGATGTATAATAAAAAATATTGGAAAGCACCTATTGTTTGGGGTGCTATGGGAACCAGTGTGTATTTTTATTTGGACAACAACAAAGAGTACAGGCGATATAGAACTGCTTTTAAAATGCGTGAAGCCGGACTCAAAGATGAATTTACCAATGAAGATGGTTCTTCATTAATCTCAAGAAATGGATTAATAAGCGCTCAAAAAACATTGAGGAGCAACCGAGACTTATCACTACTTACCACGGTCATATTTTACATATTACAGATTGTAGAAGCTAGTGTAAATGCTCATTTATTACAATTTAATACAAATGATAATTTGTCCTTTTCTCCGACAATCATATCAAATTATGATCGCCATGTTGTACCAAAAGTTGGACTAAAATTTAAACTCAATTTTTAGATGAAAATTGCTTTATTAGGATACGGGAGAATGGGTAAGGAAATTGAAAAGATTGCTTTACAGAGAGGACATGAGATTGTCATTAAAACCAATTCCAATGAGGGCTTCGATATTAGATTAGCTGATGTGGCAATCGATTTTAGCATACCCACATCTGCCTACGACAACATATCTACCTGCCTAAATAATGACATTCCGGTTATTTCCGGAACTACTGGTTGGCTGAAAGATTATAAAAACGCCGTTGACTTATGCAAAGAGAAAAAGGGAGCTTTTATATACGCTTCTAACTTTAGCCTAGGGGTAAACATCTTCTTCGAACTAAACAAACAACTTGCAAAAATGATGGACCGATTGAGTGACTACCATATCACGATGGAAGAAATTCATCATACAAAAAAATTAGATGCCCCGAGCGGTACAGCAATTACATTGGCAGAACAAATTATAGCAAACAGTTCAAAATCTTCTTGGGAACTTGGGGGAGCGATTTCCGAAAAAAGCATTCCAATTACTGCCAAAAGAGTTGAAGATATTCCCGGAACACATTTAGTAGATTATGCTTCGGATGTTGATTCTATTGCGATTCAGCATACTGCTCATAATAGAAAAGGATTCGCTCTTGGCGCTATGGTTGCCGCTGAATGGATTTTAGACAAAAAAGGTGTTTTTACTATGAATGATGTGTTAAACATTGGTTAAAAAACAGAACAACTACGTTTTAAAAGAACGTATATCTTATTATTGGACATTCGTTTCTTAAAAACGAAACAAAATACATATATTATGACATTTATAGAATGGTTTTTATTATTTCTCTCCGTACAAGTTGTTCATTTTTTAGCGACATGGAAACTATATAAAAAAGCAGGGGAACAAGCATGGAAAGCACTTGTGCCAATTTACAATGCCATTGTACTTATGAAAATTATTAATCGACCAACTTGGTGGGTTCTCTTATTATTTATTCCTATTGTAAATCTTTTAATGTTTCCAATACTATGGATAGAGACCTGTAGAAGTTTTGGTCATTATAAAAAACACGACACATTGCTGGCTGTTGCTTCATTGGGATGTTACTTATTCTACATCAATTATTTCACAGATGCACGCTATGTTGAAAATAGAAGTTTAGCACCGAGAACTGCATTGGGAGAATGGGTTAGCTCTATTGCATTTGCCATTATCGCTGCTACTTTGGTGCATACCTATTTTATGCAACCTTATACCATACCTACCTCATCATTGGAGAAATCATTGTATGTAGGAGACTTCCTATTTGTTAGTAAATTCCATTATGGAGCGCGTGTTCCCATGACGGCAGTTGCTGCACCAATGGTTCACGACACCTTGCCTTTTCTTGGAAAATCCTATGTTTCAAATTCAAAAGAAGAAACATCATGGTTAAACAAATTATCATTGCCATACATGCGACTTCCTGGACTACAAAACATCGAACGAAATGACATTGTTGTTTTTAGTTGGCCCGCAGACTCCTTAAAAACCATGTGGGGAGACAATTCAAGTGATTTTACCTACAAGCCTATTGACAAGCGAACCAATTATGTCAAACGATGTGTTGGTATTCCCGGTGATACCTTAGAAGTAAGAGATGGATATGTGTACATAAATGGTACAAAGACTGTGCTGCCAGATAGAGCAAAACCCCAATATTTCTTTACTGTAGATACAGGAGGTAAGCAATTTAGTCCGGGAGCTGCAGAAAGGTATAACATCAGAGAATATGGCTTTGAAAATGGAAAATTTATTTTAAATCTTACGGATGACGAAGCTGCATTGATACGAAACAACCCAATTGTTAAAAGCGTCATTAAGAAAATTGAGCCCAAAGGTACCTTTGACCCTAGCATCTTTCCCCATGATCCGCACTACAAATGGAATAACGACAATTACGGACCTATTTACATCCCTAAAAAAGGAGATGTTATTGAGCTCAATGAAACATCCATTCCTTTTTACGAACAGATTATAAGAAGGTATGAGCAGCACAACTTTTCTATTGCGGATAACAGGTATTATTTAAATGGGAAAGAGATTACCTCATACACCATCAAACAAGACTACTTCTGGATGATGGGAGATAACAGGCAAATGTCTTTAGATGCCCGGTCATGGGGGTTTGTTCCTTTCGACCATGTTGTAGGTAAGCCCGTATTTATTTGGTTAAGTTGGGACCCTAAATCACCGAACTTCATTGCAAAATTAAAATCAATTCGATGGGAACGTGTATTTACCACCGTTGGAGGATCAGGAAAACCCTATTCATATTTTAAATTTTTCCTCATCGCATTGGCGGGCTACTATGTAGTTTCTTACTATCGCAAACAGAAAAAAACTGCAGAGTAACGAATGGCCCTTTTTCTTCCTACTTACTTCTCGCCGATCTCGCAATACATAGCTATCAGTAAAGCAGCGTCCGTGCTTTTTGAGGCAGAAGATAATTTTCAAAAGCAAACCTATCGCAATCGATGTTATATTTATGGTCCTAATGGAAGGCAATTATTAAATATACCTATCAAACATCTGGGTGGCTCTCAGAAAAAGAAAACAAAAGACACTTTAATCGACCATTCTGTAGCCTGGCAAAACCAACACTTAAAATCACTTCAAATAGCGTATAGAAATTCACCATTTTATGAGTTTTATGAAGACGATATGTCACCTATATTTACAAAAAAACACAAGTATTTAATCGACTTAAACATTGATACACATCTCTTCATAGCAGATGCACTCCAGATAGATGACAGCTATTTAAAAACAACAACATTCTCGGATACAGTAGCAAAAGACTATAGACACTTGGCAAATGCAAAAAAAGAATTAAATATTGAGTTCCATAAGTACGTTCAGGTATTTGATGACAAGCATGGATTCATCCCGAACCTCTCTATTCTCGACCTTCTCTTTATGGAAGGGCCAAATACCATAAGTTATCTCGAAAATATACCGTTGATTTGACAATATATAGCTCACTCTAACTATGGACTTTATTACAGAATTTATCAACTATTACAACCCTAATCTACCCAAAAAAGAACGAAATCTTTTTACATCTAATACCACGTTAAAGTCTTACAAGAAAGGTGATGTGATTGTTCACCAAGGACTCATACCTAATGAATTTTACATTTTAACCAAAGGGGTTTTGAGAAGTTTTATCACAGACACCAAGGGAAATGAACATACCCGAACTATTTTTACCCCCATTAGTACATCAGGTTCTCTTTCTTCTTTGATTTCACAAACTCCATCTGATGCGAGTTACGATTGCTTAACAGATGCTGAAATATTAGTTGGTGACTTCGATATATTTCGAAAACTTACCGAGAAGAACCACGAGATATCATTGTTCTACAATTCAGTTTTAGAAAGCATATTTATAAGAACTGAAAAAAGATTTTATGAATTATCTGTTCTCAATGGAACCGAGCGATATTTGAGATTGAAACAAGAAATTCCTAATATTGAAAACTTGATTCCACAATATCATATTGCCTCCTATCTTAATATTTCAGCTGTACAACTGTCTAGAATTCGCAAAAAACTCTATTCAAACAAACAACAATAGGTTTATCATTCTATCTTGCTCAATTCAAAAGTTAGGAAAAATAGGACATATATACAATTGCACGCTTAACAACCATCTCTATGAATCTCAAATTTATTGTACACCAAAGTTTTTCACGTTACTTTCCCAAGCATCATTGCTTTACTCTTTTACAGTAAACAGCAGAAAAAAGTGTATCCATCTTCATTGTGGGCATTATCAGCGATCTAGATCAGCTATTTGCAACACTCACCTTCTCAACAAATCGCTGTAGTATCAACTTTATTCCTTTACACAGTTGTTACACAATCACACCGTATCTAATTTTAGCCACTTGGAAAAAGCCACAAATTAAAGTGGTATCTTAGTACAGTAGCTACTTGGAAATACTATTGATGCCCTTTATAAACTTTTCAATGAGCGCGTTCAACGCGAAAGAAATATGCAATTTGTAGATAACTAAAACATAAAGACTAGCAATCAATGAACTTTTCAAAACAATATTTACAATTGGATGAAAAGAAAAGTCCCAAAAGGAAAATACGATGTAAAACATCACAATACAAAACAAAAGAAATAGCGTCTTCTTTGTAAATGGCTGTACTTCAAATTTTTGATAAACATACCCTATTTTAATAGAATTGAACAGCATAATTACCAACAAGGTAGATAACGCAGCTCCATTCATACTGAAAACACCAATGAGCCAATCATTGAGAACATAAACAGCCACGGACATCCCGATCGCATAAGGCAGTAAAATTTTGTAGTATTTCGAATTTGAAATGATTGCACCATTGTTCCCCAAAGACATGGTATACAATTTTGCAAAAGAAATCATGAGAACCACATACACTCCACCTGAAAACTTCTCGTCAATTAACAAATATGCTTGCTCGATATTGCTGTTAATTAACAAGAAAAGTAAACCACTTATCGCTAATAAATTAATAGAGGTATCCTTATACAACTCATGAATTTTCATTGTATCACTATCATTTAAGGCCTTCGCTGTAATTGGTTGCACAATTTGTGACATCGCTCTACCCGGAATATCTATTACAGACGCTATATAGACACCAACCGCATAATAAGCAGCCATTTCGATGACTTCCTTTTGAGGAATCATGAACTTATCAATATCTAATAAAATAGCACCAGCAGAACCTGCCAAAATAATATAAGACGCGTATTTAAAAACCTCTTTATAATTATGTGGTAATTGTATGGTGAATTTTGGACGATACAACTTGAATGCATACCAAAACATAATTGCGGTTCTTAAGAAGTAACCCGCTGTTAAGTAATAAAAAAACTCCTTTTGACTGATCACATCAAAAGCAACCAACAACAGTAAAATCATGACTAGTATTCTCGAATACATTTCTTTTAAAACATTTCCAAAAACAGATTGCATTTGAACTTTTGCCCAAGCATAAAAGATTTCAAAATAGGCGGTAGCAATCGCAACAACATAAATAACCCACGTAAATTCTTTAATGATGCTATTTTTTTTTGATAAGTGAAGCCCTATTTCTTCGTAAAATAGGGTTCCCATAAACCCCATTGGCAGGGCTATTAATAAGGGCAAAAATAAAGAAGAACTCAAAAACTTATCCCTTTCAATTTTGGAACTATATGTAGAAAAGAATTTCACAATTGAATGCTGTACACCAAATGCTGTTAATGGCATCAATAAATTTGCAGTTGACAACAGAAAAGTAACCAAACCATAGTAGGCATCACTAAAAAATTGTGTGTATAAAACCAACGTGTTGATCCCCCCTATACCAAAAGCAGCAAAGGTTATGAGTGTATTTCGAAATGATTGTTTGACTACAATTCCCACTCTAATTTACCTGTTTAATAGTGATACAATCGATTGATGTATGCTCTCACCCACTGCGTTCCCATACAATTCTTTCGTAAAATCGGACGCTAAGTTTTCAAACCTTTTAAAAGCTTCAACAATTTTTCCGAAATCACTCCCCACAATTTCTGCAAAACCATTTTCAACAAGTTCTACCCATTCCGTTTCTTCACGTGCAATAATACAATGCTTCTTATTAAAAAAAGCTTCTTTTTGAAGTCCACCACTATCAGAAATAACCATTTTACAATGCTTTAACAATTCCAACATAGAAAAATAGCCTATCGGATCTATACAGGTAACTTGTGGAGTTATCTCATACTTATCTAATATCTTTTTGGTACGAGGATGTAATGGCAATATTACTGTATACTCAGAATCAATTTTTCCCAAAGCGTCAAAAATAGCTTTCATTTTAGAACTCGAATCGGTATTCTCTTGCCGGTGAATGGTCGCTAAAATAAATTTGTTTGGGGTTAATTTTAGCTCTGAAATTATGTTCGACTTTTGTGCAGAAGTTTTACTGTAATACTCCACTGCATCTTTCATTATATCACCATTTTTATCAATTTGAATGGGCAATGAATCAAAACCTTCATTTTTTAAATTTAACAGCGCTGCATCTGTTGGACAACACAATAAATCAGCAATTCTATCTGTTAATATTCTATTGACCTCTTCCGGCATACTCATATTAAAAGACCGCAAACCGGCTTCTATATGAATTACTTTGATCTGCATTTTTTTTGCAGCTAAGGAACCAGCGATTGTTGAATTTGTATCGCCATAAACAACCACAGCATCGGGAGCCTCTTGAATTAAAATAGCCTCTATTTTTTCCAACATCTGTCCTGTCATGGCTCCATGACTTAAACTGTTGATATTTAAATTATACGCCGGTTTTGGGATTTCCATTTCTTCAAAAAACACCGCACTCATATTGGCGTCAAAATGCTGTCCTGTATGAATAATTACCTCCTCAATTTGCTGTTGCTCCTGAATAACTCTGCTCAAAACAGCGGCTTTTACAAATTGAGGTCTTGCTCCTAATATAGTTACTATTTTTTTCATAACTCTTCTACGAAATTGTGTTTTGAATTATTTCTGAAAGTTTTTTAGTGATGTTTTTCCTATGGTACTGCTCTATATTCTTTGAATTCACATATAAACCATCTCCTTTAAATGCATCATACATCTTTAATAGCTCTGTCTTCATGGTAGCAACATCATCAAAATCCACCAGTACTCCAGCGTTGGTATCTGCAATTACCTCGGCTAAATCACCATCTGTAGGGCCAATTGCTACAATTGGACGTTTCGCCTGTAAGTACTCAAATATTTTTCCAGTGAGTATTCCTTTTGCACTTTGAACATTGTTGACAGCTAGCAACAATACTTGTGATCTAGATTGATAAACTTTCACCTCTTCGTGAGGTAGATAACCAATTTCTCGCACATTTTGGAGTTGTAAATCATCGATACTCTCTTTTACCTGAAGTGCTATTTTACCCACCAATTGAACCTCGTAATCTTTTGCAAAATACCGATTTTCATTGGCAATCTCTTTCAATGCTCTCCATAATACATGAGGATTCCTATCTGCATTCATGAGTCCTACATGTGTAATCGTAAATTTCGCATCGAGTACAACCTCTTTAGAAAGTGCTTTTGTATCGAAACCATTGGTCAACACATGAATCGATGAAGAAAATTGCTCAAATCTCATTTTCATTGTTTTACCAACCACCAACACTGCGTCTGATCTTTCCAATACTTCTTTCTCTAAGGCTGCATGAGTTTTCCTCGCTCTTTTTGTTAATGGCAATTGTTCAAAATAGTCAATTTCTGTCCAAGGATCTCGAAAATCCGAAATCCAATGTACACCAAGCTCTTTTTTTAACGCAAGTCCAATTAAATGCACGCTATGAGGAGGACCTGAGGTTATGATGGCATCAACAGGATTTTGTCGCAGATACTTCTTTAGAAAAGCTACAGATGGTTTCACCCAAAATTTCCGAGCATCTGGTATAAAGTAATTCGCTCTTATATACTGCAGTAGTTTTCCCAAAAAACTAGGATTTGGATTTAAAAAACCCGCTGATTCTTTCGTTTTATGCTTACCAATACGATGTAAAAGGTTATTGGGTTCCCAGATGGGTTGTTTTAACACTGTGACAGTCTTTGGAATTTCATTTGCCAAAGAAGTATCCGTGATGCTATACTTTGGATTGGAAACTGTATACACAATAGCTTCGATACCAAATTCTTGTAAATATTTCACAAACTTCAACCATCGCTGTACTCCAGAGCCACCCGAAGGAGGCCAATAATATGTTACAATGACTACTTTCAATTCAATAAGTTATTGTATAAATATACTAAGTTTTTTGAGGTAGACTCCCAGTTTAAATTTCCATTCAGGGCAAGGTCATGACCTCGATGTGCTTTTTCTAAAGCTACCTCGTATTCTGAGTGTATCTGAAAAATTGCATCTGCAAAACTCATCGGATTCTCAGACTCAAAATAGGTTCCCATATCATAATTTGAAACCAATCTTTTCATCGGTGCGCAATCAGATACTAGAAGTGGTTTCCCTGACAATAATATTTGATAAAACTTATGTGGAACGGCACTTTCGGTATGTTCATTAGAAATGTGCGGAATGCAATTCACAGCAGAACTTTTCATAATATTCACGACAGCAGAAAAAGGTGCTTTCCCTCTAATTTGAACAAAGTTTTCTAACTTGTTTTCTACAATTAAATCTTGCAAATGTTTTCTCACATCTGAATTTGCCGGACCTACCAATACCAGCAGCGCATTCGGAATCGCTTTCACAACAGTTCTCATTGCTAAAATTGCAGTATGTAACCCCCTGTGTGGTCCAAAGCCTCCAACATAAGAAATGATAAACCTGTCTTGTAAATTATCAAAGTAATTAGGTGTTTCGACAGCAAAATTTCTCGAAAATTCTTTTTTCTCTGAGTTCGGAACAACGACAATATTCTTCGATGATAGCTGATGTTGTTCAATTAAACGTTGTTTCATTTCATCTACAACGGCAATAACAAATGTAAATTTTTTAATAATTCTCGACTCGTAATTACTCCATCTTTTATATCCAAAAAACAGCTTGTTCTTGAGCCTTATAATTGGATTTTTACGCCAAGAAAACCAGGTCATAAGGGCCGCAGGATAATTCTCATGCAAATCTAATACTGTTTTTAAATGGTATTTTTTTGCCGCTAAAAAGGCTGTTTTTGCCAATGGAAGGTCATGAACATGCAATACATCAATCTGATTCTCTTGAATAAAATACGGCAATTGCTCCTTAAAAAAAGGATGGGTAAAGCTCAATGAAGCGAGCACGTCCATAATGCCTTCATGAGCTACACTTCGATATTCAATTTTTCGAAGTACCTGAACACCATTTACTACCTCATATTCTTTTTCATCAGCACCCCGTTTACACAAAATAAATACAGCATGATGCTCGACTAAGGTTTCTGCTTCTTTTCTTACTCTGATATCTGCAGGGTAACTCCCATTTAATAACATCCCTATATTCATCTTCTTTTGCTCATGTTATTTTATTTTGATTTTAACAGTACAGTCATCAAATGTACGAAAACATAGTAAAACCCATAAGTCTCCAACAAAAAAAAAGAGAGCCTTAGCTCTCCTTTCCCTTTTCACAAAAATTAATTCACCAATTTCTATTGGTCTGTCAAACTTACCTATTATCTTTGTAGTTAGAAAATTAAGTATTACGCTTTTTATAAAAAGCATACTATAAATTGCTTTGAAAATGATTCGGACCAATAAAACAGTTTGTCCTAAGATTATTTTCTATGAAGTATACGTTTTTTTTAATGCTACTATTGATTTGGGTTATTTCCACGAATGCCCAGGAGCATCCATCCGACCAACACAATCTTGAAAAAATCCAAAAATTTGCGAATACCAATATTGATAGCTTGTTGTATTACTCAAAGAAAAGTCAAGCATCTTCAGACGCATGTACTCAGAAAACAGGAGTACTCGGAGAAGCCAGTGCTTATTACCACCAAGGAAATTTTGAAAAGTCTGAAAAAATTTCTTTACAAATAATTCAAGAACTCAGCAACACCAACACACCGTGTGCAATTAGACAGCTACTTACCGCTTACAATAGGTTGTTTTGGATTAAAAAGAACCAAGGAGAATACAACGAAGCTTTTAAATACCTGCTCCTTAAACAAAATACTATTGACGATATAAGTACGAAAGACGAATACTATCACTTGCATAGACTAAGCGCAAATATGAACATGGCCAGTCTTAAAGAAATTCTAGGTTTGTATACTGAGGCCTTGAGCATCCTCAAAGAAACCAATATAGAATTGAACGAATTATACACAACCAACTTCTCTAAATATAGCTTTTTAAAGATTATCCACGCGAATAATTTGAACACCATTGGCAACACGTATTTTAATTTAGGAAAAGACTCTATTTCCTCCCTCATAGATTCTGCTGCAGTATATTATAGGAGAGCATACGATGTTGCCCTAACATTTAATCCGAAACACGAAAACACGGAACAGTTCTACTTGATGAAAAAAGTGAAGTTATACCTACAGAAAGAAAAATATCAAAACGCTTTGGATGTTCTCACTTCCATACAAAAACAAGGGATCAATCCCTCTGTATTGAAAAGTTTTCAATTGTATAAGGCACTCGTATATTTTAATCAAAAAAAAACCGAAGCCGCGCTAACACATGCTAATAGATTTCTGAAAAACTATAACAATACTCCAAACTCAAAAGAACAGCGGATTGTCATCTATGACATTCTCGCGAATCTTTACAATACCAAAACAAATACGGATAGTGCTTACTACTACTCTAACTTAGGATTAGAAGAATTAGCTCGAACAAGCTTGAACAAAGATAAAATTAACAAAACCTATTACCAATATAGGTTCTCTGCCATTAAAAACCGCAATGAAACTGTTATACGCTCAGAACGCACAACCTACCAAACCCGCATACTTGCAATTTCTGGAGTGGCTACCGTTTTCATTCTATTTGTTCTCTACAAATCTAAAACAACTAAAAAAGAGGCACTACAAAAGTTACGTGCGTCAATTGATGAACGAGAAAAAAGTATATCACCCCCAAAAAAGGACTACAAAATAGAAAAAAAAGTAGCAGAGGATATTTTACAAAAATTAGAAAAATTAGAACAAACGGAAGAGTTCTTAGCCCATGATTTTACCATTAAAGTGTTAGCTAAAAAACTTAAAACCAACACCTCGTACCTATCCTACATCCTAAACAACTCTAAAAAACAAACATTTAAGCAATACATAACAAAACTAAGAATCGACTACCTGCTACAAAAGTTACAAACAAACAAGCAATATCAAAATTACACTATTGAGTATTTAGCCAATGAGATTGGTTACACCAATGCATCTGCATTTACCAGAGCTTTTAAAAAAGAGGTAGGCATGACTCCTTCAATGTATCTAAAATCTATCAATACATAGCTTTATTCTTTTTTGTACGCTTTCCAAAAAAGAACCATCCTAATGGCAGTAAGATCAAGCATGCATAGCTAGACAAAGTAATTGCAGTTCCATTTTGTATCACTGCCGGCTCAAACTTAAACACTATTTCATGTGTACCTGCAGGAACCTCCACCCCTCGTAAAACGTAATTTACCCTATGATGCGGCTTCAAAACACCATCGATATATGCATTCCATCCATTTTTGTAATAGATTTCAGAGAATACTGCAAATTGAGGTTTTGATGTGGCAGTTTGATAAGTCAAACTTGTTACATCATAGCCAGTCAATTCAATGGTAGCTAATGAATCTATTTCAAAAGCAGTAGGCACTGAAGTTCCTTGCCTCAACACTGCCTCTTCTTTCGTAGAAAGTGTCCCTAAAAGCTTTAACTCAGCATCTGCAGATGCAACGGAGGTCACTTTCGAAACAAACCAAGCATTGCCATTGGCTTCTTCATTCTTCTGAACCGAAGTTTCTCCTTGATTTGGATACATGATATACTTCGTATTTAACATGTTCAAAACTTCCATATGTACACCTGTCGTCATGTAATAGTCAAACAATTCTTGATAACGTCCCATTTTCGCAGCATGATAACCACCTATTGAATTATGAAAATAAGAGGTACTACCGTCTTGGAGTAGGTTTGGAAAATTAGCCACTCGATAATGTCCTGTGTCTTTTAAAATTTCTTCATCAATATCTGTTTTTTCAAAGGGCACATCGATGTTTTTTGCTCGCTCAAAAGAATCGCTGTTCACATACTTTAGGTCTACAGAGATTAAATCAAACAATATCATCAATGCAAATACTATAATTGTTTTTGTCTGATTCAGTTTCTTTTGTACAAACAACCAAAGAATCACAAAAGACAATGCTACAAGCGTAAATGATCTCAAACTATCATTAAATAACATAGACTTCCTGTCTGCAATCAATGCATCTACCAAACCAGGAATCTTGTATTGTTCCAATCCACCATCTCTAAACCCTTCAAAACTAAAGAAACTCGCTCCGAACAACATAAAGAAAAGTGCTAGTCCCCCAAGAATATAGAAAGCCTTTTTCAGTGCTCTTTTTTTATCAAGATCAGAAACATGAGTAGAAAAGATTTCTTTCAATGCTAAAATACCGAGCAGTGGAATACATAGCTCAGCGATTACCTGTATTGAAGAAACCGCTCTAAATTTATTGTAGAGTGGCATGTAGTCAATAAAAAAATTAGTCAAGAGCTCAAAGTTCTTACCCCAACTTAATAGAATAGCTAAAATAGTAGTTGCTGTCAACCATTTTTTCAACGTTCCTTTGACTAAAAAAAAGCCTAGCAAAAAAAGAAATAAGATCACAGCACCAATATAGGCGGGTGCCTCTACAATGGTTTGATCGCCCCAATAGGTGAGCACTTCCTTGGAATATTCTTGCGCAGCCCTCGTACCATATTTTGCTTTAAAAGCATTGTAATATTCAGAATCTTTCCCAAGTGATTCTACAGTTCCTCCCCCCATAAAACGTGGGATAAACAAATTGAATGTTTCTGTTAATCCATAGCTGTACTCCGTAATATATTCTTTAGACAAGCCCTCTGTTACCTTTTTTGGAGATCCATCAGGTGCAACAGTCAATTCCGTTTTTCCACGTGTACTCACATCGGCATATTCTTTCATCGCCATCAGTCTTGTTGCATTGACACCTAACCCTAATACCATTGCCGCTACAATTATTGTGGTTTGCTTGAGAAATGGCGCATATGCTTTCTTCTTAATCGCTTCAATACACTCTACAACTCCCAAAATAAAAATCGCAAAACCCAAATAATAAGTCATTTGAGGGTGGTTTGCATGAATTTCCAATGCCATTGCAAGAGCTGTCACTATAAAGCCTAACAAATACTTTCTTTTAAAAATCCAAATCACCCCTGCTAAGACCATTGGCATATAACCAATAGCATGCGCTTTTGCATTGTGCCCTGCTCCAAAGATAATGATTAAATAGGTTGAAAAACCAAAAGAAAAAGCGCCCAAAACTGCTAATTTCCATTCAATATTTAAGGCAATAAGCAGTACTAAAAACCCTAAAAAATAGAGAAATATATAATCTGCTGGTCTCGGTAAAAAACGAAACAAAGCGTCGATTTTTTTTATGTAATCATGCGGATAATAAGCGCTTAATTGATAGGCGGGCATTCCACTAAAAGCGGCACCAGTCCAATAAGGTTCTTCTCCATTTGTGTTTCTGTAGTCTACAATTTCTTTGGACATTCCTTTAAACTGAGTGATGTCACTCTGCTTCATTTTATGTCCTTTTAACAGCGGATTAAAATATGTAATTGCTGCAATTGCAAATATTACAATTGCCAGAAGATAAGGTACTGTTTTTTCTATTTTCATAGCTAATCTACTTCTTCAAAATCAACATACTCCCCAACAGTGCTATTGCCTTGCTTTGAGCCGCTTGGTTTTTTATCAATGCTCGTCTCACCCTCATTTACATGCGATTTTTGTTGATAGCCTCGCTGCTGACTCTGCGCTTTTTCTTGCATTTTATGCACCATTTTTTTCATCAAATAAGGTGCAAATAATTTGGTTAAAAATTTAAGCACGTAATAGATTAGTAGAATGACTAGTATTGTTCTCAAAAAATTCATAGGTCCTGCTTCCTGCATATTTCAATTAAATAAGTTCAAAAATAACAATTTGTGATTAATAATTACGTTAACAAAATAGAAAAAAGGAAGGAATATGAAAAAAGCAATTTCATTCAATATGACGTGTAATATATTTACAGTATGTTTGTAGCTATTGGTCAAACAAAGGCATCTTATCAAATCATGAGCATAATAATCGATATGACTAAAAAGCTTCTTCTTCTTTATTTTTTATGCAGCTTTGCACAACTATACGGTCAATACACGGACATCATTAATTCTAACAGACCTGGATACTCAGAGAGCCCGTACAGCGTTGGATTGGGCGTTTATCAATTTGAAGCAGGGCTGTTTCTGAACCGTTCAGAAAACAACAAAACATATAAAAGTTCAAAATCATTTGGAACGGATTTTATGTTTAGAACCTCCTTTTTTAGCGAAAAATTTGAAATTAACACACAGCTTTCTCTTCAAAGAGACCAAGTTATTTTTACAGATTTATCTGAAGAAAAATACACAAATCTAGGATTGAGTAAGTTTCTCGTGGGCGCTAAATATTTGTTGTATGAGCAAAGGTACGAAGACAAAACCAAAGAAATTAGAAGTTGGAAAAGGCGACATGCATTTGATTGGAAACGCTTAATTCCTTCAGTAGCCATCTACGCCGGGATCAATACTAACTTTGTAGGTGAAACTTATAAAAAAGAAAAAATGACTCCCAAAGTGGGCGTTTTATTACAAAATAACTTGAGTTCTTCTTTGAATGTGATCTCGAACATCTACTACGATGCCCTAGGAGATGAATACTCAGAACTCGTATATCTTGTCACAGGAACCTATGCATTTCAGAGAAATTGGTCTGCATTTGCAGAATACAAAGGCAGTAAGAACGACTACCGCACTTCACATGATTTTGGTCTCGGGTTGGCCTACCTTTTTAATAGACATTTTCAAATAGATGCTTCTGCTCGAATGCATCAAAACGGAAATAATTCAGAAAAATATGCAGCTATCGGATTTTCTTACCGATTAGACAGGCATGTCGTTTCTTTCGTAGAAGCAGGTGAACCCAGCAAAAAGACAGAATCCATGCAAACGGATTCACGAAAGAATAAAAATTTCTTCGGGAGAGCAGCAGATAAATTCAGCAACCTCTTTAAGTCTAAGAAACGAAAAAGTGCAAAGAAAAAAGTAAATAAAAATACCAATTCACGCAAAAGACCGGTAAGAAAAAGGATAAAATCTATCACCAAGAGCGATGAGGAGGAGAAAAAGAAGAAAAAGAAAAAGAAGAAGAAGAAAACCAAAGACCAAAAAAAGAATAAATCGGAAGATCCTTCGACAAGCAACAATTTGTAGTGACCACTTTCGTAACTTTAGCCCATGATTACCATACAAGAGATTTTTACACAAAAGGAATTAAAAGAATTTGTTACTTTCCCTTTTGCCCTTTACAAAGACAATGCATGTTGGGTACCCCCGATCATTAAAGACGAAGTTGCATTGTTTAACAAAGAAACAAACCCAGTTTTTGAACATGCAGACGCTCGTTATTTTTTAGCGTATCAAAACAATAAAATTGTAGGAAGAGTTGCTGCCATCATTAATAATTTCGAGATAGACCAACAAAACATTAAAAAAATGCGTTTTGGATGGTTGGATATGATTGATGATATTGCTGTCACAAAAATATTGTTAGAGAAGGTAACAGAGATTGGTGCTCAGCACAACCTCGCATACGTTGAAGGTCCTGTTGGTTTTAACAACTTAGATAAAACAGGGGTTCTAATTGATGGTTTTGATCATTTAGGAACCATGATTACCTGGTACAACCATCCTTACTACAAAGATCATCTAGAACAGCTCGGATATGTCAAAGAAAAAGAGTATTTGGAAAATAAGTTTAAGTTTAAAAATGTAGATGCCGTTTACTATAAGCGCATCAGCAATATCATTAAAAGGCGTTTCGATTTAAAGGCCTTGGATTTTACCAAAACAAAAGAAATTATCCCTTATGTTGATGAAATGTTTGAGGTATTTAGTCAAAGTTACGCTAAACTCTCAACCTATGTTCCTATTTCGGAGGCTCAAATTGACTTTTTTAAAAAGAAGTACATCAGCTTTATCAACCCAGAGTTCATCAAATTTGTAGTCGACAAAAATCATAAACTGGTCGCTTTTGCGATTGTAATGCCTTCCTTTTCTGAGGCACTGCAAAAAGCGAAAGGAAAATTATTCCCCTTCGGAATTTTCCATCTACTGAAGGCTCGAAAACATGCTAAAGATGTCACCTTTTATCTAATTGGTGTGCATCCAGACTATCAAAATAAAGGAGTAACAGCCATTTTATTTGATCAATTTACACAAACATTTACTCCCAAAGGCATAGAGAATTGTATTCGAACGCCTGAGTTAGAAGAAAATGATGCCATCAATAAGATTTGGAAAAATTTTGACCCAATAACGCATAAAAGACGAAGGACCTACAGAAAAAATATTGAATAACAGCTGTTAAAAAAACACATCCAGATTCATACCTTTGACACTATGCAAACTTTATAGACATGCAATTATTCTACAACAAAGACATCAACACATCGGATCTGCAATTCACATTTGATAAAATAGAGAGCCGACATATTGTCAAAGTTTTACGCAAAAAAGAAGGAGATATTTTACACATTACTGATGGTAAAAACACCCTGTATACGGCACAAATACTTCTAGCGAATGACAAAAGGTGCTTGGTCCAAATTGCCAACACAGAGCAAAAAGAAAAGCCATGGCCCTATAAGCTGCATATCGCTATTGCCCCCACAAAAAACAATGATCGATTGGAATGGTTCCTTGAAAAAGCAACTGAGATTGGCATTGATGAAATCACACCAATTATTTGTTCAAACTCAGAAAGAACCGTTCTCAAAACCGAAAGACTTGAGAAAATTATTCAATCTGCAATGAAACAATCCTTGAAGCTGGTATTACCAAAGTTGAATCCAGCTGTCAAGTTTACTGAATTTATGACGCAAGACTTTGATAGTGAGTTGTTCATTGCCCACTGCGAGGAATTAGAGAAAATATCTTTGGTAACATCTGTGAAACCGAATTCAAACGTACTTATCATGATTGGTCCAGAAGGAGATTTCACAGCGGAAGAGATCAGTATTGCACTGAAGAACAACTTCCAACCCGTTAGCTTGGGAAATAGTAGATTACGCACTGAAACCGCTGGTGTTGTTGCTGCACAGACAGTTGCGCTCATCAATGAATTGGGCTAAACAAAAGCTTCAAACAAACAACTGTTTATCCAAGCAAAACAAGACCAAAAGTTATAGATTTCATAGAATCTTGTTTTTTAGTCATTGGTTATCTATCATTTTACTATATTGCCTTAAATTCACGTATATATTCTTTGATGAAGCAATTTTTACCATTTGTTTTTTTTAGCTTTTCACTTTTCACAAATGCACAAGAGATTGCAATTTTAAAATATAATGGAGGGGGAGATTGGTACGCCAATCCCACTGCATTGCCCAACTTAATCGCTTTCACAAATACGCATTCCAATACCAATATTGCTAAAAATCCAGCAACAGTTGCCATTGGAAGCAGTGCCATTTTCAATTTCCCTATTCTTTTCTTAACAGGTCATGGGAATGTCTATTTTTCTGAAGGTGAAGCTCAGAACTTGAGAAGGTATCTTATTTCTGGAGGCTTTTTGCACATCTCAGACAATTATGGGTTAGATCCATTTATTCGAAGAGAAATTAAAAAGGTGTTCCCCGAACTAAAATTTCAAGAAATCCCAGCAGACCACCTCATCTATAACCAGAAATTCACCTTTGAGAATGGCATTCCGAAAATTCATGAACACGATAAAAAAAGACCGCAAGGTTTTGGACTGTTTTACGAAGGGAGATTGATTTGTTTTTATGATTATGAAACTGACTTAAGTGATGGATGGGAAGATGCCAATATACACAACAATCCGAAAGAAGTTCGAGAGAAGGCCTTAAAAATGGGCGCAAACATTATACAATATGCTTTTAAAAATTAACCAAACTACAGATATAGATGCTATTAAAATCAACTTTGACTCCAGTGGCTTGTGGGTATTAAATATTGCCATTGGTATCATTATGTTTGGCGTAGCACTAGGAATTAGCATTGACGATTTTAAGCGACTCTTAAAAAAACCAAAAATTGTACTAGTTGGTATTCTATCCCAATTTATCTTATTACCAGTTACTACATTTTGTGCGATTTTAATCCTAGAGCCACATCCGAGTTTTGCACTAGGAATGATGATGATCGCAGCCTGTCCTGGTGGAAATGTCTCTAATTTCTTTAGTAAAATGGCCGGAGGAAATGCAGCCTTATCAGTCAGCCTAACGGCATTTGCCACCTTTATATGTATTTTCATGACGCCTTTTAATCTACACTTTTGGGGAAGTCTTTATGAGCCTACCAATCAAATCTTACAAACAGTTGCATTGAATCCCTACGAGTTATTTAAACTCGTTTTATTGATCCTAGGAATTCCTTTAGCACTAGGGATGCTGGTTCGACACCATGCTCCGATGACAGCCTCTAAAATAGAAAAAACACTCAAACCACTATCAATGCTTGTGTTTATTGCACTTATAGGCATCGCTTTCTCTCAAAACCTCGATGTATTTACAGAATACATACATCTGGTTTTATTCTTGGTGATATTTCACAATATCGGCGCATTTATTCTTGGGTTTTATACGGCAAAAGTATTTCAATTGAACACCGCTGATACCAAAACAATCGCCATGGAAACAGGCATACAAAATGGAGGCCTCGGACTCTTGTTAATATTTGGCTTTTTCGAAGGACTAGGAGGCATGGCATTACTGGCTGCCTTTTGGGGTATTTGGGATGTATTTTCCGGGATGGCTTTAGCCGCGTATTGGGGAAGAACTAAAAAAGGTTAGCACGCGATGCCACAATATTTTCAGATATTGCAGACTCAATTTCTTTGCAACCTTACTTAAAGTATGACCAATTAGAGAAGTGTTCTAACTTTTATTTTACAACAGCATTCTTAGTCTTTTTAAGTATATTTGATTTTAGTGCAGAGCACCGCACTTAGGACCTCCCCTAATGATAATATTAATGGACTTTCTCCTGACAAAACAACTCGTTAAAAAAACATAATTTGAAACATCTTTGGTACAAAATTTTTAAAATATATATCCAAATTGGACTATTTTTTTACACAAAAAAGATAACCGTTGTTGGAAAAGAGCACATTCCTAAAAAAGGGGCTGTTCTTTTTGCAGTGAATCACCCTAATGGACTTTTAGATCCCTTACTCGTGACAACAAATACACCAAGAGTCACGCACTATTTAGTGAGAGCAGCCATTTTTAAAAATCCAATCGTTAAAAGATTTTTAGCAACGCTAAACTTAATGCCCATCTACAGAATACGTGATGGTGTTAAAGAATTATCTAAAAACACACAAGTATTTCAGGCATGTCATGATATCCTAAATAAAAATCATGCGCTGATGATTTTCCCTGAAGGAAGTCATGATCGCAGACGAAGTATACGAACACTCAGCAAGGGATTCACAAGAATTGTTTTTGGAGCTATTGATGCACATCCACATTTAAAAATACAAGTCATCCCTGTTGGAGTCACTTATCAAAAGGCAAGTACATTTCCCTCGAAGGTTGCAATTCATTACGGAACCCCTATTCTAGCGAACGATTTTTACAATCCTTCAGAATTAAATGCGTCTGTTAAATCTATTAAAGAAGCTGTTTCTGGGCAGCTTAAAGAGCTCTCTGTTCACATTCCACTTGACGAAAATTATCAGACAACCGTTCAAAAGTTAGAGCATCACAACATAAATTTTACAGATGTAAAAGCGGTAAACAGCATGATTCAATCTGGAAATATTCCACCCATTCCAACTCGCATTAATTATGGAAAAATCTTTAAAATACCCTTTATTTTAAACAGCATGTTTCCATGGGTTCTTTGGAGGATTACCTTAAAAAAAGTAGAGGAAATTGAATTTATTGACACCTTTAGGTTTGGAATTGGCATTAGTGTTCTCCCTATTTTTTATGCACTTCAAACAAACCTCATGTACCATTTTTTCGGAGGAATTATATCGGGAGTCTACCTTTTAACATCGCTACTTATTGCATTGCTCTATAGCAAAACATCGGCTACTCCGTCAGCATAGCATCCTGGATTAATTGTTGTATTTCTGTTCTTATATTTTCTTTTATCAAACTGTTGTTCTCCATTGTAGGATATACTCGATTTGATAAAAAAACATAAATAATACCACTTTTAGGATCAGCCCAAGTGTAGGTTCCTGTAAAGCCGCTATGCCCATAACTCTGCTCAGAAACACAACCACAGGTTGCCTCCACCTCTGGATCTAATTGTGGTTTATCAAATCCTAAACCACGACGTACCTCACTATCTGCGTAATAGCGTTTATTAAACCGACCTATTGTGCTAGTCTTGAGATAACGCTTGCCTCCATAAAATCCATCTTGCAAATACATTTGCATCATTTTAGCAACATCATTTGCATTCGAAAACAAGCCTGCATGTCCGCCAACACCACCTAACATAGCAGCACCCATGTCATGCACATGCCCATGCAATAATTGATGTCTAAAATACTGGTCATACTCCGTAGGAACAATTTCATTCAATCGATACTTTTCCCGAGGTAAGTAACTCATTCTATGGGCTCCTATAGAACGATAAAAATATGCTTGGGTTAATTTATCCAATGAATTGTCGTAAACCCTCTCCAAGGCTTTTTGTAAAATATAATAGCCCAAGTCACTGTATTTATATCCTTCCTTTTCTCGCTGTTCAACCGTTTTTATACGACTAAAAATAGTATCCTTGTAAGAGGACTTCAAGTACAAATTTTTCGCTACTTCAATTCCAAAATCTTTCTTTTTTGTATTGCTGTATAGGCCTTCAAAATTTTCACCTGTGATGCTATCTTGGGTCTCTTTATAAAATGGGATCCACGATGTCAAGCGTCCATTGTGTGATAATATTTCTTTTAAGGTAAGTGTGTCCTTATTGGTATGCTTTAATTGAGGCAATAAGCGGTCTAACTTTGAATTTACTTTAAAAAGACCTTCTCCTTCTCCCTTCATAACCATGGGAAGGGTTGCTAAAATTTTAGTCAACGATGCGACATCGTAAAGATCAGAATTTTTCACTTTTTGCAAACTATCATTTGTATGATATCCAAAACTTTTCTGATAAATAACCTTACCCGATCGAGCTACTAAAATTTGCATGCCAGGAGTCATTTTGCTTGCGATCACATTCTTTGCCAATGTATCAATTTTACGCAACTTTACGGAAGACATCTGTACTTCTTCAGGCACACCGTATTGCAGCCTGCTGAGAGCAGATGTTTCGAGACCAAAACCGGCTCTAAATTTCTTATGAATACTCACAGGTAAGGTCCCTTGAGCCTTGATGGCGCCAAACAATACTTGTGCAGATATTTCTTGAGAAATTACACTATTCTGATAAGAAACAACCAGTCCGTCCAACTCCTTAAAATCATTGAAGTCTAAAAGACTATATGGACTAGAAAAAACATCCAAAATCACTTTTTTCTTTTTAGCAATGCGTTTGATAGCCGCAATGTCTTTCTGCTGAAACTTAAAGCCCTTCCATGGATGCGCATTTGAAGTATGGTATCCAATAATCACAAGATTATAAGGTTTTAGATTTGCTAGTAATTCAGCGGTATCAGCGCCTGAAACAGGAGTTACTTTTGCATAATTAGAAAGCATTTTTTGAAAAGCCCCACTCGGCGCATCACCAAATTTTACATAGGCTATTTTTTGTTCCTCTAAATTTCGAATTGGAAGGATTTCCTTTTCGTTTTTAACAACAGTAATGGATTTCTTCACGAGTTCTCTGTGGAGTACTACATCTTTGGTTGTATTTAAATCTTCCTGCAAATTTAGGAGTGACACGGGTTTATAATCATGCAATCCAACCCAATATTTTGCCATAAGTATTTTACGAACAGCATCATTTAATCGCGCTAACGAAAGTATGTTTTCCTTGATTGCTCTCTTAAATAATTCAACTGTTGCAGGAACATCTTGAGGAATTAACAACAAGTCATTACCCGCCAAAACTGCAGCCAAATTGATTTCAGCGGAGGTTGCATAGTTGGCAGCTCCCTTCATATTTAAACCATCTGTGATGATAAGACCTTTAAATCCCATGCTATCAATGAGCAAATCTGTTACAATCCTTTTTGATAAAGAAGAGGGCAACTTTTCATTTGGTTCTAGCTTTGGTATGCTCATGTGCGCGGTCATGACACTCGCCAAATTTTCCTTAAATAATTCTTGATAAGGATATAACTCCAAAGAATCGAGTCGTTTTCTATCAAAATCAACCACAGGTAGTGTATGATGTGAATCTGAAGCCGTATCGCCATGACCAGGAAAATGTTTGGCATTTGCCAATACCCCTTGACTTTGCAACCCTTTTGTAAATGCAATTGCTTTGTTGGCTACCTTGTATTTATTTTCTCCAAAAGAACGATTTCCTATAATTGGATTTTTAGGGTTTATATTGATATCCACTACCGGTGCAAAATTGATGTGAATTCCCAATCTTTTGCAATGTGCACCAACACGTGCACCAAAATCAGCGATCAACTCATTCTTTGTAACAGCCCCTAACGTCATATTCCATGGATAGCGAAATGTATTTTTTAAGCGCATATCCAAGCCCCATTCTCCGTCAAAACCAATTAACAATGGCACCTTAGCGAGTGCTTGGTAGGTATTGTTCAAAACAGCTTGCTTTTCTGGGGTTCCTTGCATAAAAATTAAATTCCCAACATGATACTTTTGTATCATATCGGCAATAAATTTTTCATGCTTGTCATCTGCATTAGAATACGCTTGTACCATAAAAAGTTGACCGATTTTCTCTTCCACCGTCATCTCTTTGAGGATGGTATCTACCCATATTTTTTGAACAGCTGCATCCACAGTAACCAATGGATTCTTAGATTGTCCAAAAACAACACCTATGCACAACATGAATGCAATCGTAAAAAATCTCTTCATATTTATGACACTAAAAATCGATTGTGCCAGCTTTGACTTGCCGGAACCTCCCATTGGTTTTCTACCTCTTCTTTTGTCTGTACCATATTGTTAAAGACAATGGTGTCTTTGGTTATCTTATTGGCTTTTGCAAATTGCTGAAAATCCACCAGTTTTACAATATTAATAGCATCTCCATCTTTAAAAGAAACATTCATCTTATTCATTAAATCAATGTTAAAAAGATTCTCCAATTGCTGTACAAAACGAACAGAAGCATCTATGGAACATCCCGAAACCGTGGCGAAACTCTCATCAACAGCAATCACCAAAAACTGGTTGTACTTAAAGGTAAATGATCCTTTTAAGTCATCTCCATGACGCGTCCATTGCTCAATAAAATCAATTGCTCTCGAAGAAATTATCTTGATTTCTTCAGCTGAAAAAGTTCGATCTGCTTGGTAGATCCAAACCCTGGAATTAGCTGGTAAATTTTTATATTCTGTAAACATATTCTCTGTATTTTTTATGTGTTTGCAACAGCCCAAGAGCAAGCATCATATTTCAATGGTTTGCGCCCTGGTCGCATTGCATTATTTCAACTGCAATAAATAGGCCAATATTTCATATTTCAGCGTAAGATCACCCAAATGGCATTCAATTCGTATTGCCAAATCTCCGCAACATACCATACAAGTCAGATACAACATTTCCTGTTTGTAATACTGAGTCAAACAATCGTTTACCGAAGGTTGAACTTTTGCTGTAATGCCGCTAACTTCTCTGCATCTGTCATTTTAATTTTAGGAGCAGACATGCGCTCTTTAATTTTGCGAAGTACCTTCTTTGTATACAAAGGAAAATCTGCATTCTGAATCCAATTATGATAGCCAGGATTCTCTTTAAAAACCTCTTCTACGGTTCTGTTTTTGTACTTTCCAAAAGAAAAGACTTCTTGCCCTTTGTCATTACACAAAATAAACCCTGCAAAATCGGCTCTTTTTCCATGGCTCGAAAATTCACTCAATTCGTCAACAGTCGTTCCAATATCATTGTATTTTTCCAATTGGGCTAGCAAAATTTCATAGGTCGCATTGGTGTCTGCCTCTGCTCCATGTGCTCCTTCCAATTCTTTGCCGCAATAAAACTGATACCCTGCGCTTAAAGTACGTTGTTCTTTTTTATGAAATATCACCTGAACATCTACCGCCTTTCTCTCATTCATATCAAAATCGATGCCGGCTCGCATGAGTTCTTCAGCCAGTAGCGGAATATCAAAACGATTTGAGTTAAATCCTGCCAAATCACATCCTGCAATTAGCGTATTAATTTCCGATGCTAATTCTTTAAAAGTTGGCTCTGCAACTACCTGTTCATTTGTAATCCCATGAATAGCAGAAGACTCTTTAGGGATTTCCATTTCTGGATTTACCAGCCAAGTTTTACTTTCTTTATTGCCATTTGGAAACACTTTTAAAATTGAAATTTCAACAATTCTATCGGTACCAATATGTATACCTGTTGTTTCTAAATCGAAAAATACAATCGGCTTTTCTAAATTTAACTTCATCATTCTAAATTTTTTCGTGAGATATTAGACAGGTTAAAGGTATGTAAATCTGATGAATATTCTGCCGTTTTGAGGTGTAGAGTTCTAATATATTTGCATGGAATTATACGTGCAGTGTGGGGGTTCCAATAAAAACTCATATCGCTTCACTACTATTGTAAAAAAAATAAAACACGACTCTCTCTCGAGCGCTTCCAAAAATCACTGAAACACTGCAAAGTGTGAAATGTACATACTTTGTCTGCAATCAATTTTTAATTATCTTTCCAACCACAAACCTACTTTAACCAGCATGCCCAAAAAAGGAAAAGCGAAAAATACAGTAAACAAAGCGAAGCACACCAAATTAATGAATAGAAAACTCAATAAGGTGAAGCAAGAAAAAATAGCAAATAAAGAACGATTGAAAGCAATCATGAGAAAGGCCAATGAAGAAAAAAATAAAGAGAAATAAAAAATCCCATGTTTAAAAACACGGGATTTTTTTTGAAATTTTCTAAGCGAGCTATTGATCTATGGCTCCCAATACCCTCTTCATAAAAGTATTTAGCGCCTCTTTTTTAGGAGTTCCCTCTTTGATCATTTTATCTACCTCAATGGCTCCATACATGTTAGAAATCAATTCTCCAATCACATCCAATTCCTCATCTTTCAACGAAGGAACCTCAGTGAGTGCTTCCAATGTCTCTATGGTTTCAATCACATAATCTTGATCGTTCTCTTCTATAAAGTTTGTCAAGTGTTTTATTACCGGTAGTTTCATGTGTAATGCGTTTAGTATCCTAAAAATTCTTTTAATACATCAAACTTATTTGTTTGAATTTGATCTGTAAAACTTCCATTTGTGAATGTGGCAAAAGTTGGTAAATTATCAACCGTTGCTAACTTTCTACTTTCTGGAAACTTCTCTGCATCTACCATAAGAAAAAGCGCTTCTTCATTCTCTGAGGCTAACTTCTTAAATTTAGGTTTCATGATACGACAGTTTCCGCACCAAGTGGCCGTATATTGTACAACAACTTTAGGGTTGTCTGCGATTACTTGCGCTAAATTGTCTTGATTTAATTCTTGTATCATAATGATAAGGTATAATTGGCGGCATGACAAAGGTCATGCCCCCTTATTAAATTAGTGAGAAGCTAAATACTCAGCCGTTCCTTTTGCATTTGGAGCCATTGCGTCTTTTCCTTCTTCCCAGTTTGCTGGACAAACTTCTCCGTGAGATTGTAAGTGCGCATAAGCATCTACCAAACGTAAATATTCATTTACATTTCTACCAATTGGCATGTGATTGATTCCTTCATGAAAAACCATTCCTTCTTCATCTATAAGATACGTAGCTCTGTACGTTACATTATCGCCCTCAACTTGAACCGTTTGAGTTGCTTCGTCAAATGTTTCGTTTGTGATGTCTAAAATCCCTAAGATTGACGATAAATTACGGTTGCTATCAGCTAAAATTGGATAGGTAACTCCTTCAATTCCTCCATTGTCTTTTGGAGTACTCAACCAAGCAAAGTGTACCTCTGGAGTATCAC
>OLII01000085.1_pt1 | contig 33202 bp, 23 predicted proteins | sample 1609481 | NCBI WGS metagenome assembly OLII01 (sample SAMN05416859, study PRJEB24817) | seawater metagenome | isolation source: Sea water | place: Canada:Atlantic | collected 2013-11 | reverse complement strand
TCTACACAGAGTAGATCGTCGGCAGCGTCAGATGTGTATAAGAGACAGAAATCATATAAGAACCATAAAATCTCAGTCACTTTATCTCCACGATCAAAAATATCACCGGTGATAACAAAGTGCCCTTTACCAAAGGCCCAGTTTTTATTTTCATCAATAATGTTGTTATTGGTGAGTAACTCAATCATTAAGTCATACTGTCCGTGAAAGTCACTTAATGCCGCAACTGGGTAGTCGCCAGAAAACTCCAATACTTTGTTTTCAACACTTGTTAAGCCATGAACCGTTGCCGCCATATTACAAGCGCTAATAGCCTTGGGGAAACTGTCACTGGCAGTAGTTTGACTAACCACTTCACCTTGACATAACCAATATGAAGCCAGTTGCTGCTGCTCATTAACAAAAATATAAGGGCCATCGTTGACTAATGGTAAAGCCGCAGGCAAAGCGTCAGCTTTTGCTTTTTCATTTGCACTAGCACTAGCGCTTAAAAAAGCAAAAGCTGAAGCACTGCATACAAAAAGTGTCACTGATGAAATAGCAGAAAGTTGCTTAGCTAAGCAAGAAAGGGAAATCATAAAAACTCCAGAAAAATAAACAGGTATATAGAATGCTAATGCCGGCCAAAATATAACGTAATCTAGACATTAATTGAAGAAAATCATATCCTTGTAAGGATAATAAAAGGAGGTTAGTAAACTAACCTCCTTTTCTTTAGGTTACTTGGTTACGTCTAGAAGCTAATTTCAGCACCAGCATAGATGAACCGACCTTTACCACCACCGTACTGACTATCAAAGTTGCCTTTTCCACCTAAAATGAAAGGACCGTTATTATCGAAAATGTTGTTCACACCTCCGAATAAACGTAGGTCACCTTCAGCAGCCACGTCCATAGTGTAAGATACTGAAACATCATTCCTTACGTATGAAGGTAGTGCTAGTTGGTAAGGCTTCTCGGGATTATCAACACAAGCACTTGCATCAGTAGCACAGTTTTCTTCGTAATTAGCAAAGATACCGTCTTCGCCATAAAAGTCGTCATAACGAGAAACACTTGAGTTTACGCCACTTTTATACTTCATGCTCCAACGTACACGCCAGCCATCTTTATACCAAGTTGCTGATGCCGAGGCTTTATCTTCAAAAATACCTGCCGATAATGAACCAACATAATCAGTAGAGTATTGACCATCTGGTGAAGTTTTGGTTTCTTCATGCGTAAGTACATGGTTCCAATCTAACTTAAGTTTCAAACGACCATAGTCATTGAAATCTAAGCTATAAGCAGCTGCAATATCAACACCACTAGTACTGATTTCATCTTGGTTATAGAGGCGCTGCATTACACCTGTGATTTGACCATCAGGGTCACGACTTACATCATTACAGAAAGAGTTACCAGGACCATATTCTAACGATGAGTCATAACAAAACTCAAGGATATCTTCATTACCGAATGAGGTAATAGCATCTTCGATAGAGATATCGTAGTAATCAACCGCTAACCTAAAATCTTCTAGAAATGCTGGCGCCATAGTAAGGCCTATAGTAAAGGTTTCAGCCGTTTCTTCAAACAAATCTGGGTTACCAACATTAGGTGAATAACCATTGTTATCATCTTCAAACTCAGAGCCATCTGCAATCACTGAAGCTATTCCTGAGTCTAGGCGACAATTGCTATGACCTGGTTCATCTGACGTTAGTGTTGTTTTGTCACAGATATCATCGAATGAATCATAATCACCACGTGGTGGTGACATAGCCTCAGTAACCGTTGGTGCACGCTGTGCCGTTGCCCAGTTAGCTCGGAAAGCATAGCCTTCTATAGCTTCCCATACTAAACCAACTTTATAACTAGTAACTAAGTCAACATTATCAAGATCATATTGACCAATACGAGCAGATACTTCAGCAGTTAAGCTTTTTGCTGCAGCTACATCTGTTAATAATGGTAAAGCTGCTTCACCAAATACTTCTGCAACACTGATAGAACCGTCAAAATCAGGAACATAGTTAAATGTTACCCCACCTTCAGGTACATTAGTTCTAACTTTTTGTGAATCTTTACGGTATTCAAAACCAAATACTGATGATACTGGTCCAGCAGGCATTGCAAATAAATCACCGGCAATATAACCAAGCACATTCACTTGCTCAATATCAGTATTTATCTCTGGGTTTGCTCGGATATAATTAGCCGCACCTGGAGATATTGAGCCTTCACCAAACATATTTAGCGGTACACAACCAGCAGCTACTGCATCAGAGTCTGCACATTGATAACCACCATTACCATCACTAACAACATCTAAGGCGTTACGAACATTAGCAACATAAAGTTCATTAGAGCGAACTTGCTCTTGGTTGAATTTACCGTAACCTGCTGATAAATCCCAATCCCAATCGCCATCAAACATAGTGCCTTTTAGGCCAGCCCAAGAACGAATAGTTGTACGGGTATTATCATTTACGATATTACCTACTTCTGCGAAGTTACGATCCCATTTCACACCTTTTGAGCTTGCTTGATCAGCAATTTCGGGATGCATATATGGATTGTTTGCAGGAATACGACCAATACAATCTTCGCCAAACTCACCAGAGGCGAGATCGCGAGTTACAATCTTGTCACACTCATCTTCACTCTCTGGCGCTTTATCATTGATCGAGCGGTTATAGCTGTACTGTAACTGACCATAAAACAATAAATCATCAGTTAAATCATAATCTACTTTAAGTGCTGCTGAAGCCTTTTCGTCTGGAACTTTAAGCATAACGAATTGGTTGGTATTAATACCGTCACGTTCTTCTTTCCATGTATTACCCTGATAGCCATCACTATTATACCAATAACCAGCATTATCTTTAGAGCTACTAGATTCATCAAATACACCACCTGGTATTGAATCACTGCGACTACGCCAATCTGCTTGCGTAATATCACGCATACATTGATCGCCATCTTCAGTCTGCATTAAGTTACACATTAGATCTTCATCGTAATCCCATGAATCCTCTTGTTGAGCACGCTCTCTATCATAAAAACTCAACCCCCAATCTTTATCGTAAGAAGAACTAAAAAACATATAACCACGGTCGTCACTAAATCCTGAACCAAAATCTAAATCCAGACCAAGTTCTTTAGCGCCGCCTTCTGTACTTTCTCCACCACGAGCTTTGAAAGAAAAGCCTTCTTTATCTTTTTGAGTGATAATGTTCACAACACCAGCAATGGCGTCAGAACCATAGGTTGCAGAAGCACCACCTGTGATAACTTCTACGCTTTGAACCATACCTGAAGGGATAGTTGATAGACTGATATAGTTACCTGAATAACTGTTTGAAACAGTACGTCGACCATCAATCAGCGTTAAAGTACGATTTGAGCCTAAATTACGCATATCTGCTGTTGAAAGGCCTGTGCCAGAAACACTTGATTGTGAGTTAGAGTTACTAAAACCTTCTGCTAATTGTGGTAATTCATCAATTAAAATTTCTGCTAATGAGCCAACACCAGCATCTTGAATAGCATCTCTGTCCATGGTTGCTAGCGGTGTAGCCACACTAAAGCTATCACGACGTAAACGTGAGCCGGTAACGACAATTTTTTCATCCGCTTCGGTTTTTTTTGTTTCTTCAGCAGGAGCATTTTGCGTAGCTTGAGCAACTGGTTTAGCAACTTCTTTTTCAGCATCCGCAGCAAATGTTGCTGGTGCAAAGGCTATCGCAGAACCGGCAATTGCAGTATAAATTGCTGATTGAATTGCGATGGTGATTGGACTTTTATTCATCATTCATCTCTCTTAGTGTTTTTGTTTTTGTTTAAGTTTTTATATTTTTATGTTGTTTTTATTATTGAGTTACCTCTAAGAGAAGTCTGATGACTCTTCTTAGAGATAGGTGAGTAAGTAATAAACATGTCATGACAGATCAGGTTATTAGCGAGTAGCATGCTCTTTAAGTTATTCCGAGCTAAGCGCGAAGTCGGAAATAAATTTACAAAGATTGCTACTGACTCACAAAAGTAAAATCTCAGCTTTGAGTTAACTTGTTGTTAAAAAAAAACAGATAAAATTTAGCTTTTCTCTTTTTTAAAAAACTAAGCGGACTTATGCAATCTATAGAAAATCATTTGTACATCGATTTAATCTCTATTCAGTAATTACACTTTAGAAACATAAGGTTACAGAATGGTAAATTGAAAGCATTTCAAAAACATAATTACAGATTTTTGAACATTTTGACTAAACGGTTAATAAAAAAGTTACGTCGCTTTCATTAATTTGTTAGCATGAATTTAACCTAAGGAAAGGTTATCAATAAGAAGGAAGTACAGAGTTTGAGAACTAATTCATAACAATAACTAGCGTAAGTTAAACACAACATAATTCATCCATGGTCAATAAATCCTTTAAAATTAATCAATACCGAGTCATTCCTACAGAATTTTCAATTCAAGCTGATGGCGATGACAAACAGTCATTGCAGCCCAAATTTATTGAGGTGCTTTGTTACTTGGCTGAAAACCACGGCCGGGTAGTACCGCGGGATGAGTTAATTGACCACATTTGGGGACAAGATAGCTATGTCGGTGAGAAGAGTTTAACCAATGCCATATGGCACTTACGCAAAAAACTAACCTGCCCTGATAGTGATGAAGAAATCATTAAAACTATTCGCAAAGCAGGCTATCAATTAATGCCAAAGCCGCTATGGCAAGAAGAACTATTAACAACGGGCTCATCGAAACAAACCGCCCAGCCTGAGCTTGTTGAAAGCTCTATAAATTACTCTATCGGAAGTGACATCGGTAACTCTTCAGATACCTCCTTAGAAAATTCGACTTACCCCGAGTCATTACCTGCAAATCAAGAAGCCAATGGCTCAGCAAGTTTGCTGGCAAATAATACAGTAGTTAATAGAAATACTACCTACCTTTTGATGGCGCTGATAGTGACATTAATTGCACTGCTTATCTCTCAGCAATCATTCGAGGATGAAGCAACTAAAATTAGCGCCATAACCAAGCACCCCGGTAGCGAATTATTTCCGGCACCATCGCCTGATGGCAGATACGTGGTTTATAGCCAAATATCAGCCAATCAACCAACCAATTTATATATGCAGGATACGCATCAACCGCAACTAGCACCTAAACAGTTAACCTTTGATAATGCTACCGAAGGGCATAGTGTTTGGAGTAACGATGGTCAGTATTTATATTTCTCACGCAAAAATAAAGCAGACAGACGCTGCCATTATATTCAGTTAAATATATCTAGCCAGCAGGAAACTCAATTAGCCACCTGTCCAATGCAAGGCGGTTATTATTATCTAGATATTTCACCAGATGATAAAACCTTAGCCGTTTATAATGACGACAGTAAAGCAGCTAGAACCGGCATTTATTTTATAGATTTAACGTCTGATAATTTTGAAATGACACGTTTTTCTTGTGATAGCGAATGTAACTATAAAGATAGAGATATGGCATTTTCCCCTGATGGAAAATATTTAGCGGTCACTCGACGACTGAATCGCTTAAGTGAAAACATCTATTTAGTTAATATTAAGACAAAAGCAACCGAACAAATCACCTTTGATGAAGGAGATATTGTTGGTATGTCTTGGTTTGAGAACAGTCAAAAATTAGTCTTTGCCGTTCAGCGAGCTGATACCCGCTTTGGCTTTATTATTGATATCGATAATAAAATGAGTACCCCACTTGATTTAACTGGCTTTAGTTACCCCAGTATTGCTAAGCAGTCACAACAACTCTATTATCAAGAAAGACAGGATAATTCATCACTGGTAAGCCTGCAGCTTAACGACGCCATTGCTAATAGTCCTTTTCCGGTACTGCAATCAAATTTCACCTATGAATCTCCAGACTACAGCGCAGTAAATGATTTAGTGATATTTTCATCTAATGAGTCAGGTTTTGATGAATTATGGTCAGCTAAACCCGATGGCTCTGAGCGGAAACAACTCACCACCTTGCGACTGAATATTCGCTACCCTAAATGGTCGCATGATGGCCAAAAAGTCGCCTTTTTAGCGCCTCTGCCAAACAACGAAGGTGACAGTATTTATATTTATTCTCTTACGGAGGATAGGATATCGTTATTAAAGAGCCCCTTTCGTCAACATAATAGACCAAGTTGGTCTTTTGATGACAAGAAAATAATCTCCGCAATTTATGGTGATCATCATACCGATATTTACAGTATCAATATTGCAGATGCGAGCACCAAGCGACTGACAAATGATGGTGGTCGTTACGGCCTTATGACCTCAGAAAACACCTTACTCTATACCAAACTGAAAAAAGGTTTATGGCAGAAAGATATCAATAGTGATGAGGAAGTAAAACAAGTTATTCCAGGGCGGGAGTTTAATACTATCTATGCTTGGACCTTTAACAATGAGCATGTCTATTTCCAAAAAGTATTTGATGATCATTACCAGTTAGTTTTTTATAACCTTACTAAAAACTTAGTCATGCCCTTGGTACGCTTACCATTAGATACTATTTCAAAAACGGATAGCCTGACCTATCTTGAAAAAAATGACCGTCTGTTTTATACCAGTAGCAGCTTTCCACAAGCCAATATTAAAATGGTAGAAAGTAATAAACTCTTTTAATACCTCCACTGCCAATAAAAAAGCCGGCACTATTATAATTAAATAGTGCCGGCCTTAAGTTTTGCTTAAGCAAACTCGCTAAATATTTTAATTTGAGTCTGTATTAGCCTCTGCTTCAATATCGACAACCGCTTGTGGCGCTTCAATATCGATATGTGAAACGCGTTGTAATCCGCGAGGAAGTTTATTACCACGTCTACCACGTTCACCTTTATAGTGTTCAATATCCGATGCTTTAAGGGTTAGTTTGCGCTTACCTGCATGCAAAGTAATTGAAGCATTTTCAGGTAAAACACAAAGCAAGCTAACAAACTCTTCGCGTAATTTTGCTCGTGCCGTTGGAATATTGATAATTTTGTTACCTTTACCTTTACTCAGTACCGGTAAGTTTTGCACAGGAAAAACTAACATCCGCCCTTCACTGGTTATCGCAAGACAGCAATCTGTATCAAGGTTATTAATTAACTGTGGAGTCATAACCTTTGCCGCCTCAGGTAAGCTAATTAACGCTTTACCATTTTTGTTTCGACTGACCATATCCGCAAAACCACCAACAAAGCCATACCCTGCATCACTCACCAGTAAGTACTTAGCTTCATCATCTGACATGATACTGTGGACAAAGGTATTTCCGGTGGCCAAATTAAATCGCCCTGTCAGTGGTTCGCCTTGTGAGCGTGCTGTTGGTAAAGTATGTGCGTCTGTTGTAAATGCACGACCGCCTGAGTCAATAAATACCACAGGACGGTTACTACGCCCTTTGGCAGAAGATAAATAACTATCGCCTGCTTTATAACTTAAGCTGCTTGGGTCGATATCATGGCCTTTAGCACAACGCGCCCAGCCCTTATCAGATACCACAACAGTTACAGGTTCACTTGGTACCAAATCCTTTTCTGTTAGCGCTTTAGACTCACTACGTTCAACTAATTTAGAACGACGGTCATCACCGTATTGCTCAGCAGCAGCCAGAATTTCTTTTTTCATTAGCGTATTCATACGCGCTTTTGAATTAAGAATTTTTTCTAAATAATCTTGCTCTTTTTTCAACTCATCTTGTTCAGCGCGAATTTTAAACTCTTCAAGCTTGGCAAGTTGACGTAACTTAATCTCAAGAATTGCGTGTGCTTGGGTCTCAGATAAGTCAAAGCGAGACATTAATTCGGCTTTAGGGTCGTCATAACTGCGAATTATCTCAATAACTTCATCGATATTAAGATAAGCGACTAATAAACCATCGAGAATATGTAAGCGAGCGAGCACTTTATCTAAGCGGTATTGCAAACGTCGACGCACGGTTTCACGGCGAAATTCTAACCATTCTGACAAGATAACTTGTAAGTTTTTAACCGCTGGTCGGTTATCTAAACCTATCATGTTGATGTTTACACGGTAACTTTTCTCAAGATCGGTGCTGGCAAATAAGTGTTGCATTAATTGCTCAACATCAACCCGATTAGATCGTGGCACCACAACTAAACGCACTGGGTTTTCATGATCAGATTCATCACGCAGATCAACCACCATAGGTAGTTTTTTCGCGGTCATTTGCCCGGCTATTTGTTCAAGGATTTTCCCGCCAGAGGCTTGATGAGGCAGCGCAGTAATAACAATATCACCTTGTTCAACATCATAAACCGCACGCATTTTGATACTGCCACGACCAGTTTGATATATTTTTTCAATATCAGTTTTCGGGGTAATTATTTCCGCATCGGTCGGATAATCAGGTCCCTTAACAAACTCTAGTAAATCATTAACTTCTGCTTTAGGGTGCTCAATCAAGTGCACACAGGCATCTGCAACTTCACGAACATTATGCGGAGGAATATCGGTAGCCATACCTACGGCAATACCTGTGATACCGTTCAATAATATATGTGGTAGACGTGCTGGAAGCGTTGTTGGCTCTTTCATGGTGCCATCAAAGTTAGGCTGCCAATCAACGGTGCCTTGACCCAATTCAGCTAAGAGTACTTCACTAAAGCGCGATAAACGTGACTCGGTATAACGCATCGCAGCGAAAGATTTTGGATCGTCAGGGGCACCCCAGTTTCCTTGACCATCAACCAATGGGTAGCGATAAGAAAAAGGCTGTGCCATTAACACCATGGCTTCATAACAAGCGCTGTCACCGTGAGGATGAAATTTACCTAATACATCACCGACAGTACGCGCTGATTTTTTATATTTAGCAGCGGCTGATAAACCCAACTCAGACATGGCATAAACGATACGTCTTTGCACTGGCTTTAAGCCATCGCCAATATGCGGTAAAGCTCGGTCCATGATGACATACATAGAATAATTTAAATAAGCTTCTTCAGTAAAACGCCTGAGTGGAACTTGTTCTACTCCATCAAGGCTATATTCGAGCGCATCTGACATGAAATGATTTTCCTGATCTTACGAGTCTAATATCAGCTTCATCAATTACTTGCTCTCTCTTTTAATATACAAGAGTCAATTAATTACTAAATTGATATGATTATTTTTATTATTCAAAGTTATATTGCCAATTTGGGGTAGCACAAAATAACTTGAGAGTAACCGTTATAGCTTATCTGATTATGACAACAGAAAAAATAGCAAAGCGATTAATTTGCTCTTCTTTCTTGTGCTGTAGCAATATTTTTATAACAAACTACCGTATTTCGGCCCTGCTCTTTGGCTTGATACATTGCTAAGTCTGCACCATGTAATAAATCATCAAAGCTCATTTGATCACTTTCCATGGTAGCAACACCAATACTTACCGTAACCTTGCACTGTAACATTAGGTTAGAAAAATCATGATTAGCGATTTTTTCTTTTATATGCATCGCTATTGCTTTGGCCTTGTTGTTATCTGCAAAGGGTAATAGTGCGACAAATTCTTCGCCACCTAAACGAGAGAAAACATCTCTAGAGCGCATAGTTTCTTTGACCAGCTCAGAAACTTTTACCAACACTTTGTCACCGACATGATGACCAAAGTTATCATTGATTTTTTTAAAGTGGTCGAGATCAAATAAAATCACCGAAAGCTCAGTTGGTTGATGTGCAAAACTTGCTACCATTTTCTCACCATGCTCAAATAATGCACTTCGGTTAGCTAGCTTTGTCAAGGAGTCAGAGCGCGTCAACCGAATAAGCTTATTTCTTACTCTTAACTGCCTGAAAAACAGCAGTACAAAAGTAATAGCAACGGCGATGATCAAGGTAAAATTATATTGTTGTTCATCTCGCTCTTTTTGTACTTCAACGACTCGACGCTCTTTCTGTTGGTTTTGACTTTCAAGTAAGCTATTACTCTGTTTTTTATTTTTCAACTCATACGACTGCTCTAATGAGGCAATCATATCCAAGCGTTTATTGTTTCGATAAACATAGTATTTATTCAGATAAGATTTTTTTTCTTGATAAGCCAACTCAAATTGCTGCAGTTTTGCATAATGCTTGGCTAAAATTAAGTGCAATTGTAAGAAGTTAGGCTGACTTAATTGCTGCTCAGAAATTTTATCAGAAAGCGCTGCCGCCTGTTTTAAAAGATCAACAATATCTTCACTTGTACTCTGCTGTGCTAAATCAGTTTCTTTTAGCAAAGCCTGAGCCACTAACAAAAGGTATTGTTCAGCAGCATTTAACGGCTGTTTAGCGAGTGTCAACCGAGCGAGGTTAGTTGTTACGGCTTGCTTATCAACATCTACCGGTTTTAATTGCTTTAATAAAGCAAGTAAGTCTTTATTTATCGGGAATATAATTATTTGTGGGATATTAGATAATTTATTACTGATATCTTTTACTTCAGTTGTCGAAGCAGTTGTATCCCCCTCTTGTGCCTGAGATTCAGTTAAAAATAGCCCAGGCAACAATAATGTTGATAAAAAGACCGTTGGCAAAAACGGTTGTAATAACTTCATTAGCCGCAAACCTTATTTCTGCCGGACGCTTTAGCGTGGTAAAGTTGCTCATCAGCCCGTTTAATTAACGTCAGTAAATCAATATCCCCATCAAGCGAAGCCACTCCTATGCTGACGGTGACTGTATCAAGCCCACCAAATTGCCAAGAATGCTTTGCTATGTTAGCTCTAAGGCGTTCTCCTATTTCACAAGCAGCACTTAAATTGCTTTTGGGTAAGCAGACTAAAAACTCTTCTCCACCTAAGCGACCGTAGATATCACTTTTTCGCATCATACTCTCACCTAGCTTTGCAACTTGTGCCAAGACTTTATCACCACTGCTGTGGCCTAAGGAGTCATTTATTTTCTTAAAGTGATCAACATCTATCATCAAAATACTTAACGAGGTAGCTTTTGCTTGCGCTACTTTAAAAGCCTGTTGCGATTTTTTCATCACACTACGTCGATTTTTGACCCCTGTTAAACTATCAATACTTGAGGCAACTTTCAGCTTATGCTGGCTTTGAATCAGTTTAATTAATACCCAGGCAAATGCTAAAGCAATAAGTGCACTAATTATTAAGAAAAAGCGTTGTTGCTCACTCTCTTTCTTCGCTTGGAGCAAGTTCCCCTCGTATAGTTCTTGTTGGCTATGCAGGCGCTTATTGGTTTTGTCAGCTTGCTCTGCCTCAAGTCTAAGTCTGACTTCTGCAATGGAGCGATTGTCTTCATTTTCATAGAGTTTATTAGTTAATTCTATGACTCTCGTTTGGGTTTCATAGGCTTTTTGAAACAGTTTTTTCTTATTAAAAACGCTGGCTTTCACTTCAATCAGATAGGTATAGTTTTGCCTTTTCACTAGAGAGATATCTTTACTTTCCAGCATCAACTGTTCAAATTTGTCAATGCTTTCTAGTACTTCATCATAACGCTCAAGCTGATAAAGCACATTCGCTTCATCGACCAAGTATTGCATTTTATAGTTTTGTTTTTCAGTAAATTGCAAGTATTGTTTAGCCATCAAAAGGTATTCATAAGCGGCCTCAGGATTACTATCCTCTTTGCTTAAATGCGCCCAAGACATCCCCGTATATACGGTGTACATACCATCACTCGGTGAATCTTTATTAGACTCTGTGATAATGGTATTAAATACTTCTATTGCTTGTTGGTAGTTTTGATTATAAATGTGGTTAATAGCAATATTGTTCAAGCTATTATGAGCGGCGAGTAACATACCTGCCTTTTTAAAGTGCACATAAGACTGTTGGTAATAAGCCATAGATTGTTCATCTTCAACAAGATGCGAATATACAATGCCAAGTTCGGTATTTACTGTACCTTTTAGTTCTTCATCGTCGGTTTGTATAGCAATGTTAAAGGCGTCATGAAGCAGTACCAAAGAGCGTTCATAATCACCGGTAAGATAAGCGATAGCCCCGAGGTTGATTAAACCTGCCGCTATTTGTACTTTATTGTGCAGAGAATCGGCAATATCTAAACCTTTTTTATACTCTTTGGTTGCCTGAGGCATGTCTTCAAGGCTTTCATAGGCAAAGCCTTTTAAATATAATATTTCACTAATTAAGATGCTTGGGCTGGTTAAGTCTTTCGCGACTTTTAGCCCTTCGTTAACTGATTTTAGCGCGGTGGTATACTTGTTTTGCTCAATATAGATTTCAGATAATAATTTAAAATAAATGAGCTTCTGTTCTGTATTTAGGTTATCGAGTTGACTTTCGAACGGGGTTAATTTTTTAAGGGATAAAGATAAGTCAGTTTTTTTAAGCTCTTCGACCTGCTCAGTAATAGCATTAAATTGGCTTACCGTTAAGTCTTGTTGAGCAAAGGTAAGGATAGAGATGCACATCAATATCAAAGACATCAATATTTTGACCGATAAAACCTTTTTGTCGTTAAAACTCAGCAAAAACCTATTCCTTAATCACTTGATAAAATCTATATAAATGAAGACTATGCAATGAGTATAAAACGATTCCCTTGAGAGTTTAAACCTTTATATTATTTCTAGTGAAAAACCTTGGCGATTAAGTAACTTACCAATAGAAGGATTGCTTGAGTTCAAAATACTTACGCATTTCGCTTTTAATTCAAACAATATAATAACCTTACTTTTCAAGCAATATCTTCGGTGTCAGTTACTAATCTTGCTGTGTATTATAAAGTCAGAAGGGCTGATATGAGTGCAGCTTTAGCTTCTTTAAATAAAAAAATCCTCTAGAAGAGGATTCTTTTGGTTCACGATATATATCGTCATGGTACTGCTGTCACAATTTACTATGCCCGTACCTAGGTTTTAATGACCCGAAAACACCAGCCCTTTAACAGGAAGTAATATCGCTTGCATGCGTAAAATAATTGCATGAACTATACCCACAGCGTCCACCATATGTAAGTAAATAGACTTAGCCGTACTAAGCTCACCACTGTTTATCAATTCATGGTGGTAACTGTAAGCATTGGCAATACACTTAGTTCCTGGAATCACGCCATCAAGACCACCTTCATACAAGGGCTCGAGTCTAACGGTTAATGTGCCTGGTCGAGCTCTTTCTCGAACATCAAGTAGCACTTCATTAGTTCTAACTTGTCCTGTTGCAATAACACTTTGCACACTTTCGACTTTCATTGGAATGATAGTAAAAGGTTTAGAAAGGCAGGTAATTTCAGCAAAGGTGCCAACCTTGATGACATTGGCAGTGAGTTGGTTAAAACCTGCTTGTACATACTCTCGCCCTGATGCTTCACCTGTACTTGGCACAATAATACCCGCAGAGCGAATCATCGGGTTAATAAAGTCACCTGCTTGCAAAGCAAACTGTTGCAACTCACCATCAACATGAGCGTATAGTGTACGCTTTCCCTCTTCAACAATTGCATTATCTAATCCCTCTTGGGCACTCGCTTTTTTCGCCGGCAATACTGAATCGATAGTTTCTAAAGCTACCGCTTCATTTGCTCGTGCTGCAGATAATGCTGCACTTTTCATCGCAACGGTGTCCGCAAGCTTTTGCACTTCACTTTCACTGATGATATTCCGACCTTGCGTTGAAAGCTCTTTCTTGCGGTCATATTCATTTTTCGAACGCATGAAAGAACTCTGCGCTTGTTCCACATTACTAATAGCAACGGCATGCTGTGCATAGGCAGTGATAAACTCAGACTCAATTAATTTTACTTGCGCTTCTGCCTGCTCAATGGCAGCTAATTGTGTTTCATCATACATGCTAAGCAAGGGAGTACCGACGGTAACTTTTTGATGGTTCTTCACAAAGACATGCTGCACTCGCCCGCTTTTTTCCGGCATGATAGAAACGGTTCTAAAAAAGGGTGCGGCATTGGTCGTTGATGGGTGGTAATAGAAAATTAACGTCACCAATGAGATTGCTAAAATAGCACAAGCCGTTATACCCCAGCGTAATTCATACCACATAGTAAAGAAGGTAATTTCTTTGCCCCAAGTCTTGCCTTGGCGAAATTTTCTAAATAAGTAATCAGGCAATATAGTGATCAGCGAACACAAGAGAACTTCTAACATTCTTTATTCTCCTGGTTAGTCTCGCTTTCTTTTACAATAACTTCTGTATCATCAGGTGTAACCCCTTTATGTTCGGATTTAGATTTCGCGATGATTTCCAAAGATTTAGCGATGGACTTTAAGGGAGCTAAAAAATCAGGAAACTCGACAACCGCTAGGACTAAGGCCGCAACCCAGAAAATATTGTTGTGGGTAAATAGCGCGAGTATGGTTAAGACGGCAATTAATTGAACTTGTGTATGATTTTTACCATGAGCTATATGCTCAGGTACTGCATGCAATTTAAAATATAAAACACCAGCAATTAAGATTACCACGATGAGAATAACTGCCATAACAATCATCAACGGATCGCTATCAGCTCCAGCTAAGTACCTTGGAATATGCTCTGTCGTCATTTCACTTCCTTATTTTTCATTGATAAAAATGACTAAACAACAGCCATATCACCTTTGGTTTGTAACCACTCTTTGCGATCGCTACTACGCTTTTTAGACAGTAACATATCCATTAATTCCATAGTGTCACTGTGCTCATCAACAGTTAACTGCACTAATCGACGGGTGTTTGGATCCATTGTTGTTTCACGTAATTGTAGTGGATTCATTTCACCCAAGCCTTTAAAGCGTTGAACATTGACTTTACCACGCTTTTTCTCTGCTTCAATTCGATCTAAAATGCCATCTTTTTCAGCTTCATCAAGCGCATAGAAAACCTCTTTAGCAATATCAATTCGATAAAGCGGCGGCATAGCCACATAGACATGACCTTCTTGTACTAAGGTTAAAAAGTGCTGAGTAAATAAGGCACACAATAAGGTTGCAATGTGGAGTCCATCAGAATCGGCATCCGCTAAGATACAAATTTTTCCGTAACGTAATTCAGACAGATCATCACTATCAGGATCAATTCCTAATGCGACTGAAATATCGTGAACCTCTTGAGACGCCAGTATTTGCCCCGAGTCTACTTCCCAAGTATTTAGGATTTTGCCTCGAAGTGGCATAATCGCTTGAAATTCACGATCGCGTGCCTGTTTAGCACTACCACCCGCTGAGTCACCCTCGACTAAGAACAGTTCAGTACGGGCTAAATCTTGACTACCACAATCCGTTAATTTCCCCGGTAAAGCTGGTCCTTGAGTAATTTTTTTACGTACTACTTTTTTACTGGCTCGCATGCGTTTTTGCGCATTGCTAATACAAAATTCTGCCAGCGCTTCAGCTTTATCTGTGTGCTCATTGAGCCATAAACTAAAGGCATCTTTAACGACACCAGTAACAAAAGCAGCACATTGACGTGAAGATAAACGCTCTTTGGTTTGACCGGCAAATTGCGGGTCTTGCATTTTAATCGATAAAATATAACTACACTTATCCCAAATATCATCCGGGGTCAGTTTAACACCGCGTGGAATAAGATTTCTAAACTCACAAAACTCACGCATTGATTCTAATAAACCTTGGCGCAAACCATTAACATGAGTACCACCGGCAATGGTAGGAATTAAGTTCACATAGCTTTCACCTAAGCTTTCACCACCTTCAGGTAACCAAGTAACCGCCCAGTCAGCAGCTTCATGTTGTGATGAGAAAGTGCCAACAAAAGGCTCTTCCGGCAATGATACATACTCTTTTACTGAATCTTTTAAGTAATCGGTAAGTCCATCTTCATAGCACCATTGATACTTTTCATCTTCATTCTTATCAATAAACTTAATCGTTAAGCCAGGACATAACACGGCTTTAGCTTTAAGTAGATGCACTAGTCGGCGTGCTGAGAACTTGGCACTATCAAAATATTTCGCGTCAGGCCAAAACTTAACACGCGTTCCGGTGTTACGTTTACCTACCGTACCTGTTTCTCTAAGCTCCTCAACTTTAAAGCCATTTTCAAAGGCCATTTCATAGACTTTACTATCACGTCTAACACTGACATCTACACGTGTTGATAAAGCATTCACCACTGAAATACCAACCCCGTGCAAACCACCAGAAAATTGATAGTTTTTATTAGAGAACTTACCCCCAGCATGAAGTTTACAAAAAATCAGCTCTACGCCTGAAACACCTTCTTCAGGGTGAATATCCGTTGGCATTCCTCGACCATCATCAATAATTTCAAGTGACTGATCTTTATCTAGGGTAACCGTGATATTTTTTGCATGACCGGCAAGTGCCTCATCAACAGAGTTATCAATAACTTCTTGTCCAATATGGTTAGGACGAGTCGTGTCGGTATACATGCCTGGGCGATGGCGTACAGGATCTAAGCCACTAAGGACTTCAATGGAGTCGGAGTTATATTGGTCAGTCATTTGAAACTCAATTTAATTGCAGTTGATGGTTCTTAGTACAGCACCATATAGCGCATTGTTAATTTTATCTGTGGTCAGAAAATTGAAAAAAATCACAAATACCAGCAAGACATTGATCAAAGTTGATAAAACTATGATCGCCCCCTTCTTGTACGATTAATTGACAAAATTGATATTTTTCCACAGCTTGTTGGTAATTTAACACTTCATCACCTGTTTGTACCATAACTAGGTAATTATTTTTTTGTTGGTTATTTTTTGTCGGTGCTCGCGGCTCAATTGCCTTCAATTGCAGCATATGCTCTTCAGTCACTTGAAAGATTTCTTCGGTATAGGGGTTAACTTGCTCACCTAAATAATCATGCAGTAGTTCATAAGGTTTTATCGCAGGATTGACCAATACAGCCATGCATTGAAACTTCTCAGTTAAGTAACTAGCAAAATAACCGCCTAATGAAGAGCCAATTAAGTACCAAGTGTTATTTGCTCCCTGCTTTTCAATAATGGCCTCTAACTGTGAAATAGCCTCTTGTGGTGTTGTTGCTAACTGTGGGCAGTGGAAATTGATGTCAGGGTAGTTTTCAACTAAGTATTGGCGTGTTTGTTCTGCTTTTATCGATAAAGGGGAAGAGTTAAAACCATGAATATAGAGTACATTTCTTTTCATAATATTGTTCACTGATGTCAATGGCGATTAAATTTAAATAAAGGTTATAAATACATGACCTCTTGATGCAAGCCACCATCAACATCAAGATGAAATAACTGATAACCCGGTCCTTTATTGAGTGCACTAACGCATTCAATGCTTGGATCGAATTGAATGGAGGTCGCCGGGCAAGTATACAGAGTAACCTTGTCATTACTGTTAATCTCACCTTGATTATGTATAGATGATTTATTCTCAGGTAACTGAGTCAGCTGCATTGCCCCATGTACATGCCCACAGGCAATTGCCTTAATATTACTAAAAGTCGCTATTTGTTGCCAAAACTGCGCTTTATTTTGTAAACCGTGCTTATCAATAAAATAGCCAACATCGATTGGATGATGGTGCATCATAAGCAACTGATGTTTACTCGGCACTATTGAAGCTTTTAATTTTTTGAAGGCTAAGTCGCTAACAAAGCCCGCAGGAGTGTCACTCTTACTCGCCACTAATTGTATTTGCCAGCCGCAAAGGTCAATCGTTGTCTCTGAGCTAAATGGCGCTTTTGAAAGGTGTTTTTTTAAAAAAGCAGGCTCATCATGGTTACCTGCAACATAATAAATTGGTATTTTAACATGACTTTTCAGCACAGCATTAACAAAGTTTTGATATGACTGCTCGCTATGATCCTGAGTTAAATCCCCGGTAAAAACCATACAATCAATCGCAGGGTTACTGGCAATATCGTTCAATACTTTGAGTAGATTGTCATAAACATTATGGCCGTGATGCAAGCCCTGCCTATCAGCAAATAAGTGACTATCGGTAATTTGCGCCAAGACAAAAGCTTGTTTGGCTTTAATTGAAGAAGAGTGCATAAATGTTATTTACGATTGTAATTCGACATTGATCTGACCTAAGCGTAAACACAAGTGCAACCATTCATTTAAAAACTGATTAGTTTGCTGTTTTTCATCTTGTTGGTGCATATGACAATTAGGATAATCGTAACGTGGCTTCACTTGTCTAATATCTTGAGTGGCAATCACCTCAGCCATACGTGCATCATGATATAAGCGTATGGTCATACGAGGATGAAGAGAATTTGCAACAACACTGGGAATATTCTTGAGTGCACACTGCAAGCTTTCTTGTTCAAAACTGATCAGCGAGGTATAACGAGTGACCTCTTTGATGGTGACATTATAGGAAAGAAAGTCACTGATAAAAAAGTGACGACTCTCCCCTACTATTGATTTACTCGCTAAGACTTTCAGCAACAACATATAGTTATTCGCGCACAGTGTCATCAAGCTCACTAAATTAGGCTGGTAATTGCTACGTTTAGCTATTGATGGCGATCTGCTTTGGAAAAAACTCATCTATTTACTTCATACTTAGGCTGCTGTGGTTCATCAATAACCATTGTAACCCTATAATCGTTGATGCGTTAGTGATTTTGCCTTCGCTCAATAATGCTGAAGCCTGAGCAAGGCTGACAAGATGTAACAAAATATCTTCATTTTCTTGTGCTAAACCAAATGCTGCTCCTACCTCTACTTGAGAGCTATCAAAGTCGGAAAAATATAAATGGATTCGCTCGCTCATGCCTCCCGGACTCGATAAGTATTGCATAATAGGCACTAAGCTTTCAGATCGGATATCGATATTTGCTTCTTCTTTCGCTTCTCTTAGGGCGACATCCATAGGGCTTTCATTTTCATCAAACATGCCGGCAATAAACTCTAGTAACCAAGGGCTGTCATTTCCTCGTATAGCGCCTGCTCGAAACTGCTCTATTAACAACAGTTTATCTTGCTCAATATCATAAGCCATCACAACTACAGCATCACCACGCTCAAAGACTTCTCGAGTGAAGCTTTGACTCTGTTCGCCAGAGAATAGAGTATGCTGCAATGAATACTCATTCATTTTAAAGAAACCTTGATAGGCAGTTTTAATAGAGTGAACAGAGACATCACTATTATTCAGTTTTCGCATGTCTTGTGAGAATCCTTGGTTGTTTTTCATCATATGTCTCTTTTCAATAATAATTTGTTACACTAGTAAACAGTTATTTTATTTGGTTAATTTCAAAATCCATGTAGGATACTCTACCAGCTAAGATCAATATAAATAATAAGAGTAACACCCAAGGAATTTCTTACTCATGAAAAAAACATTAAGCACCCTAATTATAGCGATAACAAGTGCCATTAGTAGCACAAATGCGCAAGCCGATGATTTATTGTCAGTTTACCAACAGGCCCTTTTAAACGATCCTGTGGTTTTAAAGTCACAAGCTCAGTTTATGATAGTTAAAGAAGATATTGTACAAGCTCGTGCGGTTTTACTTCCGCAAATATCGGCTTCTGGCGGCTACAATATGGGCGAACAAGAAGGTTATTCAGCGTTAACAAATTCAATTTCTACCACTGAGTTTTCGAGTCTAACCTATGGCGCCAATTTAAACATGCAGCTTTATCATCACGATAGCTGGTTACGCTTAGATAATGCTGAAAAAGCAGCCCATCAAAGTGATTTAACTTATCAAGTAGCTAAGCAAGACTTAATTACTCGCGTTACAGCAGCTTACTTCGATTTATTAAGCACTAAAGATGACTTGGTTTTTGCTACGGCAGAAAAAGAAGCCATTGCTCGCCAACTTGAGCAAACTAAACAACGCTTCTCTGTTGGCTTAACTGCAATTACCGACGTTTATGAAGCACAGGCACAATATGATAGTGCGGTAACAGAAGAAATTCGTGCTGAAAATGCTATCTTCCAAGCGGAAGAAGAGTTAAGAGTTATCACCAACGCTTACCCTAAGAATGTTAGTGTGCTTAATACCGAGCGTTTTAGTACTAACACTCCGGTACCAAACAGTGCTGATGAATGGCAAGTTACTGCCGAAGCAAAAAACCTCGATTTAATTACCGCTAAGGTTGGTATTGATATCGCCCAAGATAATATTAGTATCGCCCGTTCAGGTCACTACCCTACGCTAGATTTTGGTGCTAGCTACAGCGGTAAAGACGATGAAACAACAACAAGCCTTGGTACTATCGATGCCCCAGGGGTAAATGGTTATTCTGTTGGCGTGCAATTAAATGTACCAATTTATTCTGGTGGCGCGATTCAAAGTTCTGTACGTAAAGCACAAAACAGTTTCGTATCAGCTAGCCAAGATTTATCATTAACGCATCGTAGTGTAGTTCGTACTACTCGAAATGCTTACAACACTGTCATCGCGGCAATTTCAGCGATTAAAGCGTTTGAACAGTCAGTATTAAGTGCTCAAAAAGCATTAGAAGCAACTGAAGCAGGTTTTGAAGTAGGTACTCGTACTATCGTTGATGTTTTAGACAGCACGCGTAATTTATATAATGCTAAACGTAACTTATCATCAACACGTTATGCTTATATTCAAAACGTTTTATTATTAAAACGCGCTGCAGGTACTATCACTGATGAAGATATCACCGCCATAAACTCTGGGTTAATGGTAGCGAATTAATCGGTTTTCCAATTAACCGAGCTAGAAAAGTATCGTATGTCAGAAAAAAAAAGCCCCAAGCAATAAAATTGCTTGGGGCTTTTTTTGTTCATCAAGTTTATTGCTTTACGCCAAATTTCTCAGCTAAGCCGGGAAACGAAGCTTTAAAACAAGCATTAAACTAAACCTTAATAAACCTTAAACTAAAGCTTTAAGAAAACGGGTAAGCTCTTTTGCTTCCCTTTCTACAGAATAATGCTCTTCTACACGTTGTCGGCCTGAGTGCCCCATTTGTGCAAGCTTAGTTTCATCACTCAATAATAAAGCCATCTTTTCTTTAACTGCCGCTAAATCATTTACCGGCACAACATAGCCATCAACACCTTGACGAATTACTTCAGGCCAAGCACCTGCTTCACTGGCAAGTACTGCTGCGCCACTACTCATGGCTTCAAGGACTGTTAAACCAAAACCTTCATTTTCACTCAAGGCTACAACAAGCGATAAGCTGCTAAAAATTGTTGGGATATCTGCAAAGTTTTGCTCGCCTGCAAAAATTATTCGCTCAGATAGCCCGGCCTTGGCAACACTATCTTTCAGTTCTTGGTTAAATTTTTCATGCTTCGCAGCAACACCACCAACTACGACAGCGGTGTAATCAGGGTAATCATTCAGTAACTCAATGCAGCTTTGAACAAACAGGTGCACACCTTTTTGCTTCCTAACTCGCCCTAAAATCGCAATACCACGCCTACCTTTATCCGCTAAAGGTTCTAGCAAAGGTAATTCTTGCCATGCTGCTACTTTATTATCAGCAACTTTGTATGAATTGGTATTAACTCCATGATAAATAATTGTACTAGGAGGGTTTTCTAAATATGTTGCTGACGCTTGACACATCGCAATAACAGCATCCATTCGCCTTGTTAGCCAGCGGGTAAAGCGAGCACGTTTACGCTGAGCGGCAGAACTAAAGACAAGTTTGATTTTCGCTCTGAAAAGGTACTTTAAAATAACCCCTTGGATCATTTCATCAACACGACGAGCATGGAATATTCGATATTTGCCATTTGATAGTGGTTGCTGACACATTTTAACGACTTGCCAAAAGCCAATAGCTAAGCTTGGGTCTGTGAGATTGTTTTTCCCCATCACACGCAGCGGGATCATATGTTTTTGGTAAGAAACCACTTGCAACATAGTTGAAGTAATACCAGAAAAATTCCGTTTAGAATTTCCAATAATAAGCTCTATTTCGCCATTGCTTACTGCTTGGTCAACCACTGCATCCATTAAAAAGTCTCAAAACACCAATAATTATCTCTTGGCGGCTATTCTACTGCAAAAACTAATGTAAGTGGGAAATAACTTCATTGCTCTGGGCGATCTAACTTGCGTATAATCAAACATAATTGAAATACAGGCTATATGAGATAAAACATTGAGTAGAAATAAAGTATTACAACCGAACTTCAAAGCTAGTTTTCTATTACCTAAGTATTGGTTAACTTGGTTAGGTGTTTTCATCTTATATAGCATTTCTTGGCTACCTTTTAAAATGCAATTAGCCATGGGCAGAGTGTTAGGAAGACTAATTTTTAAGATGGCCTCAAAGCGAAAACACGTTGCCTTAACCAATTTGAGACTCTGCTTCCCTGAAAAAACTGAAGCTGAGTTGCAAACCATCTTGAAAAAGAATTTTGAAAATACCGGCATCGCCCTTTTTGAAACGGGTATGGGCTGGTGGTGGCCAGATTGGCGAGTTGCCAGAAAGATGAAAATATCAGGTGCGCACCATATAACATCAGCACAAGCTGAAGGAAACGGAGTATTGTTGTTAGGAATGCATAACCTTTGTCTGGAAATATGTGCTCGTGGCGCCGGGATTAACAACCCTATGGTGGTATTTTATCGTCCGCATAACAACCAACTTATGGAGTTCTTCCAGCATAGAGGTAGAGGTCGTTCTAATAAGTATATGTTAGGAAAACGCGATGTTAAAGGCTTACTTAGGGCATTAAATGATCAAGATGCTTGTGTTTATTTACCTGACCAAGACTATGGCCGTAATAAAAGCTTATTTGTACCATTCTTCGCAGTAAAAGATACAGCGACTACGACTGGCACGCTTATTTTCGCACGAAAAAAGCGAGCGAAAACCATGATGATTATTCCACGAAGAAATACTGATGGTAGTGGTTATACTATTGAAATATCACCGCCACTTGAAAATTTTCCAACGGATAACGATGAGCAAGATTTAATTAGGGTAAACCAAGAACTCGAAAAAGCTATTTTAGTTCAGCCCGATCAATATATGTGGCTACACCGACGCTTTAAAACTAGACCAAGTGAAGATGATAAGTCGCTTTATAAGTAGGAATAGTATTTAGACATTTGAATAAAAATCATTCTTTACGTAAAGTGACTATAATTAACATAATGTTCTCAAAGGTATTGATTAACCAATGAACTTTTGGCTGCGAAATCTTATATTAGGTATTTTTCTCATCGCGTTGGCTTGGGCATTTTTTGCTAACCAAGATTTTTTACTTTCTCTAGATGGTTCGTTAGGAAAAGTCGATGAAACCACAATCACTACCTCTGAAGCAGAAGTCGAAGCAACACTCCAACAAGCTAAGAGTAAAAGGGATAAATATCAGCAAGGTAGAAGTACTGATAATGCAGCAGCTATAGGATTATCTAAATTTTATGCTAATTTACATGGAGACATGGATTCAAAAGGTCCTAAAATTCGTAACAACATTGTTTTCTTACCAGAGCCTAAAGGAGACTTATCAAAGTTACTGCAAGCAAGAGAAATGGTAGTTAGGCCTTACAAAAAAAATTGGCAAGGCAGTGTCGAATCTAGACCGTTTAGACGTGGGCAAACATTACACCAAAAGCTCTCCGAGTACTCTGAAAAAGAGGGTATTGAACTTATTTGGTGGCTGAACCGTGATTATGTCATTAAAGATCCGTTTAGAATTGAAAAAAATATCTTAAAAACGGCTTGGCAAATAACGAAAGGGGTTGAAGGCCATTTCCCATCAGGGCTTTCAACTTTCTTTTGTAATCGTCAACGTGCTGTGGTTGTGATAGAAAGCGCTCCCCATGACTTTCTTGATGAAGAGTGCATTCTACTTGAAAGTGACAACCCCTATTAACTCCCTTTAAAGAGTTACTTTTACTGAATTAATTCACTAGATAACCTCAGCTCGGGATAATAAATAGCTCTCTAGCTGCTACTTTTCCTTACTTCGTCGTTAAATTCATCAACAATAGAATAACTATTGCTAATGAATTTGCCTTGAATTAATAAAAATTATCAAGCTAGAGGCGCGTGGTAATTATAACGCTATTAATTTTAGTTACTTAACTTATCTCTTAACCCGAGTTGAGGTTAGATATTTTTGCCAAATATCGATAATGGCATGTTGCCCACTAACATTCTCTTTTGCTATTAACTGCCCTGCGTTTTGCATTGTTGCTTGATGCCCTAAGGCTCTTAATGTTTGGTACATATCACTTAATAAGTTTTTCTCATCAGCTTCTAATAAGGCATGCTGTTGCAACAGCCTAAAAATACCTAAATTATCACAAGCTGATAATAACTCATCGTGATTATTCGCATTGGCAAGTACTAAAAACTGCGCAAGAAACTCAATATCAACCAAGCCGCCGTGCCCTTGCTTTATATCAAAATTATCATCAGTTGATTTATCTAAATGATTGCGCATCTTCTCGCGCATCTCAATGATATCGTGACACAGTTCATTTTTATCCCGTGGCTTGGAAAGTACCTCAGCTCTGACTATTTTGAATAAGTCGTGTAATTGCTTGTTACCAAATATCATTCTGGCTCTAACTAACGCTTGATGCTCCCAGGTCCAGGCATCTTCATGTTGATATTGAGCGAAAGTATTTAAATGTACCACCAACACGCCTGAGTTGCCTGATGGCCTTAAGCGCATATCCAATTCATATAAAATCCCGCTATTCATACGCGTATTAAAAATATGCATAATCCGCTGAGCCAACTTCATATAAAACTGACTAGCAGCCACTGATTTACTTCCATCAGCTCGGCCAGTTGTTACTTCATCAGGCTCACTATGATGAACAAAAACCAAATCAAGGTCTGAGCTATATCCCAGTTCAACTCCACCAGTTTTCCCGTAGGCAATAACACCAAAGCCTTTTTCTTTTGTACCATCGACACAAGAGGTTGGCACCCCAAATCGTTCACTGACATGTTGCCACGCAAGTTGGATCACTTCAGACAAAATAGCTTCGGCTAATGCTGTTAAGTGCTCACTCACTTTTGAAACGGGTAATACTTCGGCAATTTCTGCAGCCGCTATTCGTAACTGCTGAGATTGCTTGTATTGGCGAAGAGACTCCATCTGCGCTTCCAGATCATCTTCAGGAACTCGCAACATCTTTTCGCGTAACTCTTCAGCATAAGCAGAAAGCTGCGGTGGATTATGCAGTAATTTAGGATCGATAAGTTCATCGAGTAATATTGGATACTTAGCAATATAATCTGCTACCCAGCTACTTGCCTGGCACAGTTGTATTAATTGCTTTAACGCCCCATCGTTTTCGAACAGTAACTCTAAGTAAGCAGTTCGGGTCACTATTTGACTAAAAACCTGCAATACTCGAAATAATACCTGACTGGCGTTACTGTCTTTTTGTAAACGGCAAAGTAGCAAAGGGATTAATTTATCAAGGACTTGTCGGCCTCTATTTCCCAGGCTTCGTCTGCCAACATCTTCTCTAAAGTCACTGATTACTCGCCAAACATCTTCGCATTGCCAAGTAACCCCTTCTTGCGCTAACCAGTTAATCGATTCTTCATCATCCCACCTGCTATGCCAAAGCGTGACCCAATGCTCATCTGGGGCTTGATGATTAGGACTATCTATACCAATCAGTAAATCAAACTCTTGATGCACACTGTCCATATGTTTTGCCAAAACTGTTAAAAAAGCAGACCAGTTTTCAATACCAAGCACGGTCAGGATCCTTTGTTGATCCAACTCATTATCCGGCAATGTTTGGGTTTGTTTATCAGCTAAAGCTTGAATAATATTTTCAACTCGGCGTAAAAAGCGATAAGCACTTTCAAGGACTTGCTTATTAGTTTCTGCAATTTCACCTGACTCAACCAACTTTGGTAATACGGTAAGTAAACTTCGTTGTTGTAACTCCTTAACTCGACCACCTCGAATTAATTGAAATACTTGTACGATAAACTCAATCTCACGAATACCACCGGCACCTAACTTGATATTGTTAGTTAATTGCTTACGTCGGACCTCCTGGGCAATCATCATTTTCATACGACGTAAACTGTCGATAACACTAAAATCAATATAACGTCGGTAAACAAAAGGTCTGAGCATACTTGATAATTGCTGATGATATTGAGAATCCCCAATAACTCGCGCTTTCAGCATGGCGTAACGTTCCCAGTCTCGCCCCTGCTCTTGGTAGTAATCTTCCATGGCATTAAAAGTTAGCACCAAGGGACCACTATCGCCAAATGGTCTTAACCTCATATCAACACGATAGACAAAACCATCTGCAGTGACTTGATGAAGTGAGGCAATCAATTTTTGCGCTAAACGAGTAAAGAATTGCTGATTATCTAAACTACGACGACACCCTACCGTTTCACCACTTTCAGGATAAGTAAAAATAAGATCAATATCGGAAGAAAAGTTTAGCTCTTTTCCGCCTAATTTCCCCATACCATAAACAAGTAAGATCTGAGGCTCTCCTTTTGCGTTAGTAGGCGTGCCCCATTTTTGCTGACAAAAATCAGTTAGCCAAGATAAGCTTGCCAAAATAAGTTCATCTGCCAATGAAGATAATCTTGCTAAAGAGCTATCTAAACTGATATTAAACACTAAATCATCGACAGCAATTTTCACCATCTGCTGTAAGCGAAACCGTCTTAATAACCGGTGAAGTTGAGCTTCATCGTGACATTCGCTTAATTGAGACGTTAACAACTGCTTATAATCTGGTAATACTTCTTCGCTTGGTTGTTTGAACAATTCAACAACCAATTCAGGTGCTTGTAAGGCACTTTTTAAGATAAAGTCACTTAAAGTGATCGCTTGTTTAAACGCCGTAAGCTGCTCTGATGATAAATCATCACAAATATTGGCATGTTGATCGACAAAGTGCTGCCAACTCGTTGTTTGCTTTTTCAGTAGAACAGGAGAAAAGGATAAGCTCACAATAATTCCTTATTAAGCAAGTGTTACCTATAGACATAATATGTCGATAGTGCTATTAATTGATACTTGTCTATGATTAGTAGTTAATATTTATTACTATTTTCACTAACATAGCATTTTTGAGGAGATGATGGCAGAAATGCACTTACTAAAAACACCTTTTTTATTGCTCTTAATCACAATTACCGCACTTAGTCTCTTTGGCTGCGGTGATCCTGTAAAAGAGCAAATAGAGCAACAACTTCCTATAACTGAACAACGCGTTGCTCAGTTAGGAGAAGCCTTAAATAATGGCCAGATCCGCAATGCAAACTTAATTAATCAATACGCGGATAAGGTGGTTACAAAGAAAGCCAACTTAACACCATTGATTAATGAGTTTCGTAAAGATGCTTCGGTCGATGGCCCTATGTATAAAGCGCTGTTAGACAGAGTAAATACCGTAAAGACTCAGCCACAAATGTTTGAATCTTCACAAGCGCAATACAATGAGTTACTTAACATTTATCAAGCCGCAGACCCAGTGCTTTACTCTGATGCCTTGAGCGATCCGCTCAATGTGCTTGCAGATATGTCAGATGGCCAATTGCCGCGGATTAACTCTTTATCTAAATCTCAAAGCCAGCAAGCAAATAATGCCCAAGATTTTGGCACTGGCGAGCAACTTATAGGTAACCCAAATTACGGCAGCTGGCAAACGGGTAGTAATGGCATGTCATTTTGGGCCTGGTATGGTATGTACTCTATGATGGGTGACTTATTTGGTCGCCGCACTTATTACAATGACTGGGGCAGACACCGTAACTACAGCTACTATAACGATTATGGTCGAACACGCTACAGCTCACCAACGCAGCTGAAAAGACAAACCTCGCTGGATAGACGCACTAAAAAATCATTTAGCAGCCGTGGACAAAAATTTACCAGTCCATACAGCAAAAATAGAGCGGGTTCATCAAGTTTATCTAGCCAAAGTAAAACCGCTCAAACCAGTGCAAATCGTTTTCGTACAAATAGCGTGAAAAAAAGTAGCTATGCCAGTAAATCGAAAAGTAAAAACTCAAGTTTTAGAAACTCAAACACCAACACATCTCGCGGTTTTAGACGCGGGAAGTAGTGAATAAAAAGAACATAGGAATAACAATATTATGAATACATTGATCGAACTCGTTGGTGTTAATCAAGATCTACTTATTTACTTAGCCATTGACGTTTCTATTGCCATCCTTTTATTAGGGGCGATGCGTTTTCTTTCTGGACTGAGTGCAAAAGTAAATAGTACTGAAGAGTTAGCTAAAGAAGATAATTTTGCCTTTGGTATCAGCGTTGCCGGTAGTATCTTAGCCTTAGGCATTGTTTTAACTGGCGCAATTACTGGCGAAGCTGCAAGCAGTTACGCGATGGAAGCAATAGGCATGTTAGCGTATGGTGGTTATGGTTTATTGCTAATAAAAGTTGGCCGAATCATCCACGATAAAGTCGCTTTACAACATTTAGATAAAAACGCACTAATCATAGAGAAAAACCTGACTATCGGTATTATCGATGCAGCAGGAGCAATTGCCACCGCCATCATTATTCGCGCGGTATTGCTTTGGGTTGACGGCTTAGACTTGAGTACGTTTATCGCCATTACCAGTGGTTTTGTGGTGGCGCAAGCGGTACTTGTTATTGTTACGCGTATTCGTGAAAAACAATACGCGAAAAACAATCAAGAAGATTGCTTACAAGAAGCGTTAAGTAATGGTCAGCTTGCCCTAGCCATCCGCTACAGTGGTCAAGTGATCAGTACTGCATTAGCAGTAACTGCTGCCAGTTACTTCCTAGTTTATAGTCCAGAAACACTGGTGATTAACTTAATAGGTTGGTTAGTGTTTGGTGTAGTGATGACATTACTTGTCGCTATGTTAACCGCTATTGCTAAACGTATTGTACTGTGGGGAATCAACTTAGTTGAAGAGGTAGATCAACAACATAACATTGGTGTTGCCAGTATTGAAATGGCAACCAGTATTGCTATTGCACTTATCTTAACAGCACTGATGGCTTAACTTGCTCTACAAAGTTACCGCCTGCTCCCTAAGCAGGCGGTATCAGAAATTAAACATCACTTCGTTTAATATATACCTCCTCCTACCTATTCTCTAAACCATTAGTAACCACTATGTCAAAAAGCGCATTACCAAACGATTCTTTACCTCAAGATCTTCAAAACGCTCAAGTTAAATCTAAGTCGCACCTACTCGATGACACTTTACTCATTTTAACGATGGCGGTATTAGCCGGCTGTGGCCTTATTTATGAGTACTTGTTATCTCATTATGCTGGGCGGGTTTTAGGCGTGATGGAAAGTACAATCTATACCATGATTGGCTTAATGATTGTTTCTATGGGACTTGGTGCTTTCGCCGCGCGAAAAGTACGCTGTGCATTCAATGGTTTTGTTTGGTTAGAGCTTATCATCGCGCTGATTGGCAGCTCAGCTATATTAATTATTGGCGGCCTCATTGCCATCACACAAATTTTTCCTGAAGTTATCGCCACCATGTTTTCATTGCCCCCAGACATGAAGCCTCAAGGGGGAATATTCAAACAGCTTAGCTGGCTTGCTTTTAATAGCCCTTATTTTTTCGGGGTAATTCTTGGTTTTTTTATTGGTATGGAAATACCGTTAATTGCCAGGATCAGAGAGCATATTCATCAACAACACCTCGCTAATAATTTAGGGACAATTTATGGTGCCGATTATGTTGGCGCAGGTATAGGTGCTGCCATTTGGGTCATCTTTTTACTCAGTATTGATATTAGTAAAGCCGCCGCTTTAACGGCAAGTTTAAATCTTATTGCTGGTAGCTTTTTTATTCTGCGCTATTGGCAACACCTTACTTGGCGAAAAACCTTTGTCGCCCTACATTGCGGTTTAGCTTTGGTGATTGTTTTAATGTTCAGTTATGGTAACCAGTGGCTCAATCAAATGAATAGTTTGCTTTATTTAGATAAAGTTGTTCATAGTGATAAAACCCGTTATCAGCAGTTAACTTTTACTGAACGTCACATGGGGCTAGAACAAGATAATGTTATCAATTTCTACTTAAATGGTCGTTTGCAGTTTTCTTCAATTGACGAGCATATTTATCACGATTATTTAGTGGCTCCCGTCATGGCAGGCTCTGCCCGACAAGAAAATATTCTTATTATTGGTGGTGGTGACGGTTTAGCGTTAAGGGATGTATTAAAATATAACCCTAAGAAAGTCACCTTAATTGACTTAGACAGCGAGCTCATTGATATTTTTCAACAGCCTACTGATAAAGTTCAGGCGAGATTAGCACAACAAATACTCCAGCTGAACCAGCGTAGTTTACAAGATAACAGGGTTACAATTTTACGAGCAGATGCCTTTATTGCCATTAATGATTTACTCAAAACTAAACAAAATTTTGATGCCATTATTGTTGATTTGCCCGACCCAAGCCATCCAGATTTAAACAAGCTTTATTCGGTTAACTTTTATGCCAGATTAAATCAGCTACTGTCTGGTGATGGCTTGATCGCAATTCAATCAACCAGCCCATACCACGCTAAAGACTCTTTCATTGCGATTGGTAATACCTTGGCTGCTGCTCACTTTGCTCATGTTGAACAATACCATGACAATGTGCCTAGCTTTGGTGAGTGGGGATGGACAATTGCCGCAAAAACTGGCGCTAGCCCATTAACAAGATTAAACAAACTAACTGAGCTACCAGTAGCGCATCAGTGGCTAAATTTAGCTATATTAAAGGCGGCTTTTATTTTCCCAAACAATTTTTACCAAGATAAAGAAGATATCGGTATTAATATCTTAGGGAGCCATACCATTTATCAGTTGCACCAAAAAGCGTGGCAAGACCAGCAAGGTTTAAATTAAGAACAAATAATTTTGCTCCTTGTGCGTGGAATGTAGCATAGTTGACCTATGTGAATGCCTCACACCGATGAGCAATAAGCATTTAAACCAACAACTAAATAGTTTACAAAAACACCTTGACATATTATGTCAAGGTGTTAAATTTAACTCAGACGACATAATATGTCATCTAACTTTTTCATTAAAGAAAGGAAGGATAGGAAATACATGAATATTCATACTATAGCCGATCACTTAAACAGCTTGGCAGATAACTCAGATACAGGATTGTCTTTTGATTGCCAGCCAATTTCAGGCGAAGTTGACGTCTTACAAATCAGTATTATTGGACGTGAAGAATTACCGGTTTTTGTTTCGGTAACCGAAGATCAAATTCTTTGCATCAGTTACTTATGGGGCGCAGAAGAAGTTAAGACCGAATGCGTTAATGCAATGCATGAAAGCATGTTGGAGATGAACATCCCTATGCCATTGTCATCTTTTTCAAAAATTGGTGACAAGTATGTAGTTTTTGGTGCCTTATCTATTAATTCAAGCTTTGCTGATGTCGAGCATGAGTTAGCAGTATTAAGCAACAATGCCATAGAAGTTATCGATGATATGAGTGACTACTTACGTTAGTAAACTAACCAGAGTCACCTTATTTATCCAATATTAGGAATGAGTGGAGTTAATTATGAGTATATTTAAAAAGATTATGACCGCTGTTCGCGGTGGTGCATCAGAAGCTGGTGAAGCAATCATTGATGCCAATGCTACCCGTATTTTTGAACAAGAGATCCGTGATGCAGAGAATCACTTAACCAAAGCAAAGCGTGATTTAACGGGTGTTATGGCAGAACAAATGTCTGCAAAGCGCGAAGTTGATCGTTTAACACGTGAGATTACCGAGCATGAAGGCTATGCAACTCAAGCTTTAGAAAAAGGTGATGAGACACTTGCATTAGCTGTTGCAGAAAAGATTGCCAACTTAGAAAGTGACTTGGCAACACAGCAGCAAGCCCATGATAGCTTTAGCGGTAATGCTGAACGTTTAAAGGAGCTAGTGAAGAAAAGTGAGCGTCAAGTTGCTGAACATAAGCGTCAACTGTCAATGGTAAAGACCACTGAGAGCGTGCAAAAAGCGACATCTGCAATCACTGATAACTTTTCATCAAGTAATTCTAAACTATTGAGTGCTAAAGATTCTTTAGAGCGCATTAAGGCTAAACAGCAAAAATTTGATGATAAGATGAAAGCAGCTGAATTGCTTGAGTCAGAAGATTCAGATACCTCTTTACAAGCACAGTTAAAAGCTGCAGGTATTGGCTCACAAGACAATAGTGCTAACTCAGTACTTGAGCGCTTAAAAGCTAAACAAAAGTAAATTTAGTGTGAGTCATTAGCACATAGTTTAGACTTTTCAGCAAAGCAATGGGCACTACTTTTCAACATCTACATTGTTGTAAGTAGCTGCCCTTTTCAACTTAGGCAGACTTATGAGTTTCTTAAAAAATATTTTCAAAAAAAACACCAAAGAGCCAAGAAAGTTAACACAGGTTAATCAATTACTCATTGATGACATTATTGTATTAACGGATAGCTTTGCCTTACCAGAATCTCTACGCCAACAACAGTTTCAAGTTAAGGCGGTCAATAGTTATGAGTTTGAAGATAAAGTACAAACCGAATGGGCACTTGTTGGCACAAATGCTTTAGAGATTTTTCTATCCCTTGAAGTGGATGATGTCACTGAACTAAAACTCTCTTTAAAAATACAACATGAAGATGTTGAACAACTTTTTGATTTAGACAGTTTTGCTGAGGTTTTTGATGAACCAGGTAATGCCTTTTTAGATAGACAAGCTGATAACTCATTAACTTCGATGTGGAGCAGTGAGCAATACCAGCAAAGTACTTTTGCTAAAGTTGGCTACTTTCACCGCAAAGATCATCGTAGTGAGAACTTATCAGCGTATGAAGGCAAAGATAGTGGCGAACAGTTTGAACTTTATAGCCTTTATAATGAAGATCAAAGTAAAGGGGTTGATATTGAAGTGTGGCAAGATGGCGATACCGAAGTTTGCTTAACTTTATTTAGACCAATCACTGATATAATAGATATGTATCCTGCAAGTTAGTCAAAAAACAACTGGAAAGTAACATGGCGAGACAAATCCCAGAAAAATGGCAATCTTCTGTTAAAGCAATAAAAGCGGTGCAAGTTGCGTTTGATATGGATGAAAAAATCCAACTATCTATTCGTAAACAAGCACTTGATGCTGGTTTAAGTCCATCTGATCAAATCAGAGATATTCTAGGCCTTCCTATCAATAAAAGACCAAAACGCCCTCGCCTCACCGTTAGTTTAGCGCCAAGTGATTACCAATTATTAGCAGAAAAATATCAACTGTCTGCGGATGATCAATTAGAAATTAAAAAGAAGTTAATGGATGATTTAATATCTGTCTCTTATACACATCTCCGAGCCCACGAGACCGTACTAGAT
>OLII01000084.1_pt1 | contig 33249 bp, 28 predicted proteins | sample 1609481 | NCBI WGS metagenome assembly OLII01 (sample SAMN05416859, study PRJEB24817) | seawater metagenome | isolation source: Sea water | place: Canada:Atlantic | collected 2013-11 | reverse complement strand
CTACACAGAGTAGATCGTCGGCAGCGTCAGATGTGTATAAGAGACAGAACCAGGATCGAGTATTTCAGGCGTTGAGCTTGAGTCATTGAAAAATCCTTACGACAACGGGTTTGAGGGCCCTACTGCGGCCGGCGGCCATGATACAACGCCACGTCACGCAGGAGGATGTTTCCCGGTTTTTCCCGACGCGACAACCTGAAATCATCCGCCAGGTGTGCCCGTGCCCTGCGTTCAGGGTTGAGCAACCTGAACCACAGTGCTGGAGCAGGCTCGCCGTAGACACGCGGCCACGCCCTCCCTGGCGCCGCTGGTTCCTACAACAGACCACCGACTTCCTCACGCAATGTGTACGGAAAGACTACCTCCCCTGACCCGCTTGCTGCCTAGATCTCCCCTTGGCGGTTGACCGAGAATTCCTTCAGGCCACTTGGCAGTTCAACGCTGTCGACGTGGGGCGCGCCGCACCTGGCAAGGATGCTCAGGCACGGACGGCACCCGATGAAGTGGCCCCTTCGCTCATACCGCCAACAAGGAAGTCATCATGGAACTGTGTGACCTGAACAAGATCGACATCGAACAACTGCCCCAGTCACTGCAGATGCTCATCGAATGCATCGGGCTGGAGCATGCCTACCGCCTGACCACCATCTACGGCGGCCGCCCCAAGTACATTCCCAAGCACCGCGAGCGCACCACGCTGGCCGAGATCCTGCCAACCGAAGCGCTGGATGCATTGATCAAGCGCTACGCCGGCATGGCGCTGGAGATTCCCAAGGCCGACCACTTCAATCGCCAGCTGCGCAACCAGCAGATCCAGCAGGAAAGCTCCAATGGCCAGTCACGCAGCGTGCTGGCCGACAAGTACGGGTTGAGCCTGCGCCAGATCGGCAACATCCGGCGCCAGGAAGCGCACACGCGCTAGACACACCCCGCACACAACAACGCCAGGCGCGAGCGGTCGCGCCTGGCGTTGTTGTGTGCGCAGCCCTTGACTGGCCGTATCAGAAGTCGCGCTTGTAGAAGATATCCAGCGAGCTGGCGATACCGCTGGCAGCCTCCAGGTAGACCTTCTTGCTGAGCAGGTAGCGCAAGGCGATGGTGTTGGCCGGCTCGAACACCCCTACGCCGTAGCGCAGGCTCAGGCGCTCGGTCAGCTTGCCGCTGGCCACCACGCTGGTGTTGTCACCGCTGCCCTGGGTGTCGAGCTGGAAGTCCTCGATGCCCAGGCTCGATGCCAGGCTGCCGGTAATCCCCGCGCTGCCCGCCAGGCCCAGGCCCAGGGCCGCCTCCGCCAGCATGTTGTTGTCTTCGCCGGTATTGCCCAGCGGACGCCCCAGCACCAGGTACGACAAGGCCTGCTCCTGGCTCATCGCCGGCTCGGAAAACACCTGGGTGGTGGGCTGTTCGGCGCTGCCGCTGAGGCGGATGCCGGCAATCACGTCGTCGGTCTGGCGAATGGCCTCGATGTCCAGGTAGGGCTGGTCGATCGGCCCGGCAAACAGCAGGCGCGCACGACGGATGGTCAGGCGCTGGCCATAGGCCCGGTAGCGCCCATCGGCCAGGCTGAGCTCGCCACGGGTATCGAGGTTGTCGCCAATGTGCACGCGCCCCAGCAGGTTGGCGGTCAGGCCGAAGCCGCTGAATGCCAGCTTGTCCTGCCCCACCTCCACGTCGATGTCCATGGCCACGGCCATCGGCGCCTTGCCCTGCTCGGTCTGGTGGCCGACGATGACCGTGTCATCCGACACCTTTACAGTCGAAGGCGGCAGTTCGCGCACGGTGATCTTGCCCTTGGGCACCAGCACCTTGCCGGTGACCGCGAGCTTTTCGCCGATCATGTGGATCTTCAGGTCCGGCGCCACCTCCAGGTTGGCGTAGGGTTCGACGGTGACCGGCAGGCGCTGCCCCTGCAGTTGCAACTCCACCGCCAGGCCCTGGGCCCAGCCGATCTGGCCACTCAGGCGGCCCTGGCCGACCGGGCCGCTCTTCCACTCGCCGCCCAGTTGCACCTGCTCGCCTGCGATCTGTGCCCGCAGGCTGAGGTCGCTGAGGCTGATGGGCAACTCGGCCCCCGACACTTCGCCATTGCTCAGCGTCAGGTTGCCGTTGACCTGGGGCGCCAGCAGCGTACCGGTGATCTGTCCGCTGCCGTTGAGCTGGCCAGCCAGGCGCTCGACCATCGGCGCAAACGGCCGGCCCACCGACAGGTCCAGCCCGCTCAGGCGGAAGTCTCCGCTCAGCGGCTTGTTGCGCGCCAGTGGGTCGATACGCGCCGACAGGGTCAGCTCGCCCAGGCGCCCGCCCACGAACTCCAGGCGCGTGTCCACGCGGCGCGGGCCCAGGGTGCTGTTCAGGCGCAGCGCCTGGTACGGGAAGTCCAGCCATCGATCCTTTTCCCGCACCCGCAAGGTGCCGCCACTGGCGTCCACCACGATCGACCCCTTGGGCCCGCTGGCCGGCAGGTCGAGGTTGATGTCGGCATTGAGCATGCCCTGCCAGGCGAAGTCCTTGGGCAACCACTGCGCCAGGCTTTGCAGCGGGAACTGCTTGAGGTGGTAGCGCAGGCGCGGGTCGGGCATCAGGCGCTGGTCTTCACCACACAGGCTGGCCTGCCCGGAGCGCCAGCAATGGGCGCCGAAATCCACCTGCCCATTGGCCAGGCGCTGCAACCTGGCCGGTGCCTGCAGCTGCCAGTCCTGCCCGCCCGCCTGCACCTGGCCGCTGGCCAGGCGTCCGCGCCAGTTGCCCTTGTCGAGCTGACCGTCCAGGCCCAGGTCGAGCTTGAGTTGCGGCCCATCGAGGGCCAGGTGCAATTGCTGCTTGCCAATGTCGCCCTGGCCTTTGGCGGTCAGGGTGCCCAGGTTGGTTTCGCCCAGGCGGATCGACCCGGCCTGCAGGTCGATCAGGGCACGCTGGGCGCTGTCCAGCCGGGCGTCCAGGTCAAGGCGTTGCACGCGGTTTTCGGCCTGGCCCAGTTGCTGGCCCTGCAAGGTCAGTTGCCCCTGCGGCGCCTTGAGCGTACCGGCCACATCAAGCCGACCCTTGAGCTGGCCTTGCAGTTGCGGCCACAGCTGGCCCAGGCGCGGCAGGTTGAGGTCAAGCTGACCGGCCAGGCGTTGCTGCACACTGGCGCTGCCGTTGATCTTGTTGTCCCCCAGCTGGATCAGCAAGGTGCCCAGGGTCCAGTTCTCGCCTGCACCGTCGGCCTTGGCCTGCAGCACGGCGGGCTGGCCGCGCAATCGCCCCTTGAGGTCCAAGTCGGCATTCAGGCGCAGCGTGTCGCCCTTGAGTTCGCCCTTGCTGCGCAGCGGGCCCGCCAGGGTGCCCGGCAGCTCGGCCAGCCAATACGCCGGGTTGAGCGCCGACAATTCCAGCGCCGCGTCCCACGCCACGCCCTCGGCAAACTGCACGGCGACGCTGCCGGCCACCTTGCCCTGGCCGGCTTCAAGGGCCAGCTGTGGCAGGCTGACCTGGCCCAGGTCGCCCTTGAACGGGCTGCTGACCTTGAAGGCACCTGCCGGCCCGTCCAGGTCGCCACTGAAATCGCCCTGGTAGTTGCCGTCGCGGTAGTTGACCTTGGCGTTCAGGCGCCGCAGCGTGACCTGCGGAGCCTCGCCCAGCGGGTACAGGCGCACCCACGGGAAGTCCAGCCAGTCGATGCTGGCATCGGCAACCAGACCGCTCTGCCAGTCGGCAGTGGCGCTGAGCGTGACACGCTGCTGCGCGGCGGCGCTCAGGTCCAGGGCGGCGATCTGGGCGCCCTTGGCATCCACCCGGCCACGCAGGCTCAGGCTGATCGGCCCCTGCTCGGCCGGCAGGCGACCGGCGCCCACCAGTTGGTAACCTTTTGCCAGGTCGCCATAGGCACTGAGTTCCAGCTGCTCGAACTGCAGGGTGTCCGGCAATCCGGCCGATGGCTTGAAGCCGGTGGCGCTCAGACGTACCTGGGCCGGCAGGTGCTCGGCCAGGGGCTGCAATTGACCCGCCAGGCGCCCTTGCAGGTAGCCGCTGCTGTCGGCCTGCAGGTCGAGGCTTTTCTGCAGGTCGCCTTTTATCTGCACCGCCAGTTGCCAGGGCTGGTCGTCGATGGCCGGCAGTTGCACCTGACCCTGCAGCTGCAACGGCCAGTCACCCACCGGTTGCAGCAGGCCGCTGAGGTTCAGGCTGAGGTCTTCGCGTTGCAGGTTCAGGCTGTCGATCTGCAGGCCCTGGGCGGTCCAGTGCGCAGCCAGTTGCAACTGGCTCAACTGCTCGCTGCCGTCCAGATGCAACTGGCCGACCTGTACTTCGCCCAGTTCGATCGCCACTGGCAACTGGAGGCTGGGCAACTGCAGCGGCCCGCTGTCGGGCGCTGCCTCGCTGGGGGCGAAGTCCAGGTTGACCTGCCCGGCGCGCAGCTGGTCGATACACAAGGTCATGCGCAACAGGCAGCCGGGCGACCAGGCAAACACCGGTGCAAGCACTTCGACACGGTCCTCGCCCTGCTGCCAGATCAGCCGATCGGCCTGCCATTGCCCGCCAAGGCGGCCCTGAAAATTGTCCAGCTGCAAGCCCGGCACCAGGCTCAAGGCCCAGCGGCTGCCGGCCTGGGTACCCAGCAGGATACCCACGGCCAGCACCAGCACGACCAGCAGCGCCAGCAGGGCCAGCCCGCCGCGTTTCAACACCTTGCTCACAACTCGGGCCCCATGGAAAAGTGCAAACGTATGCCGCCGTCATCGTCCAGCGCCTTGGCCAGGTCGAGCCGCAGCGGACCGACCGGCGACACCCAGCGCACACCGAAGCCGACGCCGGTCTTGAGGCTGGGAAGCTCCAGGCTGTTGAACGAGTTGCCCTGGTCGACGAAGGTCGCCAGGCGCCACTTCTCGGCGATCGAGTACTGGTACTCGGCACTGGCGGCCACCAGGTAGCGCCCGCCGATACGGTCGCCATCGGCGTTCTTGGGTGAAAGGGTCTGGTAGTCGTAGCCACGCACGCTCTGGTCGCCACCGGCAAAGAAGCGCAGCGAGGGGGGCACCGACTTGTAGCCGTTGGTGGCGCTGCCGCCGAACTGCACCCGGCCCAGGAAGCGGTGGTTCTGCGCCACGGTGGTCAGGCCCTTGAGCAGCACGTTGCCATGCAGCAGGTTGGTGTCGGACAGCAGCCCTTCCTTGGCCACCTGCGCGTCGAACTGCAAGCGGTAGCCGTTGTGCGGGTCGATGCGGTTGTCGCTGCGCAGGTAGCTGTAGCTCACACCCGGCATCAGCAGGGTGCTCAAACCCGAATCATCACCCAGACGGTACTCTTCGCGCTGCCACTTGAGCGATACCACGCGCTGCCAGCCGCTGGGCAGCTTGCTGTGCCATTCCGGGCCCACGGTGAGCAGTTTGCTGAGGCTGTCGGTGCCGGCGATCTCTTCGTTCTGGTAGCCGCCGGCAAAGCGCAGCTTGTCGGTCAGCGGCGGGTCGAGCGGTATGTCGTACCACAGGCCGACGTTCTGGCGCGGCGCCGAAAGCTCGGTTTCCAGGCCATAGCTGTGGCCTTGCGGGTTGACCCAGTGGCGGGTCCAGTTGGCCTTGCCGCGCGGCCCGACGTCGGTCGAAAAGCCCAGGCCCAGGCCCATGGTGCGGGGCTTGCGGGTTTGCAGTTGCACCTCTACCGGGATGCTCTGCGCCACGGCGGCAGTGGGCGCAGCGTCGACCCGCACGCCTTCGAAGTAGCCGCTCGATTGCAGCGCGTTGTTCAGTTCGGCGATCAGTTCGGAGTCGTAGGGGGTGCCTTGCTTGAAGGGCACCATGCGTTGCAGCAGGCTCTCGTCGAACGGCGCGTCGCCTTCGAAGCGAACCTTGCCCAGCTGGTAACGCGGGCCGCTGTCGTACACCAGTTCGATGTCCGCCACACCCGCCGCCGGGTCGACCGCCAGGCGCTGGCGCAGGAAATGCCCGCTGAAGAAACCGTAGCGCGAGGCCTGGTTCTGGATCAGCCGCTTGGCGTCCTCGTAGTTGCCATGGTTGAGCACTGCCCCAGGCCGCAGCGCCTTGCTCGAAGGAACCCGGAAGGCCGTCATCTCGCTGGCCGGGCCCTCGACGCGCACGGTCACCTCGCGCAGGCGCACCGGCTCGCCCGGCTCGATGCTGAGCACCAGTTGCGGGCCCTTGTCGGCCTTGGGCGAAGGTTTCACCTGGCTGTCGATCTGCGCCTGGTAGTAGCCCAGCGCCTGGGCGGCTTTTCTGGCCTGCTCCACGGCGCCGCGGCTGAAGCGCAGCAGCGCTTCTTCATCGCGGGTGCCAAGGCTGCCGATATAGCCTTCGACGTTGGCCTTGAGCTCGTTGTTGGCGGGCTTGATGCGTACTACCAGCTCGCTCTGTGCGTACACCGCGCAGCTGGCAACCCATAAAATCAACCCGCAGGTGAATCGTCCTGAATACGTCATAGGCGCGGATGCTACCAGAGCTTGGCGGTTGCCCGCAGCTCGCCGACGGTCTGATACACCACCCCTTCAGGCCTGTGCCTGGCGCAAACGCTGGGGATTGGGATGAAAAAACACATGCTCGCGGATTGGTCCTACAGCAATTTCACCGATTTCCAGGTAGCCCTGTCGCTTGTAGAACTCGAGGTAGTGGTCATTGCCAGTATTCAGTACCACCCCTTCGGACTGTTCGTCCTCGGCGCACCAGTCATGCAGCGCCAGCAGCAACTGTTCGCCATAGTGATGGCCCTGGAACTGCGGGTGAATGCCCAGTAGCGGCAGCACATGCACCGCGTCGCCCGGCACACAGGCCATGACCGCGGCCTGGTAGTCCAGGTAGCGCCGGGTACAGCGCAGGCCGGCGCTCAGCAGCATGCGCAGGCGCCACGCCCAGCTCTCGGTGATGCCCAGGCGCCGCTGCGGCGGGGCGATCAGGGCAATGCCGATCAGCCGGTCCTGCACCAGCAGGCCCAGCGCCGGCAGGTCCTGGAAGAAATGCTGACGCACCAGCTCGCGTACCGTGGCGCGCACGCGATGGTCGTAGCCGGGGCGATCGGCCTCGAACAGGTAGCGAAAGGTCGGCTCATGCCGGTAGGCCTGGTACAGCAGCGAGCGCGCCTCACGGCTGTAGCCGCTGTCGAGCTGACGAACTTCGGCCGGTACGGCAGGGGTATCGGACATGGTGACTCTCCTGATGGGCTTCAATGCCTCTTTCTGAGTACTGCGCGCTGGCCAACGTTCCCTTTGACTATAGGCCAGGACGCCACGCGTGCTGACACGCCGGGCGCCATCGGCTAGCATTCCCGATTTGCTCAGGATTGCGCCCCCCATGAAGATCGTCTCGTTCAACATCAATGGCCTGCGCGCCCGCCCCCATCAACTGGCCGCGCTGATCGAAAAGCACCAGCCGGACGTGATCGGCCTGCAGGAAACCAAGGTGTCCGACGAGCAGTTCCCGCTGGCCGAGGTGCAGGCGCTGGGCTACCACGTGCACTTTCACGGGCAGAAGGGCCACTACGGTGTCGCCCTGCTGTCGCGCCAGGCGCCGCTGAGCCTGGTCAAGGGCTTCAGCACCGATGAAGAGGACGCGCAGCGGCGTTTCATCTGGGGCACCTTCGCCGACGAGCACGGCAACCCCATCACCATCATGAACGGCTACTTCCCCCAGGGCGAAAGCCGCGACCACCCCACCAAGTTCCCGGCCAAGCAGCGCTTCTACGAAGACCTGCAGGCCCTGCTCGAATCCCGATTCCAGAACGACCAGCCACTGGTGGTGATGGGCGATGTGAACATCTCGCCCGAGGACTGCGACATCGGCATCGGCCCAGACAATGCCAAGCGCTGGCTGAAGACCGGCAAGTGCAGCTTCCTGCCCGAAGAGCGCGAGTGGATGGCGCGCCTGAAGAACTGGGGCCTGACCGACAGCTTCCGCCATCTGCACCCGGAAGTGGCCGACCGCTTCAGCTGGTTCGACTACCGCAGCCGCGGCTTCGAGGACGAGCCCAAGCGCGGGCTGCGCATCGACCTGATCCTGACCTCCCAGGCACTGCTGCCGCGCATCAAGGCCGCCGGGGTTGACTACGAGTTGCGCGCCATGGAGAAACCCTCCGACCATGCGCCGATCTGGCTGGAACTGAACTGAGCCATGCGCTCGATGGCAGTCATTGGACTGTCATCGATCTGTCTTAATCTGCGCTCACCATCTTGAGTGCAGAGCACCCCCGGCAATGTTGCGATCTTTCTGTCTGCTGCTTGGCCTGCTGCCGGCGCTGTGCTGCGCCGAGCCGGCCAGCCTGCGCCTGCAAGGCTCCAATACCGTGGGCAGCGTGCTCGGCCCCGCGCTGGTACGCGGCCTGCTGCAGGCCCAGGGCGCCCGGTCGATCCAGACCCTGCCCGGCGCACGGCCCAACGAGGTGTGGGTGCAGGGGGTTTCGCCACAGGGCCAGACACTGCGCGTGAGCATTGCCGCCCATGGCTCGAGCACCGGCTTTGCTGCGCTCAAAAGCGGCGACGCCGACCTGGCGGCCACCTCACGCCCGATCAACGACAGCGAGCAGCAGGCGCTGCACGCGCTGGGCGACCTGAAAAGTGCCGACGCCGAACAGGTCATCGCCCTCGATGGCGTGGCCGTCATCGTGCACCCGGACAACCCGCTGCCCCAGCTGAGCACCACGCAACTGGCGCAGATCTTCGCCGGCCGCATCACCACCTGGGATGAACTGGGCGCCGGCAGCGGGCCGATCCACCTCTACGCCCGCGATGACCGCTCGGGCACCTTCGACACCTTCAAGGCCCTGGTGCTGGACGCCCAGCAGTATTCGCTGGCCAGCCACGCCAGGCGTTTCGAGTCCGGCGAGCAGTTGGCCGACGAGGTCAGTGCCGACCGCCAGGCCATCGGTTTCAGCAGCCTGGCGTCGGTGCACGGGGCCGAGGTGCTGGCCATCGTCGACGGCACCTCCCAGGCCATGCTGCCGACCCCCGCCCTGGTGGCCAGCGAAGACTACCCGCTGTCGCGGCGACTGTACCTGTACCTGCCGCCCGCCCAGCGCAACCCGCTGGCCAGTGCCCTGGTGGAGTTCGCCCAGAGCGCAGCGGGCCAGGCCATCGTGGCCAGCAGCGGGTTCGTCGCACAGCAGGTGCGGCCGGTCCAGGTACAGGCCTTGCCGGGGATGCCGGCGCAGTACCGCCAGTTGATCGCCAACGCCAGGCGCCTGAATGTCAATTTCCGCTTCCAGGAAGGCAGCGCCAGCCTCGACAACAAGGCACTTCGCGATGTACAGCGCGTGCTGGAGTACCTGCGCGAACACCAGAAGCTGCAGCACAGCGTGGTGCTGGTGGGGTTCGGCGACGCCAAGGACGACCCCGACCGCGCCGCCCTGCTCTCGCGGCTGCGGGCCATGGCGGTACGCCGCGAACTGGTGCGCGAAGGGGTGAACCTGCGCGAAGTGACGGGCCTCGGCGGTCAGATGCCCGTGGCGACCAATGCCGCCGAGGAAGGCCGAATCCGCAACCGCCGCGTGGAAGTCTGGGTCTACTGACCCACCCACCCGGGAAACCATTTGTAACAGCCTCCCCCCTCACCCTTTCCAGAGGCGAGCTAGGCTTTGGCTCAGTGACACCGGGCCCCTCTGACGGCTGATCGCCGCCATGTCGGAGTCACAGTTGTTTTCATACAACTACGACGACAAGGAGGGGCTCATGAGCGCTCTGCCGTTATTTCTCTTCGACGATTTCCTGGGCACGGCCGTGTGGCTGTGGCTGGTGTTCATCACCCTGGTGGTGGCTCTGCTGGTCCTGGACCTTGGCGTGCTGCACCGTCGCCCGCACGACATCGAAATGCGCGAAAGCCTGCTGCTGTACTCGGCCTACTTCAGCGTGGGGCTGCTGTTCGGTGGCTGGGTGTGGCTGGAGCTGGGTGCGCAGAGCGCGCTGGAGTTCTACACCGGGCTGCTGGTGGAGCAGTCGCTGTCGATGGACAACGTGTTCGTCATGGCGATGATCTTCGGCTTTTTCGGCATCCCGCGCCGCTACCAGCACCGCGTGCTGTTCTGGGGCATTCTGGGCGTGGTGGTGCTGCGCGCCCTGATGATCGGCCTGGGCAGTGCGCTGGTGCAGGAATTCGACTGGATACTGTACCTGTTCGGCGCATTCTTGCTGTTTACCGGCCTCAAGATGCTGTTCACCCGCCACGAAACGCACCCGGACCTGGCACACAACCCGGTGATCAGGTTCGTGCGCCGGCACATGCGCGTGACCGATGACCTGCATGGGGCGCGCTTCTTCGTGCGCCTCAGGCCGGCTGGCCAGCCCAGGGCACTGCTGTACGCCACGCCGCTGTTCCTGGCCCTGGTGCTGATCGAGCTGGCCGACCTGGTGTTCGCGGTAGACAGCGTGCCGGCCATCCTGGCGATCACCCAGGACCCCTTCATCGTGTACACCTCCAACATCTTCGCCATCCTGGGCCTGCGTGCGCTGTACTTCGCCCTGGCGGCGCTGGTGCACCGCTTCGTTTACCTCAAGTACGCCCTGGCGCTGGTGCTGATATTCATCGGCGGCAAGATCTTCGCCCACGGCCTGATCGGCAAGGTGCCGCCGCTGCTGTCGCTGTGCGTGACGTTCGGGCTGCTGGCCGGTGGCGTGCTGCTGTCGCTGTTCAAGACACGAACGGCGGCCAAGGAGGTGAAACGGGTGGAGTAGCCTCGGGCAGCGTGTCGAATACCCTCGCGGATCAGGCCCGCCCCACCCGGTCAGCAGGCGATCCGCGAGGGCATCGACGCGGGCTCAGTGCCCGCTGCGCAGCATCTCCCGGGGCACGTACTTGCCGATCTCGTACTTGCCGATCGCCGCGCGGTGCACTTCATCCGGCCCGTCGGCCAGGCGCAGGGTGCGTTGCATCGCGTACATGTAGGCCAGCGGGAAGTCGGCACTGACCCCTGCCCCGCCGTGAATCTGGATGGCCCGGTCGATCACCTTCAGCGCCACGTTCGGTGCCACCACCTTGATCTGCGCGATCTCGCTGCGGGCCACCTTGTTGCCGACGGTGTCCATCATGTAGGCCGCCTTGAGGGTCAGCAGCCGGGCCATGTCGATCTCCATGCGCGAGTCGGCGATCTTGTCGATGTTGCCACCCAGGCGCGCCAGCGGCTTGCCGAATGCGGTGCGCTCGGCCGAACGCTTGCACATCAGCTCAAGGGCACGCTCGGCCATGCCGATCGAACGCATGCAGTGATGGATGCGCCCCGGCCCGAGACGGCCCTGGGCGATCTCGAAGCCGCGCCCTTCGCCCAACAGCACGTTGTCATACGGTACGCGCACGTTCTCGAACAGCACCTCGGCGTGGCCGTGGGGCGCATCGTCGTAGCCGAACACCGGCAGCGGGCGAACGATCTTCACCCCCGGTGCATCGGTAGGCACCAGGATCATCGAGTGCTGCTGGTGACGCGGCCCGTCCGGGTTGCTCAGGCCCATGAAGATCATGATCTTGCAACGCGGGTCGCAAGCGCCGGAGGTCCACCACTTGCGGCCGTTGATCACCCACTCGTCACCGTCGCGCACCGCCCGTGCGGCCATGTTGGTGGCATCGGACGAGGCCACGTCGGGCTCGGTCATGGCGAACGCCGAACGGACCTCACCGCGCAGCAGCGGCTCCAGCCACTGGCGCTTCTGCGCCTCGCTGCCGTAGCGCACCAGGACCTCCATGTTGCCGGTGTCCGGGGCCGAGCAGTTGAACGGTTCCGGCCCCAGCAGCGAGCGGCCCATGATTTCGGCCAGCGGCGCGTACTCCAGGTTGGTCAGGCCGGCGCCCAGCTGCGACTCGGGCAGGAACAGGTTCCACAGGCCCTCGGCCTTGGCCTTGTCCTTGAGTTCTTCCATGATCGCGGTCGGCTGCCAGCGATCACCTTCGGCAACCTGGCGTTCGAACACCGCCTCGGCGGGATATACATAGGCGTCCATGAACGCGGTGACGCGTTCGCGCAGTGCCTGGACCTTGGGTGAATAGGCGAAATCCATGAGCGGTACCTGCTGGGAAAGGCGAGTGATTTAAGAGATCTGGCTTGGATGCTAGATCACCGGGCAAAATCCACCTAGCCTATTCTCGGCGTGTATAAACATTCATAACCGATATATGATCGGGCCATAACTCCAACAAGAGCGGCATCCATGAACCTCAGCAAGGTCGATCTGAACCTGTTCATCGTCTTCGATGCGATCTACACCGAAGCCAACCTGACCCGTGCCGGGCAGATCGTCGGCATCACCCAGCCTGCGGTGTCCAATGCGCTGGCGCGGCTGCGCGAGACCTTCAACGACCCGCTGTTCGTGCGCACGGCCCAGGGCATGGTGCCCACGCCCATGGCCCAGAACATCATCGGCCCGGTGCGCAATGCCTTGTCGCTGCTGCGGGTGTCGGTGCAGGAGAGCCGCATCTTCAACCCCTTGCAGGCCAACAAGACCTTCCGCATCAGCATGACCGACCTTACCGAGGCGGTGGTGCTGCCATCGCTGTTCCAGCGCCTGCGCCGGCTGGCGCCGAACGTGGTGATCGAGAGCTTTCTGTGCAAGCGCCGCGAGACCACCAAGGAATTGGCCGCCGGACGCCTGGACTTTGCCGTGGATGCACCGCTGAACACCGACCCGCAGGTGCGTCACGTCAAGCTGATGCAAGACCCGTTCGTGTGCGCGATGCGCCAGGGCCACCCGCTGGCCAGGGACAGGATCAGCCTGGAGGATTACCTGAGCCTGACCCACATCCAGATCTCCAGCCGGCGCAACGGCCTGGGGTATGTGGACCTGGCGCTCGGCAAGCAGGGGCTCAAGCGCAAGATCGCGCTGCGCTCGCAGCATTACCTGATGGCCTCGCAGGTGCTGCAGCAGACCGACATGGTGATGACCGTGCCGGAGCGCTTCGCGCGGCGCCACCAACTGAACTACGTGAGCCTGCCGGTGGGCGACGTGCCGCCTTTGGAAACCCACCTGTACTGGCATGAAAGCACCGACCAGGACCCGGCCAACCGCTGGATGCGCGAGCAGATGATCGAGTTGTGCCAGGCGGTAGTGGCGCAGGACGAGCGGGAGGCACGCGCATAAGCTGCGGGCTGCGTTGCAGCCATCGCGGGTCGAGCCCGCTCCCACCCGACCTGCGCTGAAGCTGTGGGAGCGGGCGTGACCCGCGACAGCCATCCCCGAATGCCTGCTTGACGTATACGTCAACCAGCCAGTAGCTTAGCCGCATGCCCCCTTCCCCGAGCCATGCAATGAGCAGCCAGACCTACAGCATCTCCGACCTTTCCCGCGAACTCGACATCACCACCCGGGCCATCCGCTTCTATGAGGAGCAGGGCTTGCTCAGCCCCGAACGTCGTGGCCTGGAGCGTGTGTATTCGGCCCGCGACAAGGTCAGCCTCAAGCTCATCCTGCGCGGCAAGCGCATCGGTTTCTCGCTGGCCGAGTGCCGCGAGCTGATCGAACTCTACGACCCCACCAGCGGCAATCAGAAACAGCTGCACAGCATGCTGGCGAAGATCGCCGAGCGCCGCGCCCAGCTCGAACAGCAACTGCTCGACATCCAGCAGATGCAGCTGGAACTCGACACCGCCGAGGAGCGCTGCCAGCAGGCGCTGGCCACCACCCTGAACAATCAGAAAAACGGCCATTGAGGCCCACAGGAACCCTAGCCATGTCATTGCCTACCCATGTGCGTCTGGTCGAAGTCGGCCCCCGCGACGGCCTGCAGAACGAAGCCCAACCCATCAGCGTGGCGGACAAGGTCCGCCTGGTGGATGACCTGACCGACGCCGGTGTGTCCTATATCGAGGTGGGCAGCTTCGTCTCGCCCAAGTGGGTACCGCAGATGGCCGGTTCGGCCGACGTGTTCGCCAGCATCCGCCAGCAGCCCGGCATCACCTATGCGGCGCTGGCCCCCAACCTGCGCGGTTTCGAAGACGCACTGGCCGCAGGCGTCAAGGAGGTGGCCGTGTTCGCCGCCGCGTCCGAGGCGTTTTCGCAGCGCAACATCAACTGCTCGATCAGCGAAAGCCTGCAGCGCTTCGCGCCCATCATGCAGGCGGCGCGCGAACACGGGGTGAAGGTACGCGGCTATATCTCGTGCGTGCTGGGCTGCCCCTATCAAGGCCAGGTAGATGCCGAGCAGGTCGCCCCCATCGCCCGCGAGCTGCGCGACATGGGCTGCTATGAAGTGTCGCTGGGCGACACCATCGGCACCGGCACCCCGGGCGCCACCCGCCGCCTGTTCGAAGTGGTCGGCGCGCAGGTGCCGCGTGCCGAGCTGGCCGGGCACTTCCACGATACCTACGGCCAGGCGCTGGCCAACGTGTACGCCAGCCTGCTGGAGGGAATCAACGTGTTCGACAGTTCGGTCGCCGGCCTGGGCGGCTGCCCGTATGCCAAGGGCGCCAGTGGCAACGTGGCCAGTGAAGATCTGCTGTACCTGCTGCAGGGCCTGGGCATCGAGACCGGCATCGACCTGGACAAGCTGATCGACGCCGGCCAGCGCATCAGTGCCGTGCTGGGCCGCGCCAGCGGGTCGCGTGTGGCCAGGGCACGCGCTGCCCGGTAACGGTGCGCAGCAACAGGGCCAATGGGGGGTGAGTGTTACCGCCCCCACACCCGACAGGGAAAATCCGGGTAACACGGAAACAAATCAGCACAATTTCCCGTGACGATTTTTCCACCAAACCAGCAAACCATTGATTTTATTGGGTTTTAAAAAGTTGGCACGGCACCTGCTATATCTTTCGTACAACAACAATAAAAAATGCGACAACCCAATAAAAATAAGACGTACCGGCTCTGACATAACAAGAACAACACGGCAGAGGCGCAGCTAACAGATTTTTTTGAAGTGGATGGCTTTTCGGGGGCGTGCCCCGCGACCTGACAGAGAACAATAAAACTACCCCAAGGTAGCGCCCGTCTCGGTTGGATCAGCAATGATAAAGGTCGATCAGCGCTCAAAAAAATACGTTTGCTCTTGATCCCGGATGGGGATCGCAACGCAACAAGAGGCAAGGGTCGCCAAAAACAACAATAGACCACCCTCCAATAATAAAAAGAGCACACGCAACAAAATTTGAGGGGAGCCCAGGCTCCCCTCAGTGCTTGCTGCCCTACTCGTTCTGCTGGTCATCCTCTGGCTTGCGCTTCTCCAGGCGGTCGACCACCCACGGCATCACCCCCAGCACCAGCAACGCCAGCACCGTGCTCACCAGTGCAGTGGCTTCGCGCCCCATGCCTGCGGCCACGCCGATGGCGGCGGTCATCCACAGGCCCGCAGCAGTGGTCAGGCCCTTCACATGACCCGCATCGTCCTCCTTGCCCTTGAGTATGGTGCCCGCCCCCAGAAAGCCGATGCCGGCGACGATCCCCTGCACCACCCGACTCAACGCTGCGTCGTCCGCCCCGGCCATGCGCGGCACCAGCACGAACAGCGCCGCACCGATGGCCACCAGCATGTGCGTGCGTACTCCCGCCGCCTTGCCCTTGAGCTCGCGCTCGAAGCCCAGCACCGCCCCCAGCAGCGCAGCCATCAACAGGCGCACCGTCACCTGCGTCAGTTGCTTGGCATCGGTGATATCGGCGAATTCGGCAATCAGTGTCGACCAGACTTGGTGCCACCAGGCGTCCATGAGCAGCGTCCATCAGCAAGGGGATACTGGATGGACAACAGCCTGGCGCGCGAGTGCTGTCGACCGCTGATCGGCCACGCTCAGCAACCCGGCCGGCAACGGGGTCACAGCTGTAAGCCCCCCGTTCGAGGACACCGCCATGCCCATTGAAATCAACGAAACCACCAAGCGCTGCACCCTGATAGCCGACGACCTGAACATCGAAGGTGAAGCGGCAGAGGTGCAGATCATCACCGATGCCGACCTGCGCATGTCGATCGCGACCCTGGCCGGGCAACGGGTGCCGATCACCGAGGCAGAGGCTGACGCGCTCACCGTGGCAGGTGCGGTGGATAGTCGCAGGCATTTGAAGACCTCCGAGGAGGGCTCGATCATATAAGGGCTGCAGGGTTTCAAGGGATAATCTGATACGGTTTTTATCCAGATATCTGCACCTGTTATGCAAACAGATGGGACGCCATAGTGCTCTGGCCTGATCGAGGCCTGATGAGCGACGAACCATGAGCGAACGAATTCCCGTCCAGATCGTTGAAATTGCCGAGCCCTCCACGTTCAAGAAGAAGGCCGCCAGCAGCGACAGACACATCCACACCCGTAGCTTCACCGGCTTTTTCCGAAACCTGCGCCTGGGTGGCGCGGGTTTTCTGTTTCTGCTGTTTTTCGGCACCGTCTGGCTCAACTGGGACGGGCGCCAGGCGGTCCTCTGGGACCTGGCCGACAGCAAGTTCCACATCTTCGGCGCCACCTTCTGGCCGCAGGACTTCATCCTGCTGTCGGCGCTGCTGATCATCTGCGCCTTCGGCCTGTTCGCCATCACCGTGTTCGCCGGGCGCGTCTGGTGCGGCTACACCTGCCCGCAAAGCACCTGGACCTGGGTGTTCATGTGGTGCGAAAAAGTCACCGAGGGCGAACGCAACCAGCGCATCAAGCTCGATGCGGCGCCCTGGGGCCCCAACAAGCTGGCGCGCCGCGCAGCCAAGCACACCCTGTGGCTGGGCGTCAGCCTGCTGACCGCACTGACCTTCGTCGGCTACTTCACCCCCATCCGGCCACTGACCCAGGAGCTGTTCACCCTGCAGCTGGGTGGCGTCAGCCTGTTCTGGATCCTGTTCTTCACCGGTGCCACCTACATCAACGCCGGCTGGCTGCGCGAGGCGGTGTGCATGCACATGTGCCCGTATGCCCGGTTCCAGAGCGTGATGTTCGACAGGGACACCCTCACCATCGCCTATGACCCGCAGCGCGGCGAGTCGCGCGGGCCGCGCAAGAAGGACGCCAACCACAAGGCCCAGGGCCTGGGCGACTGCATCGACTGCCACATGTGCGTGCAGGTATGCCCCACCGGTATCGACATCCGCGACGGCCTGCAGATGGAGTGCATCGGCTGCGCCGCCTGCATCGACGCCTGCGACAGCATCATGGACAAGATGAGCTACCCACGCGGGCTGATCGGCTACAAGTCCGAGCACACCCTGCAAGGCGGCACCACCCAGTGGATGCGTCCGCGCCTGCTGGGCTACGTGACCGTGCTGGTGGTGATGATCGGCGCCCTGGTGATCGCCCTGCAGCAACGCCCGATGGTGTCGATGGACGTGATCAAGGACCGCGGCCTGTTCCGCGAGAACGCCCTGGGGCAGATCGAGAACATCTACACCCTCAAGGTCATCAACAAGACCCAGCAGCCGCAGACCTACCGCCTGCGCCTGGTGGACGCCGAGGGCTTCGAACTGCATGGCAAGACCGAGTTCACCCTGGCGGCCAGCGAGATGAGCGATATACCGGTCTCGGTGGCGATGCTGGCCGACCGTGCGCCCAGCAGCTCCCAGGAGATCAGCTTCGAACTCATCGACACCGACCAGCCGAACGTGCGCAGCCTTGCGCGCAGCCGTTTTGTCGCGCCTTTGAACCGCTGATCACATACACTCCGCTGAGTCAGACCGCCCAGAGCCATGATGAAACGCTACGAGAAATTCGCCGACGACATTGCCGAACTGATTCGCTCCGGGGTACTCGGCCCCGGCCAGCGCGTGCCGTCGGTGCGTTACGCCAGCCAGACCCACGGGGTCAGCCCGTCCACGGTGTTCCAGGCCTACTACCTGCTGGAGCGTCGCGGGCTGATCCGGGCCCGGCCGCGCTCGGGCTACTTCGTCAACACCCACGCCCCGCGCCAGTTCAACGAGCCGCAGATCATCGAGCAGGCCAGCGAATCGACCGAGGTGGACGTCAGCGAGCTGGTGTTCTCGATCCTCGACTCGATCAAGGACCCGCAGACGGTGGCCTTCGGTTCGGCGTTCCCCAGCCCCAACCTGTTCCCGCTGCCGCGCCTGGCGCGCTCGCTGGCCAGCGCCAGCCGCGAGATGGACCCGCGCATGGTGGTCACCGACCTGTCGCCGGGCAACCCGCAACTGCGCCGCCAGATCGCCCTGCGCTACATGGTCGGCGGCTTGATGCTGCCGATGGAAGAACTGCTGATCACCAACGGTGCGCTGGAGGCGTTGAACCTGTGCCTGCAGGCGGTAACCGAGCCGGGTGACCTGGTGGCCATCGAGGCACCGGCGTTCTATGCCTGCCTGCAGATTCTGGAGCGGCTCAAGCTCAAGGCGGTGGAGATTCCGGTGCACCCGCGCGAAGGCATCGACCTGGGGGTGCTGGCGCAGACGCTGGAGCGGCATCCGGTCAAGGCCGTGTGGTGCATGACCAACTTCCAGAACCCGGTGGGCGCGAGCATGCCGGAAGACAAGAAGAAGCAGCTGGTCGAGCTGCTGAGCGTGCACCAGGTGCCGCTGATCGAAGACGACGTGTATGCCGAGCTGTACTACGCGCAGCAGGCGCCCAAGCCGGCCAAGGCATTCGACACCGAAGGGCTGGTGATGCATTGCGGCTCGTTCTCCAAGAGCCTGGCGCCGGGCTACCGGATCGGCTGGGTGGCGGCCGGGCGCTATGCGCAGAAGATCGAGCGGCTCAAGCTGATGACCTCGCTGTGTGCATCGATGCCGGCGCAGGCGGCGATTGCCGACTACCTGCAGCACGGTGGCTACGACCGCCACCTGCGGCGCCTGCGCTATGCGCTGGAAGAGCAGCAGAACGCCATGCTGGCGGCGATTGCCCGGCACTTCCCGGCGCAGACGCGGGTCAGCCACCCCAGCGGCGGGTACTTCCTGTGGTTGGAGCTGCCGGAGCAGATGGACTCGCTGAAGCTGTTCCAGATGGCATTGGCCCAGGGCATCAGCATTGCGCCGGGGCCGATCTTTTCGCCGACGCGCCGGTTTCGCAACTGCATCCGCCTCAATTACGGCAGCCCCTGGACCGAGCAGTCGGAGCAGGCGATGGAGACGCTGGGGCGGATTGTGCGGTCGTTCTGAGGGGCTGGCATGACGGCCAACTACCCATCGCGGGTCAAGCCCGCTCCCACATGACTGCGGTGATCCTGTGGGAGCGGGCCTGACCCGCGATTGGGTCGGTGCAGCCCCTTGCCCACACCCGCACAATCGCGCACCATCCCCTCCCGCACTTGCCCACGGATGGCCCCGGATGAAACCGCTGTACCTGCTACTGGCCCTGCCCCTGCTGCCCGCCTGCAGCCTGATCGGTTTCGTCGCCAAGGAAAGCGTCGTGGGCGCCACCAGCCACTACGGCTTGAGCAGCACCACGCTGATCGCCGAACTCCCGCCCAACCACGGCGTCACCTATAACGCCAGCTACGCCCCGCTCGACCCGTACCGCTGCACCGTGGCCTCCCCCGCCACCGGCGGCATGCGCTCGCGCCCCAACCAGTACCGCACCGACCAGGCCGATGCGCACCCCGACGCGCGCACCGTCACGTTCAGGATCCCGCTGACCTACACCATCGGCAGTTGCACCCAGCAACTGGACAACATCACAGTGAGCATCAAGTCCCCCAGCGGGCGGTACAGCCTGGCGGGGGTCAATGTATTGCCGGCACTGCCCGACGGCACTGGGCCGGTGCGCGACGCAGACCCCGAGCTGGTTGTGCGCCGCCTGTGCGGCACGGCCTACCACATCGTGCCCGGGCATGAGCGCCACGTGCTGGCCAGGGACATCGACTGCCTCGCCGCCGACAGCCAGTGGCAACCGCTGGAGCGGACCTCCAGGCACCCCGGCCCGGTCGCCAACGTCGCCTACACCCAGCTGAACAAGACCGACCTGCGCTTCGTGTACCGCCTCATCGACAAGGAGTGGCCGCTTTATCCCGAGAACTGGTCACCGGTCGGCAATGGCATGAAGCCCTGCGCTTCACAATGGAAGTGGGTTGGCGAAGCCTCCTGCAGTTATCGTGACCCGACATTTTCGACTTTCCAGATGGACGGTCGTGAATGTGCTCTCTATCCAGGCTGTACAGAGTAAGCCCGAATGGATATTCACCGAATTGCAAGTTTTTGACGAACCGTATCCAGAACCTCGTCGTATTCAAGTTCTTCTTTTCTAGATGCCTGAATATTTACAGCAATACCAGTTAAAGCACGTCTAAGTGCATCTTTACTGGAGGCATAGACCATCTTTTTCTTTATGGGGGCTAAATCATCTGAGTATAGAATAAACAAAATTGCATTTCGCCTCCCCCCAACGGTTTCAAACTCAAAGTCGACGACAGCATATCGCACTTCATTCGGGGTCAGGGCGTTCAGAAAATCCTCGTAGGTTGCGGACCTATCGCCTGTTGATTCAACAACAACCTCCTTGTAATCATCTGAGATCTTGAAAACAATATACCTAAGCGCTTTACTTAACTTGAGCGAATCGTAAGCATTTCGACACTCATCCGTCACTAACACACCAGTGCTTGACATGGCCATCATCCTCTTCCGATTCAATCGCGTACCACGCCAACTAACCGCGAAGTCAGGCATCACCATACAACAGCGCCTAATCAACCGACACTGGCAAAGTTATCAGGTTACATACTGCTGAAAACAGGCTGCGCCCTGCTTACCTGCCAATCACCGCGCCTCCCCCGCACGCGGCTTGTAGAACAGGAACCTGGGAGTTTCGGCGGTCTTCAAGTACGTCCTAGCCCACGCGGGATGCACATGGCGGTCATGAAAGTACATCGCGCCATCGGTGCTGTCGGTCAGTTGCTGATTCAGCGCCTTGCGCGCGATTTCCTTGGCCACGGTGTACTGCACCGGCTCTTCCACATCGTCCGAGCGCCCGTCGCACCACCACGAGAACTGGCATGTGCGCTCCTTGATGCCCTGCTTGACCACCTCGCACACGGTGCCCGGAAACCCTTCGTGCCCCAGCCGGTTCATCACCACGCTGGCCACACCCTGCATGTCCGCCGCCTCACCGCCCTTGGCCTCCCAGTAGAGGGTGCGCGCCAGGCAGGTGATCGCGTCATCCAGCGCGGCCTCGCCCTTGGGGTCGACCGCCTGCACTTCGCTGCGGGTGATGGCCTGGTCGCTGGGTACGCTGGCCTCGCGCCCCTGTTCGGCAGCCTTCTGCTCCAGCACCTGGGCCTTGTCTTCGGCTACCGCCGCAGGCGGCGCCGCGGCGGCAGAGCCCGGCAGAACAGCGATCAACCACACGGCAAGACAGCAAACTGCAGCGAATGAGCGCATGACCGAGCCTTCTTGTGAGCCTCTGATAGATGCACAGTAGCTGCAACCGGCGATTTGCGCCGCCCTACCCCAGCAGCTCGCGCAGGCGGTACCACAACATGCCCAGCGCCAGCAGTGGCGAGCGCAGGGCCGGGCCGCCGGGGAAGGTCATGTGCGGCACCTTGCTGAAGATATCCAGGCCCTGGCTATGCCCGGCGTGGATCGCCTCGGCCAGCAGCTTCGCCGTCCAGTGGGTGACGTTCACCCCGTGCCCCGAATAGCCCTGGGCGTAGAACACGTTGGGGTGCTGCTGCAGGCGTCCCACCTGCGGGAAGCGATTGGCGGTAATGCCGATCTTGCCGCCCCATTGAAAGTCGATGCGCACATCCGCCAGCTGCGGGAACACCTTGAGCAGCTTGGGCAGCATGTAGCCGGCGATATCCGCCGGGTCGCGCCCGGAATAATGGCAGGCCCCGCCGAACAGCAGGCGCCGGTCGGCGGTAAGGCGGTAGTAGTCCAGGCCGACCTTCTGGTCGCACAGCGCCAGGTTCTGTGGGATCAGCCCGGTGGCGCGCGGTGCCGACAGCGGCTCGGTGGTGATGATGTAGCTGCCGGCCGGCAGCACCTTGCCACTCAGGCGTGGCTCCAGGTCGTCCAGGTGCGCATTGCACGCCAGCACCAGGCTGCCGGCCCGCACGCTGCCGCGCGCGCAGCGCACCTGCACGGTGGGGCCATGCACCAGTTCGAGCACCGTGCTGTGCTCGAACACCTGCACCCCCAGCGACGCCGCCAGGCGCGCCTCGCCCTGCACCAGGTCGAGCGGGTGCAGGTGGCCGGAGCCCATGTCCAGCAGCCCGCCGGCATACACCTTCGACGCCACCACCTCGTGCATCTGCTGCGGCCCGTAGAGTCGGGTCTGGTGCCGATAGCCCAGCGCCTCCAGGCTCTGCTGTTCAGCCTGGAACGCTGCGTACTGCGCCGGGGTATTGGCCAGCTCGCAGAAGCCCCAGCGCAGGTCGCAGTCGATGCCGTCCTCCTGCACCCGGCGGCCCACCACCTCCACCGACTCGATGCCGGCGCGTTGCAGGTAGGCCACCCCTTCCTGCCCCACGTAGCGGGCAAACCCCGACACCTCGTGGCCGATGCCGCGAATCAGTTGCCCGCCGTTGCGCCCGCTGGCACCCCAGCCGATGCGCCGCCCCTCCAGCAACACCACCGAAAGCCCGCGGCGGGCCAGTTCGATGGCGGTGTTGACCCCCGTGAAGCCACCGCCGATCACGCACACATCGGCGATCAGATCCTGCTCCAGCGTCGGGTAGTCGGCCTGGCGTCTGGCCGTCGCTGCGTAGTACGAACGGGCGTGTTGCGCATTGCCATTCACGTTGTTCATTTGTTCGATTTCACTTTGCTCCACGAGCGGGTCATCAAGCGCATGATGGCCGGCGTGGGGGTGCTGGAGATGTACAGTTTGTCGAGCACCGCCTGGGGCGGATACACCTCGGGGTTGTCGACCAGGTCGGCGGCCATGTACTGGCGCGAAGCCGGCGTAGGGTTGGCGTAGCCCACCAGGGTGCTGACCTTGGCGATCACCTGCGGCTCCATCAGGTAGTTGATGAAGGCGTGCGCCTCCTTGGGGTTGGTGGCGTCGGCCGGGATCGCCAGCAGGTCGAACCACAGGTTGCTGCCCTCCTTGGGAATCGAATAGGCGATGTTCACGCCGTTGTGGGCTTCCCTGGCGCGGTTGGCCGCCTGGAACACGTCGCCGGAGTAACCGAAGGCGATGCAGATGTCGCCGTTGGCCAGGTCCGTGACGTACTTGGAGGAATGGAAGTAGGTGATGTACGGGCGCAGCGCCAGTAGCTTGGCCTCGGCCTTCTTGTAGTCCTGCGGGTTTTCGCTGCGCGGGTCCAGGCCCATGTAGTTGAGCACTGCCGGGAACAGCTCGTCGGCCGAATCCATGAACGACACGCCGCACTGGCTGAGTTTTTTCAGGTTCTCGGGCTCGAACAGCACCGCCCACGAATCGATATGGTCGATGCCCAGCACCTGCTTGACCTTGTCGACGTTGTAGCCGATGCCATTGGTGCCCCACAGGTAGGGCACCGAGTGGCGGTTGCCGGGGTCGTTGTCCTCCAGTTTCCTGAGCAGCACCGGGTCGAGGTTCTTCCAGTTGGGCAGTTGCGAGCGGTCCAGCTCCAGAAACGCCCCGGCCTTGATCTGGCGCGCCAGGAAGTGGTTGGACGGCACCACCACGTCGTAGCCGGTGCGCCCCGCCAGCAGCTTGCCCTCCAGGGTTTCGTTGGAGTCGAACACGTCGTAGATCACCTTGATCCCGGTCGCCCCCTGAAAGTCGGCCAGGGTGGTGGGGCCGATGTAATCGGTCCAGTTGTACACGCTGACGCTCGGCTGGGCCTGTGCGGCGGCCCCCCACAGCAACCCCAGGGCCACCGGCAACACGGATTTCAACAGACGCATATCGACACCTCTTCTGATTGTTTTATCGATGATCGGCAGGTCAGCGCATCACACGCTCAGCAGCAGGAACTCGCGCTCCCACGAACTGATCACGCGCTTGAAGTTCTCGTGCTCGGCGCGCTTGACCGCCACGTAGCCACGCACGAACTTGCTGCCCAGGTAGCGTTCGATGGTCGGGCAGTCTTCCATGTGCGCCAGCGCGTCCTCGATGGTGATCGGCAGGCGCAGGTTGCGCCGCTCATACGCACGCCCCTGCACCGGGGCGCTGGGCGCGATGCCCTCGACCATGCCCAGGTAGCCGCACAGCAGGCTGGCGGCAATCGCCAGGTACGGGTTGGCATCGGCGCCGGGCAGGCGGTTCTCAACGCGCATCGACTCGGGGCTGGAGGTGGGCACGCGCAGGCCCACGGTGCGGTTCTCTTCGCCCCACTCCACGTTCACCGGCGCCGAGGTGTCGGGCAGAAAGCGACGGAACGAGTTGACGTTGGGCGCGAACATCGGCAACACCTTGGGGATGTACTTCTGCAGGCCGCCGATATGCTGCAGGAACAGCTCGCTCATGCTGCCGTCGTCATTGACGAAGATCGGCTTGCCGGTGGCGCTGTCGACCACGCTCTGGTGCAGGTGCATGGCGCTGCCCGGCTCGTCGCCCACCGGCTTGGCCATGAAGGTGGCGGTGACGTTGTGCTTGAGTGCGGCCTCGCGCATGGTGCGTTTGAACACGGTGATCTGGTCGGCCAGGTCCAGGGCGTCGCCGTGGCGGAAGTTGATTTCCATCTGCGCCGGGCCGTCTTCGTGAATCAGCGTGTCCAGGTCCAGGCCCTGGGCCTCGCACCAGTCGTAGACGTCCTCGAACAGCGGGTCGAACTCGTTGGCGGCATCGATGGAGAACGACTGGCGGCCACTTTCGGCGCGGCCCGAACGGCCCAGTGGCGCCTGCAACGGCAGGTCCGGGTCTTCGCAGCGCTGGGTCAGGTAGAACTCCATCTCCGGTGCCACGATCGGTTGCCAGCCCTTGTCGGCGTAAAGCTTGAGGACTTTCTTGAGCACGTTGCGCGGCGACAGCTCGATGGGGTTGCCCTGCTTGTCGAAGGTGTCGTGGATCACGATCGCGGTGGGCTCCAGCGCCCAGGGTACCGGGTAGATGGCCGTCGAGTCGGGGCGGCAGAGCATGTCGATGTCGGCCGGGTCGAGCAGGTCGTAGTAGATCTCGTCCTCGACGAAGTCGCCGGTCACGGTCTGCAGCAGCACACTTTCCGGCAGGCGCATGCCTCGCTCATGCAGGAACTTGTTGGTGGGGGCGATCTTGCCGCGGGCGATACCGGTCAGGTCGGTGACCACGCATTCCACTTCAGTGATCTTGTGTTCTTTCAGCCAGGTGGACAGCTGATCGAAGGGGGTATTCATGAGAACCTCGTTGTCGTGATGCAGGGCATGCGCAAGGGTGTGTGTGGCGCGGGCGGGCAAGGCCTGGCTTCCCCTGCGCCGCGTTGAGGTCTATCTTGGTGCCGCAGCTGCGGCTGCATCTATCCACTTTGAGCAGAAGAAAATGCACCAAAGCAGTGCATTCAGAGGTTCTCATGACAACCCCGTCGCCCTTGCGGGTACAGGCCTTCACCAGTGCCGATGTGGCCGAACAGGTACGCGCCACACCAGGCTGGGCACAGCACTACCAGCAGATGTCACCCGGGCACTTTGCCGGGATGGTGCGCTGCCTCGACCTGCAGGGCGTGGAGGTGTACGAAGAGCGCATGAACACCCGGGTGGAGCAGAGTTTCAGCGCCCCCGGCGGTTCGCTGTCGTTCTGCTTCGACCGCAGTGACAACAGCCTGTACGTGCTCAATGGCGAAAGCCGCAACATCTGGATCACCCCCGAGAACTACCAGGAAGTGGCCGTCGTGTTCGGCCCTGCGTTCGTGCGTGAGCACGGCGTGGACGTTGCGGCGCTCGAAGGTCTGTTCATGGCACCGCTCAATTCCCAGCGCAATGCCTTGTTCAGCGGCTGGCTGAGCAGTACCCTGACGCGCCTCTCGCAGAGCGAGGACGCGCCGTGCCAGCAGGTGCTGGCCAGGCAGTTGCTGGACGATTGTCTGTACATTCTCGACACCGCCTCGGTGTGCCTGGACCGCGGCGAGCTGTGGCGGCGCACCGAGGAGCGCACCATCATGCGCAAGGTCAGCGAATGGGCGGCAGATTCGCCGGAGGAGTCATTGAACCTGCTGCAACTGGCGCAGGTGGCCGGCAGCTCGGTGCGTCAGTTGCAGCATGCGTTCAAGGCGTACACCGGCATCACGCCCAGCCACTGGCTGCGCCTGCGCCGCCTCAATGGCGCGCACCGCGAGCTGCTGACCGCGCGCGGCCACACCGTGGCGGAAGTGGCAATGCGCTGGTCGTTCTGGCACCTGGGGCGGTTTTCCAGCAGTTATCAGGCGCTGTTCAAGGAGTTGCCCAGTGAAACCCTCAAACGACGCAAGGAGACACGGTATGGCTTTTGACTGGCATGGCGGGGTGATTACCCGGGAGACACCGGTGGGCGAGGATTACCGCAACACGCAGAACGTGCGGCGGTTCATGCGTGAGCAGTGTGGCGAGGATTTCAGGTTCGACCGGCCGTTGATGGCATGGATAGTCGATGGTACGGCGCGGACGATGGGGGATGTGGTGGATGAGTGGGCCAGGCGTCGTAGTGCTTAGCTGAACCCGCGACATCCCTGCGCAAGTACCCACTGGCAGCCCAGGCTGGTATTGTGCCGCCCTGCAAACCCAACTGGATGACTGTGAGGAAATGACGTTGAACGCTGATGCGAACATGACCGGGGACCTGTTCGAAGTCGACAAGCGCCTGGGCCTCAAACCCGTGGTGGACTTCAACACCTACCTGCGCGCCGCATTCGCCGACGGCGCCTGCGCATGCAGCCGCTGCCTGGAAAACAAGGGCGACGAGAGCGGCTACGCCTTCGCCCATACCTTCGACTTCCAGGGCCAGGTCACCCATCGCCGCTTCGCCACCACCACCGCCAGCGATGTGCTGATGGTCCTGAAAAAAGCCTGGCTGTCCTACACCAAGGCCGAACTGGATGTCAGCGGCAACCTGGACCTGGACGCCATCAAGGCCTTCGTCGAGCCACAGCTACACAAACGCCTGGTGCCACTGTTCGTCGCCAGCGGGCTGGTTGTCGAGGTCGACGGGCAACTGGTGCTGCAAGCCCAGGCCGCCGCCTGACGGCCATGCCTGGGGCGCGTTGCCGGCAGAGCCGGCAACGCGCCCTGGCGCAACCCGCGCGCGATTGCACCCCCGCGCAGGCTACACACAGGCATTGCGACACTGTAGTATTGAGAACTATTCACATTCACTGTCGAGTCGTTCCCGGTGCACACGCCTTCCTCCAAGCTCGGCTTCTTCTTCAGCGACCACCACCGCTGGCTGCTGCAACACATCCAGAAGCGCCTGCGCAACCGCGCCGACGCCGAAGACACGGCTGCCGAGGCGTTCTGCCAATTGCTGGTGGCGCGGGTTGATCCGGACAGCATCCAGCAACCGCGGGCCTTTCTGTCGACCATCGCGCGCCGGCTGATCTTCGACCGCCACCGCCGCCGCCAACTCGAAAATGCCTACCTGGAACGCCTGTCGAGCCTGCCCGAGCAGGTAGCGCCCTCCCCGGAGGAACAACTGCTGCTGGTCGAAGCGCTGGTGGCCATCGACCGAGCGCTCACCGGCCTGCCCGCGGTGGTCAAGGCAGCCTTCCTCTACAGCCAGCTCGATGGCCTGAGCTATGTGGAGATCGGGCGCAAGCTCGCGCTGTCGGAACGCACCGTCAGCCGCTACATGAAACAGGCCCTGCGCCAGTGCTACCTGGCCGAGATGGCACCATGAGCAAGGCCCGCCTCGACCCGGCCGCGGAGCAGGCCATCGACTGGATGGTGCGCCTGAGCGCCGACCGCAACGACACCCGCCTGCACGCCCGTTTCGATACCTGGCTCAACAGCGACCCGGCCCATGCCCAGGCCTGGGGCCGGCTGCAGGAGCGCCTGGGTGGCGCGTTCGGCACCGTGCGGGCGCTGGACCAGCGCCTGCCCGGCCAGGCCGGCGAAGCCCGGCGCGTGCTGATGCAGCCCGGCACCTCCCGGCGCGATGTGCTGCGCGCCATCGGCGGGCTGGGCCTGCTGGGCGGCGGGTTGTGGCTGGCGGCGCGCAGCGAGGTCGGCACCACGCTGATGGCCGACCTGCACACCGGTACCGGCGAGCGGCGCACCCTGGAACTGGAAGATGGCAGCCAGCTGAGCCTGAACGCTAGCACTGCCGTCGACCTTCAATTCGATGCCCACCAGCGCCTGGTACTGCTGCGCCAGGGCGAACTGGTGATCGAAGTGGCACCCGACCCGCAGCGCCCCCTGCGCGTGCGCACCGCCCAGGGCGAAATCCGCGCGCTGGGCACGCGCTTTCTGGTCAGCCAGCAGCCCGACGCCACCCGCGTGGTGGTGCTGCAGCATGCGGTGCGCGCACGCCTGCACGATGGCAGCGAACTGGACCTGCAGGAAGGCCAGGCCGCCCTGCTGCACGCCCAGCGCATCGAGCGTCTGGGCCGTGACGAGCGTCACCGCGCCGACTGGCTGAACGGGCACCTGAATGTACTGGATGACCCGCTGGATGCAGTGGTCGACGCGCTGCGCCCCTACACCCGCGGCTTCGTGCGTGTCGCGCCGCAGGTGCGCAACCTGCGCGTGCAAGGGGTGTTCCCGCTCAACGATCCGCAGCGCAGCTTCGGTGCGCTGGCCGAAACACTGCCGATCGAGGTACGACACTACGGCCCGTGGTTGACCCTGATCGGCCCGAAAAGCTGAGCCCGAGAACCCTCTGAAAAGTTTTTATGAAAAACAATCGCATTTGTGTCCGGTTTTCATTTCTCATCCCACCTATCTCCTGACTGCACACACAATCAGGAGAATTCCGTGCTCAACCCTTGGTCCCGCGCCCTCCCCGTCGCCGTTGCCCTGGCCACCCTGAGCTGCGCCGTGTCTGCCCAGCAGCAGGCACTTGCGTTCAACCTGCCGGCCGGCCCGCTCGCCGCCACGCTCAATGCCATCGCCAGCCAGAGCGGCCAGATCATCTCCCTCGACCCGGCCCTGGTGCAGGGCAGACAGGCCCCGGCCGTCCGTGGGCAGATGAGCGCCGAGCAGGCCCTGCAGGCCGCACTGGCCGGCAGCGGGCTGCAACTGCTGGTGACCGGCAGCGGCCACTTCAGCGTGGTGCAAGGTGTGAGTGCCGACGGCGCACTGGAGCTGGGCGCCACCAGCATCACCGAGGTGCGCAACCTGGCCACCACCGAAGGCTCGAACTCCTACGCAGCGCGGGTCACCACCATCGGCAAGGGCGAACACACGCTCAAGGAAATCCCCCAGTCGGTCAGCGTCATGACCCGCAAGCAGATGGACGACCAGGGCCTGACCAACCTCAAGGACGCCGCCAACCAGACCACCGGCCTGGTCGGCCAGCAAGGCGTGGGCAAGGGCATGATCCTGATGTCGCGCGGTTTTCAGATCGACGACTGGCAGTACGACGGCGTGCCGATTCCGCGCAACACCTACTCGCTGGGCAACTGGGCGACCCAGGACCTGATCTTCTTCGACCGCATCGAGTTCCTGCGCGGTGCCTCGGGCCTGCTGCAGGGCACCGGCAGCCCGGGCGGCGCGATCAACCTGGTGCGCAAGCGCGGGCAGGACAAACCCACCGTGACCGTCACCGGCAAGGCCGGCTCCTGGGACCACTACGGCCTGCAACTGGACGCTGGCGGCCCGCTGAACCAGCAGGGCACGATCCGCGGGCGCTTCGTCGCCGACGAAGACCAGAGCCAGTCGTTCATCGACTACGAGTGGAGCAAGACCCACTCGCTGTACGGCGCGCTGGATTTCGACCTGAGCCCGGACACCACCGTGGGTGTGGGCGTGAGCTACTCGGACAACACCTCACGGCCCATGCTGCGTGGCCTGCCGCGCTATGCCGACGGACGCCCTGTCGACGTGCCGCGCTCGACCTATACCGGCGCGCGCTGGAACCAATCCGAAATCGACGTGACCACGGTGTTTGCCGACCTCGACCACCGCTTCAACGACGACTGGAAGGTGCATGCCGCCGCCGTGTACATGAGCGAGAGCAACGACTCGCTGCACCAGCGGGTGCAAACCACCGGCCAAGGGCTGAATCCTGACGGCAGCGGTGTCCAGTATGCCAACTGGTACACCGACTTCGACTCGACCAAGGTGGGTCTGGACGCCTACGTCAACGGCCATTTCGAGACGCTGGGGCTGCAACAGGAACTCATCCTGGGTGGCAACTATTCCCAGCTCAAGACCGACGATGTGTTCGCGCGCACCTTCATCAACGGCGGCAATATCTTCGATATCGACCACGACCGCCCCAAACCCAGCTACGACAGCCTGATGCGTGACGGCGGCCGAGCCACCGCAAGCGAATATGACGTGCGCCAGAAAGGCCTGTACGGCAGTTGGCGGGTCAAGCTGGCCGAGCCGTTGACCGTAGTGCTTGGCTCGCGCGTGAGCTGGTACGACTTCCGCTACTCCTCAGTCATCACACAGGGCAACACGGTGACGGTCGCTGACCCAAGCGTCATGACCGAAACCGGTGTGGTTACCCCCTATGCCGGCATCATCTATGACCTGACCCAGGAATGGGCGGCCTACGCCAGCTACACCGACGTGTTCCAGCCGCAGAGCGAACTCGATGCCGCACAATCGGTGCTGAAGCCGATTGTCGGCAGCAACTACGAAGTGGGCCTCAAGGGCGAACTGATGGATGGCCGGGTCAACACCTCGTTCGCCGTGTTCCGCTACGACCAGAACAACCGAGCGATCACCGACGCCTCTGCGCAATGTGGCTCGGGCGATTGTTCGAAAGCGTCCGGCAAGGTGCGCAGCCAGGGTTTCGAAGCCGAAATCAGTGGCGAAGTGATGCCCGACCTGCAGCTGTTCGCCGGGTACACCTACACCACCACCACGTACATCAAGGACCCGGAGAACGAAGGCAAGGTCTTCAACCAGTGGACCCCCAAGCATATGCTGCGGGTATGGAGCGACTACCGTTTGCCGGGCGACTGGAGCCGCGTAAGCGCGGGCCTGGGCTTCAGCAGCCAGAGCCACACACTGGGTTACGAGAGTACGTTTGATGTGCCCGGTTACACGGTGTGGAATGCACGCCTGGCCTATCAGCTGACGCCAGAGGTGAGCGTGGCAGTCAACGCCAACAACCTGTTCGACAAACACTACATTGCCTCGGGCTACAACCAGCTCGGCGGCAACAACAACTACGGCGAGCCGCGCAACATGATGTTCAGCGTCAAGTACACGCCGCAGTTCTGAGGCGCCTGCTTCGCCGGCAAGGCCGGCTCCTGCACAGCCTGTAGGAGCCGGCCTTGCCGGCGAATGCCCCGACGCGGTGTCACCTGCCCAGCGCCCTGGCCATCACGATGGTGCGTTCTTCCCCCTCCACCACCTCGCGTACCACCGCATACCCCAACCGCGCATAGAACGCCTGCGCCGTCAGCGAGGACGGTACCCGCAGCGCCTGCACCCCCGACGCACCGGCCAGCTCTTCAACATGCAGCATCAAGGCCCGACCGATGCCCAGCCCCTGCCGGTCCGGCGCCACGAACACCGTGCGCACCACGTCCCCCTCCAGGCTCGCGGTACCCACCACCTGCCCGCCCAACTGCGCCACCACCACCTGCCGACGCGCCATCAACCCCAGCAGCGCCTCGGGGGAAAAACTCTGCTCCACCCGCGCAATCACCGCCGGCGAATAATCCTGGCTGTTGCTCGTGCGCAAGGCCTCGACAATCACCCGGCTGATCGCCGGCGCATCCGTTTCCAGTGCTTGGCGCACCTGACATGTTTCGCTCATCACCGCCCCACTCCAGCCACCCTGCATTTGAGAATGAATGCTATTATCGCCTTCCTTTTTTCGACACCCGAGCCCTGTCTTGTCCGCGCCCACCCGCTACCTGCTGAGCGACTTCCATGCCCTGGGCCAGCGCTACGACGTGCACTATAGCCTGCCCGAAGGCGACGGCGGCGAGGACGATCCGTGCCTGATGCAGGGCCATATCAGCGAACATCGCCTGGCCCCCGGCTTCAGCCTGGTGAACTCCGACGTGCAGGCCTTCCACACCTACCGCGCCGATTCGCTGGACATGCCTGACCTGACCCTCGCGCTGGTACTCCAGGGTCAGGCCTCGATCACCTACACCCGCACCCAGCCCCTGCAACCAGGCGCCTGCATCACCGCGCTGTGCGGCGATGGCCGGCCGATGTCGGCACTGCACCGCGGTGGCGCGCACCTGCGCGGGCTCAACCTGTCGCTGCGCCGCCCGCAGGATGTGGGCGAAGAGGCCTTGGCCGAGCTGATCGAGGCTCGCCTGCGCGGCCACGGCTCGGCCCTGAGTTGCTGGGCCCTGCCCGCGCACCTGCTGGCGGGCATCGAAGACATGTTGTCCGGTCGCTGGCAAGGCACCCTGCAGCACCTGTTGTGCCAGGGCCTGAGCCTGCAACTGCTCAGCCACGGCCTGGCCAGTTTCGACAGCCTGCCGGGCCCTTCGCCGGGCCTGTGCCCACGCGACCGGCTGATGCTCGAACGGGTGCGCGAGCACCTGCACCAGCAGCCCGGCGACGAGCACGACCTCACCGAACTGGCGCGCCTGGCCTGCATGAGCAGCAGCTCACTGCGCAGCAAGTTCCGCGCGCTGTACGGCGAAACGGTGTTCGGCTACCTGCGCAACCGGCGCCTCGACCAGGCCCGCCAGTTGCTCGAACAGGGCTGGCAGATCCAGCAGGCCGCCCACCATGTCGGCTACCGCCACGCCAGCAATTTCGCCACCGCGTTTCGCCAGCGCTTTGGCCACGCCCCCCGCGAGACCGCCTGAAGTTCCCCACCCGACGCACGCTTTGGCAGCGCCCATAAGCAGTCTGGCATCTGCCAAACGTGTCCCCGCGAGCAACTGTGAATAATACGCAGACGATAACGATACTCTGCGGAGAACGATTCCCATGCAGCGCCGCCTTGCCCCCTCTACCCGACCGATCAGCAGCGTGCGTATCGCCCTGCTGGGCGGGGCCTTTGTCTCCCTGATGGCCAGTGCCGAGGAGTCCGCCGAAAAGCCGGTGCTGACACTGCAGGCCACCGACGTACAGGGCGAGGCGTACCGGCCGCAGACCACCGAAGGCAGCGCCAGCTACACCACCAGCGCGATGTCCACCGCCATCGGCTTGCCGATGTCGATCCGCGAAACCCCGCAGTCGGTCAGCGTGGTGACCCGCCAGCAGATCGAGGACGAAGGCCTGAGCAACACCGCGCAGATTCTCGACAGCGCGCCGGGCATTTCCCATGTGCGCAACGACAGCAATCGCCTGTCGTTCTCGGCGCGTGGTTTCACCATCGACAACTTCCAGTTCGACGGCCTGGCCTCGCCGATCAACGGCTTCTGGAACTTCGGCGCCACCGAGATGGACTCGGCCATCTATGATCGCGTCGAGATCGTGCGCGGCTCCACCGGCCTGCTGACCGGCGCCTGTCTCTTATACACATCTCCGAGCCCACGAGACCGTACTAGAT
>OLII01000083.1_pt1 | contig 33291 bp, 24 predicted proteins | sample 1609481 | NCBI WGS metagenome assembly OLII01 (sample SAMN05416859, study PRJEB24817) | seawater metagenome | isolation source: Sea water | place: Canada:Atlantic | collected 2013-11 | reverse complement strand
TATTTGGGCCTCATTATGAGGCTTGGAGGTGTCTACGAAACCAGGGGCGATTCAGACCCTGAATGGTCATACGCCCAATTTCTCGGGCATTTTGGTGGGCGATGAAGGACAGCGCTGCCAGCTCAATGATCAGGTTCGCTCGTTCATCCTGCCAAACCAGGTCGATGCTGCGAGCAACGACCTTCTGTTCAAGGCCATAACCACCATAGATGCCGATCTCCAGCAGGCAGGTTCATTGATATCTCCGCTTATGCCAGCTGCGATTGTCGATGATCAAGGGCATCTCCAGCCGTTTGAGGAGCGACTGCTGGAGGTACTACGCGAAGGCCATCTTCATCGAATTTCTCAACGCCCGCGGCTGGACATGCACTATGAGGATGAGGTCACCGATATTGCTCGTGCACGTAGGTTGTCCAAAGGGGCGCTGGTCCATCTTGCGTCCCATTCGGAGTGCTGGCAGCGACAGACGCTGAGTGGTGTTATCCCACGAAAGGTGATGGCTCGATTCAGTAAGGATGATTACGGTATTTACGAAAACCGTCTCTATGCAAGGCTACTCGACGAAGCAGATAGGTATGTGCGGGCCCGCCTTTCAACACTTGGCAGTTTGAAGGCGACGCTTGAGCAAGCGATGGAGTTTTACAAGTCAGCAGATATTGATCACCGGCTTGCCCGTGCTGTGTGCGATATCTGGGGTATGACCTTTGACCAGAGTTCTACAGGGAAGGCTTTCAAGGTATTAAATGAAAACCTACACAAACTAGAAATTCTGCATAAAACCATTTGTGGGTTGCGGCAAAGCGGCCTCTACACACTCGTTGATCGCAATGCTCGGGTTGCGAGTGCGTTACACCGTACCAACATCCTCAGCCACGACCCACATTACAGGCATGTGGCCACACTATGGGGGCTCCTTGGGAAGACCCACGCCGGCGCTACTGTAGACGCAGAGGAGCGCTTTAAGCGGAACCAAAATCTTGCACAAGCTTACTCACGTTACGCAGGGCTTGTCCTGCGCAGAGCACTGCACCCCTACCTTGGTGGCAGGGATCAAGGTATTTGGGCCGGTAAAACTCTGCAGCTCCGTCAGAAGAGATTGGAATGGGAGTTACTGATTACACGCGCATCTGGCGAAGAAGTACTGCTGACGGTTGTACCCTGGCTGACAACTGATCACGCACCAGAGATGGAGGTACCTTCCAATCGGTATATCGCCTGGCCTGCTATAGGTCACGATCTTCAGGGAGATGCCTTTCTGGGGCAGTGGGTGCCACTTTCACCTTCAGATATGTACTGCGAAGAACGATTTGGCTTGTTAGTAGACCAAACTCTGCAACGCATTTTGCTGGAGAGCTATGGTCGGCTGCTGGAGAAAATTCCGACAGTAGCAATCAGCCTGACCAAGGGTGCGTCGGCATTGCAAGTCGACCTACAAACCAAAACGATGCAAGTTCGAGACATGCTAGGGGATGGCCTCCTTTCGGATCTTCATGTGGCATTGAAGTCCGCCAATGCAGTACGGCTTGGTTCTGAGTTGCTCGAGCGCAACCAGGAACTTGCTTATTTGCAGTGCTGCCCCGTATGCAAAAAACAGGGGCGTTTGATTTTCCAGAGTCCGGTTGGATTCAGGGCAGAATGTGACTCGTGTGGGACTGTTCGCTACCTGCGTGGCCCCAAGGGGCAGCGCCAATATGAGCAGCTTTTGGGTGGAAAGTACGATTTCCGGACGCAGGGTCGGAGGGGCTGGGCGTTGTCGATTACAGGCTGATCTTAGATTTGCTATTGAGGTATAGCGAAATTTGAAGATCTGAATGCTTTTTTATTGGTGCGTTTTGAGGAGCAAGCATGTGTCGATGCCTGTCTTAACCTATGGGTGTACTGGGTGTGATCTGCATGCATGGGATGCACAAACCTGGGGTTATCGCTTTTACATAATTGAAGGCAAAGAGCTAAAGATGCGTGTTGCCATGGGTTGGTGTGACAGCTGCCATGATTTGTCAGGTATCGAGGTCAAGCCTGATGAGGCCATTGAGGCAGAAATAGCCAAAGAGGTTGAGCATCTACGCGGCGTGGTTGAAAACGAGCTGTTGAACAACCCGCCGATTAGGCGCTGGTGGCAGATAAGGGCAGTGGAAACCCCAGCACTAATTTGCGCTAAATCTGAACTTGTAGCTGCTCAAGAAAGGCTTCGACTTGTGCAGCAACTGTGCAGTCTTATGGTTAATCGGAAAAGCGGGGGGCGATGCCTAACCTGTGGCTCTGAGCAATCCACAATTTTGCCAGTTTTACCGATATCGGCATCCTTCGACCGCACTTATCCAGATCCAAAGCCAATAGGTTTCACACACCCAGGTTGTGGAGGTGAATTTACAGTTTGCAGTGATGGACTGCGCTTAAATATTCAACCTGTTCGCAGGGCTTACGACACAGAGGGCAGGCTGCTAGAAGCTGACTCATAACAGGGCCAACCTTCCGAGCTGGAAGTCCATATACGTTAGTTCAAATTGCTAACTCAGGACAAAATCGTAGCTCAGGTTAATTGCTGTGATGAGCAACTGTGCACTTTCCATAGAACAGTTCCTCGCGCTGCTGGCGCTGGGATTATAGAGTCATCAGACATGGATCTCGAAGGTCATCTTCTTTACATCGACATCACCCAGATATGCGGAATCGGTTGTGCCTTCTGTATGTATGCTGACAAGCACAAAGCTGGCATCAGCATGGAGCTATCAACGCTGGCTCGGGAGAACCTTGCCAGGCTGATCAATGCTTCGGAGGTCAAGCGCATCTCTATTAGTGGTGAAGGCGAGCCACTCAACAACGCTAAAGTGTTCCATGAGATTCTTGGATTGTCCGAAGGCGGCAAGTGCTTCGAATTCATCACCAGCGGGTTCTATCCACATGACAAGATGGCGGACTTCTACGACACGACGAACCAAATTGTCATGGACAATGGTGATACCTGCAACATCCGCCTCAGTGCCGACAGCCATCATATCGAGAAGGTCAAATGGCGGGCCCACGGTTTCAGCTTAGACTTCCTGCGGCGTCGGCGACCGTCTGGGCTGAGTTTCTCGTTCCGGTCAATCGATACCGACCGCGATTTCACTCGTCACTACCTAAAGTCTGAACTGGCTTGCTGGGGACTTGAGGCAACCATCGAGCCGAAGAGCGTGCTGGAAGATGTACTGGTCGCGGGCGGCGATTGCTTCGGTATCGACTACAAGAACCTCGTACACCCTACTCCGGGAACCGCCCCCGGCTATCTGGATATGTTGGGCTACATTGAGGCGATCGAGTCCAAGGTCAACAAGCCCTTCACCTTCGGCAGCCTGAACAAACCGCCGCAGGCCAACGGCTTGGATGTCACGGTGAAGCCTAGTGGTGACATATACCTTTATGGCATCGAGAATCAGCGCCTAGGCAACATTCATTTTGACCGTGTCGACTGGCAACGGCTGGTCGACCATGTGCGGGAAACACCCTTAACCCGAGCACTTTATACGCAACCCTTGACCGAGTTGCTGACGCGCCTTGATAACACCGAGCTGCTTCGTTCGATCATCGCCAAGGCGAACAACCCCTACTGGCTGGTGAAGGAGCTGGCAGGTCATGCCGGGTTGCTTGAACAGTGGGACGCTGCATGATCGACTCACACAGCCACACCTTTTATTCAAAGCATGCGATCGGCACTGTCGACGAGTTAGTTCGCGCCTCGATCGCCGCCGGCGTGACCGTCCTAACCATCACCGACCACGCGCCGTTCCCCGTGGATATGGACAATCGTCTGCTCGCGTCCGAACTTGATCGCTATTTCGCTGACATCGAGCGGGCGCGGGAGATTTATCAGGGGCAGATCACCATCCTGTGTGGCCTGGAGCTCGACTACATGCCAGGCACCGACGCCTTCAATCGCGAGCTGCTTGCTCGGTACCCGATGGACTTCGTAATCGGCTCGATTCATTACGTGGAGGTTCCAGATGAAGCGATGGTGAAGGTCTGGGAGCTGCCACGCCTTGCCGAGCAGGTGTTCCTAGATCGCTACTTCGCCAATCTCGAAGGTCTGCTAGATAGTGGACTGTTCGATGCCGTAGGGCACGCCGACACCTTGCTGCGCGGTGTGCCGGAAGACATCTTCCTGCGCCGTTTCGAACCTTTGCTGGAACCGCTCGCCCGAAGCGGTATTGCATTCGAGCTCAATGCCTCAGGTCTTCGAAAGTCGAGCCTGGACCCGGCAACGGGGAGGGAGGTTCAGGGCCGTTGGTCTTATCCGTCTTGGGAATTGGTGGCGCAGCTCATCGCACACGAAGTGCCCTTCACGGTTGGGTCTGATGCCCATGACCCGAGTGACGCTGGTGCGGGCATTGCTGAACTGCTTGAGACCCTGAGGCCCCTGGGGCTGAAGAGCATTAGTTACTACGAGAAGCGCCGTCGAATCGATGTCGCTCTCGACAGCCTGACGTTACCGGGCACACTGGCAACTTTGACAGCAGGACTTGAAGGACCTTGAACATGATTTCCCCCGGAAATTCTCCGCTATGGTCCGAGGTACTTAATAGCCCGGCTGATGTCCAGTTGGCGATGTTTCGTCAGGCTTCCGCTCAGCCCTGTGCTGATGATGTGAAAACTGGTTTCCGCGCTTTCGCAGCCGACCTGTTTGCACGTGACCTGATCAGCATGACCGAGTATGTTTCGATTTTTGGCGGTACTGCCCTGCACTGCCTTACACCTGCCGAGTCGGGGTTGTTCCGCGACATGGCCTCGGGCAGCGATGCCACCGCGCTGGCTGGGATCTACAGCCGTGCAAAATACGGCGGTGTGCATGACATCCGGTATCTCGCAAGACAACTGATCGACTACCTCAGTGGCGAGCTGGATAGGCCAGACTCGCAATGGTCATACCTGTTCCAGAACGCCAAGGTCTGTGGTGACAACGTGGTGATGATGACCACTGGTTGGCGCAACGTGCCGTCCACGGCGAACGTGCTCTATGAGATCGTGGTCGAGGAGGTCAACGTCAAATTGGCGCATATGGCGTTGCCGACCATCATCAACGTCAAGCTGCCCAGGATTGCGCCGCCCTGCGAGGACTACGCCAGCCTCAGCACCGAGGAGCGGGAGCGCGTCAATCTGGTCCAGGACCATGTCATTCCGGCTGAAAATTTCTATCGTTGGAGCGGTGTGCATGTGATCTTCGGCGACGATGTGTTGGTTACCGGATCTACTGCCGACAAACTGCTTTATGAATCCATGCGTAACGGTGCAAAGTCGTTCCGCGCAATCTATCCCGTGGCGATCGACCCTCGGGTGGCGCTGGGCGACGCCTCGGTTGAGGATCGGCTGAATAGTGTGGTGATCGAGCAACGGCTGGACGATACCGTTGCGGAGCTGTTGTCTGCGCGGGACTACCAACCAATCCTGCGCACCCTGCGCCTGTTGTTCGGGGAGGGAAACCGAGAGTCGCTCGCCACCTTCCTGCCGAAGGTGCCTGCGCTGACCTGGCTGCGCCTCTACAAGTCTGCCTTGGGTAACGAGTTTCTAGGTCAGCCACAATGCGCTCCTTCAATGGCGTTGCTGAGGGAGTACCTGACGAATGTCGGGTTGCTAAGTACCAATGGCATGGCGATTCACCCGTGAACAGCTGCCTTCATAGTTCCGTTCGATATGTGAGCTATTGGGAAAATGCCCCTGGGCAGGTCATGCCAGCCTATGTCGCGCTGGCATTGGTCTCGATGCGTAGAGCCCTGGGTGAGCGCTTTCAATTGCTTACACCGCGGACGGTCCAGGACCTGATCGCCCCTCGAATCCTTGATAAACCTTGGGCCTTTGAACCGTTGCCATTTACTCTAGCGGAGGGGATCGAGGCCATAGTTGCCAGGAGCGACTTCATTCGCATGGCCTTCGTCCATCGATATGGAGGTGCGTGGGTGGATGCAGACACATTGTTATTGTGCGATCCAACTAGCTTACTGTTTCCGGCAGGCCTCAGTCATAAGCTGCATTGGTATGACGAATGTATTTTTGCGTCCCAACCAGGAAACCCACTTCTTGCCCGCGCATTGGCTACTGGGCTTGAGGCAGGCGCCCATGCTTGGGGTAATCCTGGGCGTATCAAGGACATCGTGGATCAATTTGGTGACGAAGTAGTGCCTATAGCCGGAGATATCGTCGACCCCGGCTACCGTCCAAGGTACAACTTCGCAAGCTGTGAGGTGATGCGTCGTCGGGATGTCAGCGTTGTAGACTTTCTAGTGAGAGATACTGCCATACTCAAACTCTACAACACCTACTTCCGGCGTACGTCCACGCGTATAGAATCTGTTGAAGAGTTTCTCTCTGGCGGTACCTTGCTGGCCAATTTGTTCCTGCACATAGAGGCTGATCGTGGCTATTGGATAGGAGAGAGCGAGCGGCTGATGGGCACCGTTTGTTGATGTGTGAGTGTCAGTGTTACTGCGCTTGCGCGCAGATGAATTTGGCACTCACTGACCTCACTCAGGTTTAACTGCTGAGTTATCACCTCATGGACGGTCGGTGTGCCACGGTGAGGGGATGCGTGGGCAACGTACAACCATGCGGGCACGCGCGTTGGTGGTGGGCCGAACTCGAGCTCAACGCGTACCAGGTCGAATACTTCAGTCGTCCGTCCGCTCGGAGTCCAGGCGAGCGGAGCAGTGCGATGATCGGGCTGCGTCACTTCGAGAGGACATTCGAGCTCCAAGTTTATGGTCCCAGGGTGACAGTCAGCGACCTCGGGGAAGTCCTTGCTGATCAGGGGTAACTGACGGGCGAGGGTTCCCTGTGCGACGCCCAGACCAGGTACTAACCGCGCTCTGATCGAATGGAGCTGCTCAGTTTCGGGTGTAGTGGCCAACAATTGATGAAGGTTTTCCAACAGAGCCTCTATTGAGAACGCATTCATGTCCCTCTTGCCGGTGCGCCGAACCTGATCAGTGTGTTGCAGGCTATAGACGACCCGAGTTAAAGGAGAAGGTGGGGGCAGCCACGGGTTAGCTTGTTCAGCCATGGCTGGGTAGATTGCCACCAGCTTTGTTTCTAGGCCGACCGCCATGTGAACGATTGCCGTGTCGACACTGACCACGACCTGTGCGCAGCGTATGTGCCCGGCGGCATCCTTAGGGGATGCCAGTCCATGGACGACGCGCACGTTTTGTCTAGCCACCGCGACTTCCATGCGCAGCGCATCTGCTCGTGTCACGGGGCTGTATAGGATTCCGATAGACCGAGTTGGATAAGTGTCGGCGATGGCGTTCAGCACGCTCACGGATCGGTCGAAGGCCAAGCTTTTATCTGTGCGGCTGGCGTAGGGGTTGAATAGGATTTCCCGGGCTGAGGTGGCGCTCGGCATCGTGTCAGGAAGGGGAACGATGTACTTCCTATCGACCATGCGTGCACCCAAGTCAATAAGCACGCATCGGTAGCGCTCGGCCATGTCGAGACCGGCAGTTGCTTCACCGAACTTGCGATTGACACAGCGCAAACGGTCATCGAGGGAGTACACGCGGGCCGGGTGCAGCAATCGCAAAAACAGGATCTCCGCAGGCTGGATTCTCCCTACCAGATGCACCACAACATCCACCTGTCCAAGCTGCTGCGCTAGGCGGCGAAGTTCGAGTACTCCAGGATTGGCGTTCGTAATCACGACTTGATCCACGCCAAAGTCCTGCGCGTGCATCTGGGCAAGCTCAACGACCGTCAGAACGGTCACGCGGGCATTGAGTTTGCGAGCCTCTCGAAAGAAGAAGGATGAAACGATAGAGTCGCCCAGCTTGGCATCCCAACGAGGGATAAGAATGTGCAGGTTTCCTTCCGTAGGCCTGGGCTGCAGCGACCTATCGACCAGTAAGCGAAACATCACACGCATGCATGCTCTAGATGCGTTTCGCACAAATGACATTTTTGTAGGCTCAATTTTCCACGGGGCCGCATAGACACTAAAGCAGAGCTGAGTGTTTGCCTATCAAAACAGGCTTGGCCTCGAGCATTCGCCGTTGAAAGGGCAAATGACGGCCAGTGATTGAGTAGCCATTTGACTTTCGTCAGTCTGCTAAAGGGCGCTATAAGGCACTCTGCTAGTAAAGGAATCGATGGTTCGTAAGGGGGCCGCCTGGTCGCGTAAGGATAATGAATGGTTTCTGATAATTTTGCCCCGCTGAAGTCTCGCTGGCCCGAGCTGTATATGCACGCCTCGCTTGCTGAGCGCTATGTGTTTGCCGACCCGCACACTGCTGTCATAAAACTCCGCTGCTTTGCAGAGGTTCTGGTTGGCGTTCTCTACAGAGATTTGAGCCTGCCCAGTGAACCGTCCGATGGGTTCTTCGAGAAGCTCAAATATCCTGCCTTTCAGGAGGTAGTTGGCGACATCGTGCTGCAGAAGCTGCACGCCCTGCGGATGATCGGCAATAAAGCCGCCCATGGCAGTTTAATCGACGCCAGCGTCTCGCTTGCCCTGATTTGGGATGCGTATTTGATCGGCCAGTGGTTCTTCAAGACCTACAGCGGTGAGTCTGCCGACACCTATCCGCCTTTCACGGCTCCTGTAGAAGCCTCGGAGCAGGGCGGCCCTGCAGAAGACCCTGCCGAGCAGTTGGCCTTAGCGAAAGACGAGTTGAGCCGCCTGGAAGCTGCAGAGAAAGACTCTCAGGCTGTAGCTGCGTCAATAACCCCAACACCTGATCAGGCCAGGCTGGATGATTTCAAGTGCGCCTCGGCTCATGCCTTGGGTAGCATCGATTTCAGCGCCGCGAACACGCGCCGGCATCTCAGCATTCACGATGCCTTTGCCGGTTATACGCTGACCAGCGGCCAGACGGAGCTGGTCAATCAGCTCGAGCATTTCCTCGCCAGCAATACGCAGAACGTCTTCCTCCTCAAGGGCTACGCCGGTACCGGTAAAACCTTTATCACCAAGGGGCTGACCGAATATTTCCGGGCGATTGGCCGCAACTATGTACTGGCTGCGCCAACCGGCAAGGCCGCGAAGGTGATCGCCAGCAAAACCCAGTCGCCGGCTTACACCCTGCACAAAACTCTCTATGCGTTTGACGATATGGACGAGTACCGCGATGCAGACACCGAGGGTACCGAGACCTTCAAGTTCTACGCCAAGCTGGCGGTGAACACGCTTTCTGTGGATACGGTGTACATCGTGGATGAGGCGTCCATGGTGGCGGATATCTACCAGGAGGCGGAGTTCTTCCGCTTCGGGTCTGGCTATCTGCTTGCCGACCTATTCGAGTTCGTCAATCTGGACCATAACGATCACCGCAAGAAGGTCATCTTCATCGGTGACGATGCGCAGTTGCCTCCCGTGGGCATGAGCTTTTCGCCGGCGCTGGATGCGGAGTATCTGTTGCGTCATCATCGCGTCCGTTGCAGCGAATACGAGCTGTCTGAGGTGGTGCGGCAGAAAGCGCAGAGCGGCATTCTGGCCAATGCTCAGCCCCTGCGACAGTCACTGCAGAGCAAGGTGTTCAACCGCCTGACCATGGACCTCTCCTATCCGGACGTTGAGAAGGTCGAACATCAGGCGCTGTTGCAGCGTTATCTGGATTCCTGTGGCGGCAAGATCAACGGCGAGTCCATCGTCATTGCTCACTCCAACGCTGACGTGGGCGATTACAATCGGCTAATTCGCGAACACTTCTTCCCCGGCTGCGCGCAGGTGATGCCGGGAGACAAGGTGATGGCTGTAGCCAATAGCAATGCGCACGGATTCTTTATCTCGAACGGTGATTTCGGCCTGATTCGTGAGGTGCTCGGAGAGGTTGAAGAGCGCAGCGTCAAGCTGAGGCGGAGAAATCCCGAAACTGCAGTGGTCGAGGAAATTGTTGTGCCGCTGCGCTTCAGGGACGTACTGGCAGGCTTCCGTGACCTTGATGGCACAGCGCATTTCTTCCCGGCCAAGATCATCGAGGATCTGCTTTACAGCAAGGAGCCAACGCTCTCGTCAGATGAGAACAAGGCGCTATACCTCGACTTCTGCATGCGCCACAAGCACTTGCCAAGGCGGACTAAGGCGTTCAAGGACGCCCTGATGGCGGATCCGTATTTCAATGCCTTGAGGCTCAAGTTCGGTTACGCCATCACCTCCCACAAGGCGCAGGGCAGTGAGTGGAATCATGTGTTTGTGAAATGCAAAAGCCACCAAAGCCAGCTCACGGCTGACTACTTCCGCTGGCTCTACACGGCGATTACGCGCACGGCGCACCACCTGTATCTGCTCGATCCGCCGAACCACCAGCCGTGGAGTGGTATTCAGATGGTGGCCAATCCGGCGCTGGAGATGCTCGGCGCGGCGCCCAGCATGCCCGCGGCTCCGGCTCCGGCTCCGGCTCCGGCTCCTGCTCCCAGCGTTGCAGCGCCAGCATTTGCAGCGGTTGCCCCTGCGCCGCAGGACGAAACATTCGGCATCCCCGCCAGTGCAACAGTGCTGCTCGCGTTGCTGACCGAGGTACGTCGGTTAATTGCCGGGCGGGGGATCAGTATCGAGGACGTTCTCCATCACCAGTACCAGGAGGTATATCTCTTCAGCCGTGATGGGGAGTCTGCCCGTATAGACATTGCCTATAACGGCAAGAGCAAGGTTACCGGTGTAGCGGCTCCTTATCTTTCCGAGTTGAGCGGCGAACTGAGTGCTGTGCTGACCGCGCTCAAGGGCTTGCCGCTTGCGGATGGCGGGACGGCAGGGGTTGCCGATGTTCATTTCGCCAAGCCGTTCCTCAATGAGTTTCACGCCAAGGTGCTGAACCTGTGTGCGGACAGTGGTATCACGCTGCAAAAGGTGGTTGAGCAGCAGTGGTGCCAGCGCTACAGCTTTACCCGCGATGGTGCTGTGGCCGTTTATGACATCTGGTACAACGGCAAAGACCAGTTCACGAAATGCCAGCCCGTGGTCGCAGCGTGCTCACCGGGCACTATGGTCGCTGAGGTCGGGCAACTGCTTACCGCAGGTATGCAGGCATGATTAGCAACAAGGAGGTATTCGCCAAGCGCAGGGAAGGGGCAATCGACGAAGCCTACGCGATGGCGCTTGAGTTGATGGCTGCGCCGCAGGCCGATGAATGGGACCGCAAGGCATTTGCCTGGTGCTTGATCGACCTGATCAAGCGTGACGTCAAGGATGGGCAGTTGGAGAGCCTGCCGCACTATCGCAGTCAGCTGGAGAGCATTGTTGTCGATCCTGCTGACGATGTGCTGAGTAAAGGCGTTCGCCATACGCTCTCGCTGTGCAATCCCTTTGGGCAGCAGATCAGCGAGGCCAAGGCGCTCAGCAAGAGCGGGCAGCACGCGCAAGCGGCTGCAATCTACCGCAAGGTATGGATGAACGGCGCTGCCGATCAGGATATCCAGACCAGTTTCGGCTGGGAGCTTTACCAGCACACCAAGGCACTGATGGCCGGGGAGGACTTCAACGTTGGTGAGGCCAAGCGTAATTTAAGTGACTACCTCAAGCTGGCGATCGAAAAGCCCTCTTCGCTCCACTCTCGCATACTGCGCTTAGCCGCCAAGCTGGCCGGGCAGGACAAGCTGAAAATGCTGGCCTTTTCCCGCCATTGGAATCTTCAGCATCTGCGCGAGGACGACTATGAGCGCTATCGCGCCGAGGATGGCAGGGAGTTTCCGTCACTAGCTGAGAAAGTCATCCAGCAGGCTGGCAAGGAAGCGGCTGCTGCCGATGATGCGGACGGGCAGGCGTACATGCTGCCCTTCATTGATGGTGCTATGGGGCGCTTTCCGGACAATGTATTTCTCAAGCTGAACAAGGCCAAGCTGCTGCTCGCGCTGGGCCGGCATGACGAGGCGCTGGCTTTCGGGATTGCAGTGACCAAGGCCAAGTCAAACGACTACTGGGCCTGGGGACTGCTGGGTGACATTGTCTCGCAGAAGGATCCGGACGCTGCGCTGGGCTGTTACTGCAAGGCGCTGACCTGTCCGGCAGAAGACAAGTTCACAGGGAAAATTCGCCTGGAAGTCGCCGAGCGCATGCTGGAGGCCAACGACTATGCAGCAGCCAAGCACGAAGTCGAAGCCATTATTCGAGCCAAGGAGCAGGAGGGTTATAAGATCCCCGAGGCTGTTGCCAGCATTGCCGCGCAGGATTGGTTTGCCGGGGTGCAGGCCAAGGCATCCAACAGTGACTACTACAGGCTTCATGCAAAGGCGGCTGAAGCGCTGCTGTTCAATGACCTGCTCTGGATTGATGCCTGCCTGGGCGAGACCTTTGTCGTGCCGGGCAGAGAGAACAAGCCCAAGCGCAAGGTTTTCCTGAAAACAGGCTCAATCCCCTCGGAGGTGTCGATTCCTGAGTCAAAGGTCGCGCGGATGAATCTTGCGGCCGGAGATGCCGTCAGGGTCAAGGGTGAGTTTGATGATAATCAGCGCTTCAACCTGTTTGTGTTGGAGCGCCGGACTGGCGCAACTGCGTGGGATATCGCGCCCGAGCTTTTAGGAGTTGTGAACCAGGTGAATGAGGACAAACAGGCCATTCGCTATATCGTCAGCCGGGAGATCAATGGTGAGATCCCGATGTCGGCATTGCCGTGTGCGTTTGCCGAGGGCGATGCCATCGAGGTGCAGCTTGTTCGCTACGTTTCGAAGCGTGGTCCTCAATACCGCGTGCTTGCCGCAAAGGCGAGCAAAAAAGTGCCAGGCGATTTGTTACGCAAAGACTTCACCGAGGCGGTTCGCGTCTCTAACGGCATGGGCTTTACCCCGGGCGAAATATTTATTCCGGCGGCGTTGGTGGAGCACTGCGAGATCAAAGACGGTCAGCAGGTTTCCGGTACAGCGGTACAGGCCTACAACAAGAAGCGTGAAAGCTGGGGATGGAAGGCCATTTCCATCCAACCGTAGCAGGCGGCTACTCGTTGGTCTTTTTCTGGCTCTTTTGAGAGTTGACGAATAATTGCGAAAGAAAATTCTGCAGTCCGGCCTTTTCAAGGCAGCATCCCTTGCGGCCGCTCCAAGTCTGATCATGGGGGTGCTGCCTTTTCTGGGTTACGCGCCGTGGGGGCGTACCAGCCTGGAGGTGGTTGTTTTCTTCGTAGTGGCTTATTCCGTCATCCACGTGCTTGTTGCGCTGCTGGTTATGCTGGTCACCCGAAAGTGGCGGGAGTATTTCCCGGCCATCATGCTGGGTGTGCTTCTGGGTGGCCTTGCAGGTTTGCAGGCGGGAACAGCAATGAGAATGGAAGGCTATGAACGGGCGGGTGAGCGGGCTGCTGTTTTGGTCACTGCGATAGAGCATTACATTGAGGCAACCGGAGAGCCACCTGAGCGCTTGGAACAACTTGTACCTGATTTTGTCGAGGCGATCCCAGGCAGACTGCCGCCACTTGAGATTGTAACGGGCGAGGCGGATCTCAAAGATTTCTATGGCAATCAATGGGCCCTGCTGTTCAAAGCGGGTAGTGGTTTGAACTGGGACCAACTTGTTTATTTACCAAAGCAGAATTACGACCAGGTCGAATCGAAAACCCTGCTGGGGCGCTGGGCATATCTCCACGAGTGATCATGTGTTTTTCGCTGCCGGCGCTGCCAGAGGGTGGCCGGCGGCGCTCAACGCATCAGCAGGGACGGCTAAAGCCGGCCAGCAGTTCTCGGGCAAATGGCCGAACCATGCAACCTTGCTTAACAGAACAGAGCGTTGTGGCTGCAACTCTTTATGGCTAGTACTCAAAATCCCCGCTCGCAAAATAGGGGGCCAGACTTTGAGGCACGGTTTAGGCACAGAATTGGCACAGCCCGAAAATGAGTCGGAAAGGAGCGCTGCGGGCAGTACTCACCACAATCTGAGTATCCGCATGGAGATCAATTTTGAGAGATTAGCCAATTCGGGATCTGGATCGGCAGAGCTGTAGGAAAAGGCTTTTAAATCATACAGATATGGCGCACCAGGCGGGATTCGAACCCACGACCCCCGCCTTCGGAGGGCGGTACTCTATCCAGCTGAGCTACTGGTGCGTAATTGTTGCGGCGGCCTATTTGACCATTAGCTGACACCCTTCTCAACTCGATGAGTATTGCCTTCGGAGGGCAGTACTCTATCCAGCTGAGCTACGAGTGCAACGCGGGCGCCATGATACCCATCTGCACCCTTGCCGTCCATCGCCAGTAATGTTGTGTTCGATTCCGAACACTCGCTGGTGCAAAAGTGACGTTGATCTGAAATTTCAGGGTCTGCTAGGCTTTTTGTTCTTTTTTTCGAACACCCTATTGTCCTTTGTTCCCGTTGATCCTAGGATTCGTTTGAGATTTCAAACGCTCTCCTTTTTCTACAAATCAATAATTCGCCCTGTGTTCGCACGGTGCAGTTAAGGAAGCCCGACATGCAGCTCAAAGACGCCCAGTTGTTCCGCCAGCAAGCCTTCGTCAACGGAGAGTGGCTGGACGCGGACAACGGTCAGACGATCCAGGTGACCAACCCGGCCACCGGTGAAGTGCTCGGCACCGTGCCTAAAATGGGCGCCGCCGAAACCCGTCGCGCCATCGAGGCCGCCGACAAGGCTCTGCCGGCCTGGCGCGCACTGACCGCCAAGGAGCGTGCTGGCAAGCTGCGCCGCTGGTTCGAACTGATGATCGAGCACCAGGACGACCTGGCCCGCCTGATGACCTCCGAGCAGGGCAAGCCACTGGCCGAAGCCAAGGGCGAAATCGCCTATGCCGCCTCGTTCATCGAGTGGTTCGCCGAAGAAGCCAAGCGTGTCTATGGCGACACCATCCCGGGCCACCAGCCCGACAAGCGCCTGATCGTGATCAAACAGCCGATCGGCGTTACCGCGGCCATCACCCCGTGGAACTTCCCGGCTGCGATGATCACCCGCAAGGCCGGCCCGGCCCTGGCCGCTGGCTGCACCATGGTGCTCAAGCCCGCTTCGCAGACCCCGTACTCGGCCCTGGCCCTGGTCGAGCTGGCCACCCGTGCCGGCATCCCGGCTGGCGTGCTGAGCGTGGTCACCGGCAGCGCCGGCGACATCGGCAGCGAACTGACCGGCAACCCGATCGTGCGCAAGCTGTCCTTCACCGGCTCGACCGAAATCGGTCGCCAGCTGATGGCCGAATGCGCCAAGGACATCAAGAAGGTTTCCCTGGAGCTGGGCGGCAACGCTCCGTTCATCGTGTTCGACGACGCCGACCTGGACAAGGCCGTCGAGGGCGCGATCATCTCCAAGTACCGCAACAACGGCCAGACCTGCGTCTGCGCCAACCGTATCTACGTGCAGGACGGCGTCTACGACGTGTTCGCCGAGAAGCTCAAGGCGGCAGTCGCCAAGCTCAAGATCGGCAACGGCCTGGAAGACGGCACCACCACCGGCCCGCTGATCGACGGCAAGGCCGTGGCCAAGGTGCAGGAGCACATCGCTGACGCGGTGAGCAAGGGCGCCAAGGTACTGAGCGGCGGCAAGCTGATCGAAGGCAACTTCTTCGAGCCGACCATCCTCGTCGACGTGCCGAAAAGCGCTGCCGTGGCCAAGGAAGAAACCTTCGGCCCACTGGCTCCGCTGTTCCGCTTCAAGGACGAGGCCGAAGTCATCGCCATGTCCAACGACACCGAATTCGGCCTGGCCTCGTACTTCTATGCCCGTGACATGAGCCGTGTGTTCCGTGTCGCCGAAGCCCTGGAATACGGCATGGTCGGCATCAACACCGGCCTGATCTCCAACGAGGTCGCGCCGTTCGGTGGTATCAAGGCCTCGGGCCTGGGCCGCGAAGGCTCCAAGTACGGCATCGAGGACTACCTCGAAATCAAATACCTGTGCATCAGCGTCTGATCGCAGCGTAAGGCTTTACCTCTGCCAGCGGGGCGCGAGAGCGCCGTCCCGCTGGCCTTTTTTACACCGTGACATCCGGCCGCCTGGGCCCCTGCAGCAGTCGATCAACGCATGCTGCTGCAGTCGAATACCGGCCGCCCCGATCGAATCGCGCCACCTGCGTGTGGCGAAATGAGGACATTATGAGCAAGACCAACGAATCCCTAATGCAACGCCGTGTAGCCGCCGTCCCACGTGGCGTCGGCCAGATCCACCCGATCTTCGCCGAGTCGGCCAAGAACGCCACCGTGACTGACGTCGAAGGCCGCGAGTTCATCGACTTCGCCGGCGGTATTGCGGTACTCAACACCGGTCACGTGCATCCGAAAATCATCGCTGCCGTTGAAGCTCAACTGCACAAGCTGACCCACACCTGCTTCCAGGTACTGGCCTACGAGCCGTATGTCGAAGTGTGCGAAAAGATCAACGCGCTGATCCCGGGTGATTTCGCCAAGAAAACCCTGCTGGTCACCACCGGTTCCGAAGCCGTTGAAAACGCCATCAAGATCGCCCGTGCCGCCACCGGCCGTGCCGGCGTGATCGCCTTCACCGGCGCCTACCACGGTCGCACCATGATGACCCTGGGCCTGACCGGCAAGGTCGTACCGTACTCGGCCGGCATGGGCCTGATGCCAGGCGGCATCTTCCGCGCCATCTACCCGAACGAACTGCACGGTGTGAGCATCGACGACTCGATCGCTTCGATCGAACGCATCTTCAAGAACGACGCCGAAGCCAAGGATATCGCTGCGATCATCCTGGAGCCGGTCCAGGGCGAAGGCGGTTTCTACGTCGCGCCTAAAGAGTTCATGAAGCGTCTGCGCGCCCTGTGCGACCAGCACGGCATCCTGCTGATCGCCGACGAAGTACAGACCGGCGCTGGCCGTACCGGTACCTTCTTCGCCATGGAACAGATGGGCGTCGCGCCTGACCTGACCACCTTCGCCAAATCCATCGCTGGCGGCTTCCCGCTGGCCGGTGTGTGCGGCAAGGCCGAGTACATGGACGCCATCGCTCCAGGCGGCCTGGGCGGCACCTACGCCGGTAGCCCGATCGCCTGCGCCGCGGCCCTGGCCGTGATGGAAGTGTTCGAAGAAGAAAAACTGCTGGACCGCAGCAAGGCAGTCGGCGAGCGTCTGGTTACTGGCCTGCGCAAGATCCAGGACAAGCACCCGATCATCGGTGACGTGCGTGCCCTGGGCTCGATGATCGCGGTCGAGGTGTTCGACAAGGCCGGTTCCCACACCCCTAACCCGACTGCCGTTGCAGCCGTCGTGGCCAAGGCGCGTGACAAGGGCCTGATTCTGCTGTCGTGCGGTACCTACGGCAACGTGCTGCGTATCCTGGTTCCGCTGACCTCGCCTGACGAGCAGTTGGACAAGGGTCTGGCCATCATCGAAGAGTGCTTCGCCGAACTGGCGTAAGTGTGACGCGATAGGAAAAAACCCGCCTCGGCGGGTTTTTTTTCGCCCAAAGCCCGACAAGGGCGCTAAGGTTTGCACAGGAGCTACCTTGGAAGACGCCCTGGATGGCGTGCATCGAGATGTCAGGAGAAGCCCGATGACCGTTTCAAACCCACCCACCGCACCCTGTGTGCTGATTGCCGAAGGCGACCCGTGGGTGCGTGACATGCTCAAGGACATGCTGCTCAGCGTGCGCTGCGATGCCCGCCTGCACGTCTGTGCCAATGGCCACGAGGCGCTGTCCGCGCTGGCCAGCCAACCCGATCTGATCATCGCCGCCCGCGAGCTGCCCGGCATCGACGGCCTGGACCTGCTGCGCAGCGTGCGCGCCAAGCGCCGCAGCTTGCCGTTCATCCTGATCAGCAGCCGCAGCGATGTGGCCAGCGTGCGCGAGGTGCTGCCGCTGGCGCCCACGGCGTACCTGAGCAAGCCGCTCAATGCCGAGCTGCTGCGCCAGCGCCTGGAGGAGCAACTGCTTGGTGCCGGCGAGGCGGTGGCCTGCCCGGTGCCGGCATTGCGCCCGGGCATCACCTTGTCGCGGTTTCTCGAAGACCACCGCAGCACCGCCGATGGCGGGCCGTTGCTGGCTGATGTGAAGCAGGCGATCAAGCACGCGCTCAACCCCGAGGGGCTCAACCTCAAGGCACTGGAAGAAGAGATCCGCAACGACCCACAGATCACCGCGGTGCTGATCGCTGCGGCCAACAGCGCGGCGCTGCATCGTGACGGTGCGGTGCAGACCCTTCTGCAGGCGTTGAACAAGCTGGGCACCACCCAGAGCATGAACCTGATAATGGGCCTGGCACTCAAGCGTAGCGCCAGGCTCAGCGACCCGTTGCTGTCACGCCATGCCGAGCATTTCTGGGGCCTGTCGCTGCACACGGCCGAGTATGCCGCCAGCCTGGCGCGGTCGATGGAGCTGGACCAGGAGCGTTGCTACTGTGCCGGCTTGCTGCATTGCCTGGGCGACCTGGCGTTGCTGCGCTGCCTGCAGGAGTGGAGCCTGGCCGGGGGCGAGCTGGACGAGGACGCGGTGCAGTTGTCGTTGAACGAGTATGGCGCTGCGTACGGCTCGGCGCTGCGTACCCGCTGGCGCTTGCCGCTGGAGCTGCGCGAACTGATTGCCTCGGTGTATCAGTTGGGGGGCGGGGTGTACTCGCGGGAGAACCTGATCTTGAACCTGGCCGGGCAGCTGGCGCGGCTGCCGGCCGAGCAGGGCCTGGAGCAGTTGGCCGAGAGCAAGACGGCGCGCCTGCTGAGGGTGGGGTTGGCGCAGCTGGAGCTGCTGCGCAAGGCCTGAGACCGCAATCGCGGGTCAAACCCGCTCCCACAAGGGCCCTGGTAAACCTGTGGGAGCGGGCTTGGCCCGCGATGGGGCCGGCTCAGGCGCCGGACGTTTCAGCCCCTGACAATCTGGTTCTTGCCCTGCCGCTTGGCCTGATACATCGCCGCATCCGCCCGTGCGAACAGGCTGTCGAGCACTTCATCCTCCTCATCGATGCCGGTCAGCCCCTGGCTCACCGTCACCCCGAACACCTGTTCGTCCTGGCTGAAGCTAAGGCGCTGGATCTCGCGCTGCAGACGCTGCGCCACCTGCAGCGCCAGCTCCGGCGTGCACCCGGGAAACACCGCCGCGAACTCTTCGCCGCCAATGCGCCCGAACAGGTCGCCACGGCGCAGCACCGCCTTGCCGCTGTCGGCGATGCGTTGCAGCACCTGATCACCCGTCTGGTGCCCGTAGGTGTCGTTGACCTGCTTGAAGTCATCGATGTCCAGCAGCAGGAACGCCATCGGCGCCTGCTCCTGGCGTGCCTTTTCGAAGGTGTGGTGCGCGCATTCGAAAAAGTGCCGGCGGTTGCTGCTCTGGGTCAGCACGTCGGTGGTAGCCAGGCGCTGCAACTCGCCTTCGAGCTGCTTCTTTTCGGTGATGTCCTCGGCCATGCCGACCACGATCACGCCCTGTGCGCTATCGGCCTGCTGGTTGATGAAGCACTTGTCGCTGAGCCAGCGCACCTGCCCGTCGGCGGCGATGATGCGGTACTCGCGGTCTTCCACCGCGCCCTTGACCAGCACCTCGGCCAGGCTGCGTTCGGCGTACTCCAGGTCGTCGGGGTAGATGCTGTCGCGCCACTCGTTGTGATCGGCCAGCAGCAGACCGGCCGAGCGCCCGAAAATCCGCTCGTAGGCCGGGCTCACGTACAACACGCGCCGGGTTTCCCAATCCATGGCCCAGAGCACCGCGTTGACACTGTCCAGCAGCGAGCTGAACAGCTGCTCGCGCTCGCTCAGGCGCGCGACTTCACCCTGGGCATGCAGCAGGGCCAGCAAGGTGTGCGCGGGATGCGACGGTGGGCTGAACGACGGGGACGGCGGGTTCTTGTTGACCATGTGCACGAAGCGTCTCGAAAAGCGGAATCGAAAGGCGAAGGGCGTGCGGCCTGACACGGCCCGCCACGCGGGCGATATGCCAGTCAGAGTGAAAATCGAAGGGAGAGTTCCTCAGGCGCGCCCCAGGACGGGGCGCGCCGATCAACGGCGTCAGGCCAGGGCAGGGCGCAGCGAATAGGTCTTGAGCTGTGCGGCGAAGTCGCGCAGCGACTGGATACCGCTGGCCTCGGCCTCGTGTACCCAGTCCTTCATCGCGGCCAGCATGTCGTGGCCGTTGGCACTGGTGCGTGCCCAGATCTGCTGCAGGGCCAGGCGCTTCTCGTAGATGGTCTTGAGTGCCTGGCTGTGCGCCAGCATCGACTCGATGCGCTGGTGGTGGCGGTCTTCGAGCAGGCTCGGCTCACGCGAAAGCAGGCGCTTGGCGCGGCGGAACTGGTGGCGCACCGAGTCGTCCACGCGCATCAGCTCCTGTTTGACCAGCGGCGCGATCACCAGCTTGCGGTACTGCGCCATGATCTGGAAGCGGTTGTTGAGGATCGCCATGGCGGTGTCCATGTCGAGCTGGCCCTTGCCCTCGACGCGGTGCGCGATGGGTGCCACGCGCTGCACCTTGGCCAGGCGCAGCCAGGTGAACAGCTTGATCCACGCCCAGCCCATGTCGAACTCCCAGCGCCTGACCGAAAGCTTGGCCGAGTTGGGGTAAGTGTGGTGGTTGTTGTGCAGCTCTTCGCCGCCGATGATGATGCCCCACGGCACCAGGTTGGTGGCGGCATCGCGGCATTCGAAGTTGCGGTAGCCCACCGCGTGACCCAGGCCGTTGACCACGCCGGCGGCCCAGAACGGAATCCACATCATCTGCACTGCCCAGATGGTGATGCCGATGGTGCCGAACAGCAGCACGTCGATCAGCGCCATCAGCGCGATGCCGCCCAGCTTGTAGCGCGAGTACAGGTTGCGTTCGATCCAGTCCTCGGGGCAGTTCTTGCCGTAGATGCGCAGGGTCTCGGGGTTCTGCGCCTCTTCGCGGTACAGCTCGGCACCCTTGCGCAGCACCGTGGACAGGCCCTTGATGACCGGGCTGTGCGGGTCGTCGACGGTTTCGCACTTGGCGTGGTGCTTGCGGTGGATGGCGGTCCATTCGCGGGTGTTCTGCGCCGTGGTCAGCCACAGCCAGAAGCGGAAGAAGTGCTTGAGCCCGGCATTGAGCTCCAGGGAGCGGTGCGCGGAATAGCGGTGCAGATAAACCGTGACCGCGACGATCGTCACGTGGGTCATCAGCAGGGTGACGGCCAGCAGTTGCCAGGCTGACAGGTCGAGAAAACCGTTGTACCACATAGGCGGGTGGGCCCTCGTAAAGCGAAAGAAACAGCGCAAAGTATTATCCCTACCCTACTAAATAAAACCAGTCGGCGTTTTAGATAGGAGGTCACGGGATATTTCTACCCCTATAATGGCCATCATTTTGCCCTGGGTTCCAGCGACTCTATGTCTGTATCCGTTCGAGACGCCCTGCGTATGTCCGCGCTGTATCTGGTGCTGTCGGTCATGTGGTTGGTGCTGTCTGATCAAATACTGAGCAATCTTTTCGATGATCCCGCCCAGCTGGCACGCTGGGAGCTGATCAACGCCTACGCGTGGATGGGCTGCAGCGCTGCGCTGATCTTCGTGTCGCGCTGGCGCCTGCTCAATTTCATCGGCGTGGGCGCGCGCCTGCGCCGCGAGGACCGCGAGCGCCTGCGCATGGCCGCAGCGGTGTTCGACAGCACCCTCGAAGGGGTGCTGGTGAGCGACCGCGACGGCCTGATCGTGCACGTCAACCGGGCGTTCATGCAGATCACCGGCTACCAGAAGGACGAGGTGCTGGGCCAGCGCCCGAGCAAGTTCAAGTCGGGCCGCCACGACACCGCGTTCTACCAGCAGATATTCGCCACCCTGGCCGAGAAGGGCGAATGGAGCGGCGAAATCTGGAACCGGCGCAAGAACGGCGAGATCTACCCGCAGTGGCAGACCATCTGCGCCATTCACGACGACAGCGGCCAGCTGACCCACTACGTGGCGGTGTTCAGCGACATCAGCGCGATCAAGCACACCGAGCGCGAGCTGGCGCACCTGGTGCACCACGACCCGCTCACCGACCTGCCCAACCGCCTGCTGTTCAACGACCGGGTCAAGCAGACCCTGGCTGCGGCCCAGGCCAACAAGCGCGGCTGTGCCCTGTTGCTGCTGGACCTGGACCACTTCCAGAGCATCAACGACAGCCTCGGCCACAACACCGGCGACCAGTTGCTCAAGGCCGTGAGCGAACGCCTGCTGGCCCAGCTGGGCACCGGCATGACCCTGGCGCGGCTGGGCGGCGACGAGTTTGCCGTGCTGTCCGAGAACTGCGCCCAGGTCGGCCAGGCCGCTGCCCTGGCGCAAGGCATCATCGATTGCCTCAAGGAGCCGTTCGAGCTCGACCACCATCGCCTGTTCACCAGCGTCAGCATCGGCATCAGCCTGTTCCCCAGCGATGCGCTGAGCGCCGAGCAATTGCTGCGCAACGCCGACTCGGCGCTGTTCAAGGCCAAGGGTAATGGCCGCTCGGGGTACGCCCTGTACACCGAGGAGCTGACCGCCCATGCCCAGCAGCGGGTCGAGACGGCCGGCGAGCTGCGCCGGGCCCTGGAGCAGCAGGAGCTGCGGGTGTACTACCAGCCGGTGCACGACCTGCTCACCGGCGCCATGATCGGCGTCGAGGCACTGGTGCGCTGGCAGCACCCCGAGCGCGGGCTGGTGCCGCCGGGCGAGTTCATCCCGATTGCCGAACGCACCGGGCTGATTGCCGAGATCGACACCTGGGTGATGCGCCAGGCCTGCCAGCAGATGGTGCAGTGGCAGGCCGAGGGCAAGGCCCTGAGGTTTGTCGCGGTCAACGTGTCCAGCCGCCTGTTCGGCAAGCGCAGCCTGTACCAGCTGGTGGCCCAGGTGCTGCACGACACCGGGCTGGACCCGGCGCGGCTGGAGGTCGAGGTGACCGAAAGCGCGGTGATGGAAGACCCCGAGGTGGCGCTGGAGCAGTTGCACCGCCTGCGCGAGCTGGGCCTACAACTGGCCATCGACGATTTCGGTACCGGTTACTCCTCGCTGCTGCGGCTCAAGCGCCTGCCGGTGCAGAAGCTCAAGATCGACCAGGGCTTCGTGGCGGGCCTGCCCCACGACGATGATGACGTCGCCATCGTGCGGGTGATCATCGCCCTGGCGCGCAGCATGGGCATGCAGATCCAGGCCGAGGGCATCGAAGAGGCCGAGCAGGCGCGCTTCCTGCTGGAGCAGCAGTGCGACATGGGCCAGGGCTACTGGTACGGTCGACCGGTGCCGGCGCAGCAACTGCGCTGGTCCTGAGGGCCCTTTCGCGGGGCAAGCCCGCTCCCACAGGGGCCGGTGGAGAACCTTGTGGGAGCGGGCTTGACCCGCGATGGGCTGCAAAGCAGCCCGCCTCTACACTTTTTAGTTATATAAAAATTCTTAAATAGTATTTTTAAGAATATTCCACCCTCTCTAAGATTGCCCTCAAGCCAGGCGCAGTCGTCCCCTTCAGATGCAGCTGCACGGCACCCCTTATTTCCAGGAGCACGAGCATGAGCGCATCTCTGCGTAGCGTTGACGGACAGGACGAAGCCACCATTCTGCGCGAGATCCAGAGCGCATTGCGCGACCTGCGTTTCGGCGCGGTGGAAATCACCGTGCACAACGCCCAGGTCGTGCAGATCGAACGCAAGGAAAAATTCCGCCTGCAGAATCCAGGCAACAAGCCCAGCTGATTCAGCCCTCTAATTAGAAAAAAATACGCCAATCGGGAGCTTCACCATGTCCATCCGCCGTTATGCCCTGGCCGCACTGGCCAGTGCCGTGTTTGCCGGTTCCGCCATCGCCAAGGACTACGAGCTGTTGAACGTGTCCTATGACCCCACCCGCGAGCTGTATCAGCAGTACAACGCCGAATTCATCAAGCACTGGCAGCAGGCGCACCCGGACGACAAGGTCAAGATCCAGCAGTCCCACGGTGGCTCGGGCAAGCAGGGCCGTGCGGTGATCGACGGCCTGCGCGCCGACGTGGTGACCCTGGCCCTGGCCGGCGACATCGACGAAATCGCCAAGCTCGGCAAGACCCTGCCGGAAAACTGGCAGACCCGCCTGCCCGACGCCAGCACCCCGTACACCTCGACCATCGTGTTCCTGGTGCGCAAGGGCAACCCCAAGGGCATCAAGGACTGGGGCGACCTGATCAAGAAGGACGTGTCGGTGATCACGCCCAACCCGAAAACCTCCGGTGGCGCGCGCTGGAACTTCCTCGCCGCCTGGGCCTACGGCCTGAAGGCCGGCGGCAGCGAAGCCAAGGCCCAGGAATACGTGCAGGAGCTGTTCAAGCACGTGCCGGTGCTGGACACCGGCGCCCGCGGCTCGACCATCACCTTCGTCAACAACGGTCAGGGCGACGTGCTGCTGGCCTGGGAAAACGAAGCCTTCCTGGCCCTCAAGGAAGACGGTGGCGCCGACAAGTTCGACATCGTCGTGCCGTCGCTGTCGATCCTGGCCGAGCCGCCGGTGGCGGTGGTGGACAAGAACGCCGAGAAAAAGGGCAATACCGCGATCGCCACCGAATACCTCAAGTACCTGTACAGCCCGGCCGGCCAGAAGATCGCCGCCGAGAACTTCTACCGCCCGCGTGACGAGAAGGTCGCTGCCGAATACGCCAAGCAGTTCCCTAAACTCGAACTGGTGACTATCGACAAAGACTTCGGTGGCTGGAAAACTGCGCAGCCCAAGTTCTTCAACGATGGTGGTGTGTTCGACCAGATCTACACGGCGCAGTGATGCGTGGCCGTTAGGATAATCGCCATTCAGTAGCCAGCATGGGCCCGGGATTCGTCTCGGGCTTCGTGCGTTAAACCAGGGACTTCTATGTCGCGTCGTATCTCCCCCGTCATACCCGGCTTCGGGCTGACGCTGGGCTACACCTTGGTGTACCTCAGCCTGATAGTGCTCATACCGCTGGCGGCCATGTTCATCCATGCCGCCCAGCTCACCTGGGACCAGTTCTGGACCATCGTCACCGCACCCCGGGTGCTGGCCGCGCTCAAGCTCAGCTTCAGCACCGCGTTCTATGCGGCGCTGATCAACGGCGTGATCGGCACGCTGCTGGCCTGGGTGCTGGTGCGCTACACCTTCCCAGGGCGCAAGGTCATCGATGCGATGATCGACCTGCCGTTCGCCCTGCCCACCGCGGTGGCTGGCATCGCCCTGACCGCGCTGTATGCGCCGTCCGGTCTGGTGGGCCAGTTCGCCACCGACCTGGGCTTCAAGATCGCCTACACGCCGCTGGGCATCACCCTGGCGCTGACCTTCGTGACCCTGCCGTTCGTGGTGCGCACGGTGCAGCCGGTGCTGGCCGACATCCCGCGCGAGGTCGAAGAGGCCGCCGCGTGCCTGGGGGCCAAGCCGCTGCAGGTGTTCCGCTACGTGCTGGCGCCGGCGCTGCTGCCGGCCTGGCTGACCGGCTTCGCGCTGGCCTTCGCACGGGGTGTGGGCGAGTACGGTTCGGTGATCTTCATCGCCGGCAACATGCCGATGAAGACCGAGATCCTGCCGTTGCTGATCATGGTCAAGCTCGACCAGTACGACTACACCGGCGCCACTGCCATCGGCGTGATGATGCTGGTGGTTTCCTTCATCCTGCTGCTGCTGATCAACCTGTTGCAGCGGCGCATCGAAACCCCGTGAAGGAGGCCTGACCCATGTCTGCATCATCTGTTGGTGTGGCCGCTTCGGCCAACGCTGCCCGCCGTGGCAGCGCGATTTCACGGCGCGTGCTGATCGGCCTCGGCTGGCTGATCTTCGCGCTGTTTCTGCTGCTGCCGCTGTTCATCGTGGTGTCCCAGGGCCTGAAGATGGGCCTGGGCACCTTCTTCGAGGCGATCTTCGAGCCCGACGCGCTGTCGGCGCTCAAGCTCACCCTGATCGCGGTGGCCATCTCGGTGCCGCTGAACCTGGTGTTCGGCGTCAGCGCGGCGTGGTGCGTGAGCAAGTACAGCTTCCCCGGCAAGAGCATCCTGGTGACCCTGATCGACCTGCCGTTCTCGGTGTCGCCGGTGATCGCCGGTCTTGTCTACGTGCTGATGTTCGGTGCCCAGGGCTTCTTCGGCCCATGGCTGCAGGACCATGACATCCAGATCGTGTTCGCCCTGCCCGGCATCGTGCTGGCGACCATCTTCGTCACCGTGCCGTTCGTGGCGCGCGAGCTGATCCCGCTGATGCAGGAGCAGGGCACCCAGGAAGAGGAGGCTGCACGCCTGCTCGGGGCCAACGGCTGGCAGATGTTCTGGCACGTCACCGTACCCAACATCAAATGGGGCCTGATCTATGGCGTGGTGCTGTGCACGGCGCGCGCGATGGGCGAGTTCGGTGCGGTGTCGGTGGTGTCCGGGCATATTCGCGGGGTGACCAACACCTTGCCGCTGCATGTCGAGATCCTCTACAACGAATACAACCATGTCGCGGCCTTCAGCGTGGCCAGCCTGCTGCTGATCCTGGCGCTCTTCATCCTGCTGCTCAAGCAGTGGAGCGAGTCCCGCATTAACCGCCTGCGCCACAGCGCCGCGGAGGAATAATTCATGTCGATCGAAGTTCGTAACGTCAGCAAGCGCTTCAACGCTTTCCAGGCCCTGGACAGCATCAACCTGGATATCCACAGCGGCGAGCTGGTAGCGCTGCTGGGCCCGTCCGGCTGCGGCAAGACCACCCTGCTGCGCATCATCGCCGGGCTCGAGACGCCGGACCAGGGCAGCATCGTGTTCCATGGCGAGGACGTGTCGGGGCACGACGTGCGTGATCGCAACGTCGGCTTCGTGTTCCAGCACTACGCGCTGTTTCGCCACATGAGCGTGTTCGACAACGTCGCCTTCGGCCTGCGCATGAAGCCCAAGGGCGAGCGCCCGAACGAGACGCGCATTGCCGAGAAGGTCCACGAGCTGCTGAACATGGTGCAGCTGGACTGGCTCAGCGACCGCTACCCCGAGCAACTGTCCGGTGGCCAGCGCCAGCGTATCGCCCTGGCGCGGGCGCTGGCGGTAGAGCCCAAGGTGCTGCTGCTGGACGAGCCGTTCGGTGCGCTGGACGCCAAGGTGCGCAAGGAGCTGCGTCGCTGGCTGGCGCGGTTGCACGAAGACATCAACCTGACCTCGGTGTTCGTGACCCACGACCAGGAAGAAGCCATGGAAGTGGCCGACCGTATCGTGGTGATGAACAAGGGCGTGATCGAGCAGATCGGCTCGCCGGGCGAGGTATACGAGAACCCGGCCAGCGACTTCGTCTACCACTTTCTGGGCGACTCCAACCGCCTGCACCTGAGCGAGGACCAGCACGTGCTGTTCCGTCCGCACGAAGTGTCGCTGTCGCGGCAGGAGGTGGAAGGCCACCACGCAGCTGAAGTGCGTGACATCCGCCCGTTGGGCGCGACCACGCGGGTGACGCTGAAGGTGGAAGGGCAGAGCGAGCTGATCGAGGCCGAGGTGGTCAAGGACCACGACAGCCTGACCGGGTTGGCCCGTGGCGAGACGTTGTTCTTCAAGCCGAAGGTGTGGCAGAAGGTCGGCAATATCTGAGGCCTTACGGGCCTCATCGCGGGTCAAGCCCGCTCCCACAGGGATATCACTGATCCAAGGGGCAGTGGAGTACCTGTGGGAGCGGGCTTGACCCGCGAAGCGGCCCGCTTCACCACACCCCGATCTTCACCACGCTGTCCGCCTGCGGCTCCCCGTAGCGGAACCGCTCCCCCCGCCGCTCGATCTCCGCATGGCTGATCGTGGTGCGGCGCTTGAGCCCGCGCAGCCACTGCAACAGGTATCCCTGATGCACCTCGCGCACGCCGGCATGCGCCGGATCATCGCCCAGGTCGTGCCGCTCCTGCGGGTCTTCCTGCAGGTCGAACAGCTGCGCCCTGAAGCCGTCATACGCGATGTACTTGAAGCGCTCGCTGCGCACCATGGTCATGCGGCAACGGTCGATCGGCTGCCCCAGCCGCTCCCGCGCCGGGGTCTGGAACGCATAGTCGTACTCGGCAATCGCGTATTCGCGCCATCCCTGCGCCGTACCGTGCAGCAACGGTACCAGTGACCGCCCCTCCAGCCGATGCTCGGCCCCCGGCAATCCCAGTGCGTCCAGAAACGTCGGCAGCGCATCGATGGTCTCCACCAGCCGCGCATCCACCGTGCCGCGGGTGGCATCTGCCGCGCCACGCGGGTCGCGCACGATCAACGGCACACCCACCGCCTGCTCCAGCAGAAACTCCTTCTCCCCCAGCCCGTGGTCGCCCAGAAAATCACCGTGGTCGCTGGTGAACACGATCAGCGTGTCGTCCCAGCGCCCGGTGCGTCGAAGCACTTCGAACAGCCGTCCGAGCTGGTCGTCCACCTGCCTGATAAGCCCCATGTAGGTGGGGATCACCTTCAGGCGCACCTCTTCGCGGGAGAAGTTCACGCTCTCCTGATGCTGGCGGAACGCGCCATACACCGGGTGATCGCTGCGCCCGCCCGGCACCGCTGGCAGCACCTGCGCCGCGCCATACAGCGCGTGGTACGGCGCCGGCGCGATGTACGGCCAGTGCGGCTTGATGTACGACAGGTGCAGGCACCACGGCTGCTCGCCCTGTTCGGTGATGAAGTCGATGGCGCGGTCGGTGGTGTACACCGTCTCCGAATGCTGCTCGGGCAGGCGCGTGGGGCGGTCGGCGTGGCGCATGTGCCAGCCGCTGAGCACCTCGCCATCTTCGCCCTGCGCTGCATTGGCCCAGTCGTGCCAGGGGTTGTCGCCGCCATAGCCGTGTTCGCGCAGGTAATGGGTGTATGGCGCGCTCTCGCGCTTGTCGGCGAACTGCGGGTCGTCGGGGTAGATACCGTCATGGCGCACATAGGCTTCGAAACCCACTTCATCGAGCTGCCTGGCCATGTCGGCGTCGATGCCCAGCTGCTGCTGCGCCTGAAGGTTCGGCGTGGCGTGGGTCTTGCCCACCAGCGCGGTGCGGATGCCGGCCGGGCGCAGGTAGTCGCCCAGGGTCAGCTCCTCCAGCGGCAGCGGCACGCTGTTCCAGGCCACCTGGTGGCTGCTCACATAGCGCCCGGTGTACGCCGACATGCGCGACGGCCCGCAGATGGTGCCTTGGGTGTAGGCGCGGCTGAAGCGCACCCCGGCAGCGGCCAGGCGGTCGATGTTGGGCGTGTGCAGGTGCGGGTGGCCGTAGCACGACAGATAATCGCGACGCAGCTGGTCGCACATGATGTACAGCACGTTGCGCACGGGGGCAGGTTGGGTCATGGCGCTCACCGGTTGAAAGTCTGGTGGGTGATTTCGCCCTGCACGCCACGCGACCACAAGCGCATTTGCCGAATACCTTCGATGCGCTCGGCGCAACACCTCAGATGGCCAGGCGCTCCAGGTTGCACAGGTCCTGGTCGGCCTGATCGGTGGCGACGATCTGCGCGATCATTGCCTCGGCCAGCGGCGACAGGCGCTGGCGCGCACGGCTGACGATGCCGTAGCGGGTGTACAGCTCCTCGCAGTCGTCGTGCAGGCCGTCGATGTTCAGGCGCACCAGTTGCTGGGCGGCGCTGTGCAGCGCATCGCTGTTGGCGCTGCAGATGCCGATCGCGTCGGAGTTCAGCACCACCCCCAGCAGGCTGTAGCCGTTCTCGCACTCGACGCTGGCGGTGAAGTCCGGGCGCCCGCTCAGGTCGCTGATCACCTTGCGCAGGTTGGGCGGGCGCAGGGTCACCGCCAGGGGGTAGGCCAGCAGTTGCTCGGCGCTGACGCTCGGCAGTTGCGCCAGCGGGTGCGCGGCGCGGCAGCAGAAGTGCCAGCGGCGCGGGCGCAGGCGCACGGTGTGGTAGGCCGGGTCGGCCTCGAAGCGGCGGGTGTCGGCCACGAAGAACTCGAACTCTTCGGCCAGCAGGCGCTTGTCCAGGTTCTGCCAGTCATCCACCTGAAAGCGCACCCGTGCCCTGGGGTAGCGCCCGATGAACGTGCCGATGGCACGCGGCACCAGCCCGGCGGCCGGCGCCGGGCCGCAGCCAAAGCGCAGCTCGCCGGCCTCCAGGCCGTTGAACTGGCTGATCTCGTTGCTCAACTGATGCGCGCCGCTGACCAGCCGGCGTGCATGTTCGAGCACCACCAGGCCCTGCTTGGTCGGCGCCAGCTCCTTGCTTGACCGGTCCACCAGCAGGCACCCGGCGCTGTGTTCCAGGGCCTGGATGCTACGGCTGAAGGCCGATTGCGAAAGGCTCACCGCGTTCGCCGCCGCCACGAAGCTGCGGTGCTCGGCAAGCGCGATCAGGTGGCGAAGCTGGCGTAGGTCGATATGCATTTTTCACATGAAAAGTATCGGGCAAATGCATTTGCTCTGCCTCGGCTGCACTCCTTATAAAGGCAATCTCTTATGCAGTAAACATATGTGAAATCATAAATAAATAACTTTAAGGAATATCAATTCCTTGCCCAGGAGCCGCCCATGCGCCCGTCTTCCCCCGCCGCACCCTTGTCTTCCCGACGGCTCAAGCGCCTGCCGCTGGCCTTGCTGCTGGCCGGCAGCGCGCATTGGCTGCCGGCCCAGGCGGCCACCGAGGCGGCGCCCGAGGTCAAGCCCGACAGTCAGCTCAAGGCCGTCACCGTGACTGCGCGCCGACGTGAAGAGAGCGCCCAGGACGTGCCCACGCCGATGAGCGTGCTCGACGGCCAGGCCCTGGAAAGCCAGCGCGTGTACCGCATCCAGGACCTTCAGCAGTTGGTGCCCAGCGTCAACGTGGCCTACATGCATGCGCGCCAGTCCAGCGTGTCGATCCGCGGCCTGGGCAACAACCCCGCCAGCGACGGCCTGGAAGGCAGCGTGGGGCTGTACCTGGACAACGTCTACCTCGGCCGCCCCGGCATGGCGGTGTTCGACCTCATGGACATCGAGCAGCTCGAAGTGCTGCGCGGCCCCCAGGGCACCCTGTTCGGCAAGAACACCACTGCGGGGGTCATCAACATCAGCACCCGTGCGCCCAGCTTCACCCCCGAGCGCAGCATCGAGGCCTCGGTGGGCGAGGACGGCTACTTCCAGACCAAGGGCACGCTTTCCGGCCCGCTCACCGAGACCCTGGCCGGTCGCTTCTCGGCCTACCGCACGCGCAGCGACGGCGACATCAGCAACGAGCACGACGGCCACACCCTCAACGGTGGCGCGCGCCAGGGCTTTCGCGGGCAACTGCTGTACAAGCCCAGCGAGCAGTTCAACCTGCGCTGGATCGGCGACTACAACGAGGAAGACTCCAGCGCCGGCACCCGCGTGCTGTACAGCACCGGGCCGACCATCAACGGCGTCAACCGCTATGAAAACCGTGCGGCGGCGGCCGGCGCCACGCTGGTCGACGGCCGCCACCGCAAGGTCAACCTGGACGACGACCAGAAGGTAACGGTGTTCCAGGGCGGCACCTCGCTGGAGGCCAACTGGACCCTGGACAACGACTTCACCCTGACCTCCATCAGCAGCTACCGCTGGTGGGACTTCACCCCGCGCAACGACGACGGCCTGGATGTGCCGGCGACCTACAACGCCGGGGTGTCGGTGCAAGACAAGCAGTACTCCCAGGAATTTCGCCTGGCCTCGCCCACGGGCGGCTTCTTCGACTACGTACTGGGCGCGTACTACTTCGGCTCCAACCTGGACAACAAGTCCTTCGCCTTCTACGGCCCCCAGGCCGACGTGTGGAACGGCACGCCGACCGGTGCGCTGGCCAACGTCAGCTCGGTGGGCAAGGGGCACATCAAGACCGACAGCTTCGCCCTGTTCGGCCAGGGCACCTGGCACCTCACCCCGCGCCTGGACTTCACCGCCGGGATACGCGGCACCTACGAAGAGAAAAGCGCCTGGGTCAACCGCAGCGCCCCGGTGGGCGGCGCTGCGGTCAGCGGGGCGGCGGCAGCGGTACGCCAGGGACGGGCCGGTGCGTATGACTCGGGCGACCTCAACCAGTACAGCACCAGCCCCTCGGGCCTGCTCAACCTCAGTTACCGCTTCACCGACGACCTGCTGGGCTACGCCACGCTGTCCCACGGCGAGAAGTCCGGCGGGGTCAACCTGGCGGTGGGCACCGCACCGGTGGCTGGCGCCGACTCGTTGCTGATCGGCACCGAGCGCGCCAACAACGCCGAACTGGGCTTCAAGAGCACCCTGTGGGACCGCCGCCTGCAACTGAACGCCAACCTGTTCTGGACCCAGGTCAACGGCTACCAGACCAACGCCTACGACGACGCCAACCGCGTGCAGTACCTGACCAACGCAGGCTCGGTGCGCTCACGCGGGGTCGAGTTCGACAGCACCCTGGTGCCGCTGCGCGGCCTTACGCTGAACCTCAACGGCTCGTTCAACGACGTGCGCTACCTCGCCTACAAGGACGCCCCGTGCGCGCCGGAGGTGGCTCTGCAACCGGGTGCCCCGGCCGCCTGCGACCTCAGCGGGCATCAGGTGGTCGGCGCCTCCAAATGGATCGCCAACGCCAACGGGCAGTACCAGTGGGACCTGGACAACGGCCTGCAGCCCTATGTCACCGCCAGCTATGCGTTCCGTTCCAGGGCGGTGGGCACGGTCGAGGACTCGGACTTCGCGCAGATCCCCAGCTACGCCGTGGTCAACCTCAGTACCGGCCTGCGCGGCGATGCCGGGGGCGGGCAGTGGGACGTGTCGCTATGGCTGAAGAACGCCTTCGACAAGACCTACTACACCACCCTGTGGAGCGCCGCCAACGGCGGCTACGAAGGGCTGCTCGGCACCCCGCGGACCCTGGGCGTGACCGGTCGCTATGACTTCTGAGGGGTTTTTCGATGCCTTTGGCGAATATTTTCGATGCCGCAAAGGCATTGCCAGATCAGCAATGCCCTCCAGCCCTTGATTGGCGCGGGCTAGAGCGGTTCAGCGGTTTTGTATATGCGATCAGGTTCTATCCATAACTTCAAAGATTACTTTAAGAGATAAGCAGCACGCGTCGATCATCCACCTCAGCGAAGGCCGGCCAGACCGGGCGGCCTCCGATGCACATGCACCGAACCTCCCAGGAGTTGATCAATGGGTAATGTCCAGACCGCCGCCAGTGCTCTCGATGTGCTTTGGCGCCAGGCGCCGGGCGGCGAGCTGGTCGACCTCGGTCGGCCGCACCGGTTGCCGCTGGCGCAACAGCGCTTGCAGCGCACCCCGCGCAGTGCCTTGAAGGGCCGCGAGAAGGTGCTGCTCGGGGTTTTCGCGCTGGTGCTGCATGGTGCCGTGGCCTACTGGGTCAGCCAGGCACCGGCCCCGGTGTTGCCGGTGGTTCCACCGGAAATCCCGCCGATGACCATCGAGTTTTCCCAGCCGGCGCCACCGGTTGTCGAGCCGCCGCCCCCGGCGCCGGCCGAGCCTGTGGTGGAGCCGCCACCGCCGGTGGTCGACGAGTTGGCCGTCAAGCCGCCGCCACCGCCCAAGCCGGTACCCAAGCCCAAGCCAAAGCCGGTGCCCAAGCCCTGTCTCTTATACACATCTGACGCTGCCGACGATCTACTCTGTGTAG
>OLII01000082.1_pt1 | contig 33304 bp, 23 predicted proteins | sample 1609481 | NCBI WGS metagenome assembly OLII01 (sample SAMN05416859, study PRJEB24817) | seawater metagenome | isolation source: Sea water | place: Canada:Atlantic | collected 2013-11 | reverse complement strand
ATCTACACAGAGTAGATCGTCGGCAGCGTCAGATGTGTATAAGAGACAGGTACATCATCTAACAAAACAATTCCTAAAAACTGTCCTTCTTCATCAACCACAGGAAATAAGTTTCTGCTAGATTTTGATACTCCTTTTTTTAGCATTTCTCCTAAGGTCATATCTGCATGTAAGGTCACAAAATTCTTTTCAATTACCTTATCAATCTTTAGCATCATTAAGGCATTTTTATCTTTATCATTGGTAATCAATTCCCCACGTTTTGCTAATGCTGCAGTGTAAATTGAGTTGGGCACAAAGTACTTCGTAACACCATACGAAATCGTAGCAACTAACATTAAAGGAACAAATAAATCATAGCCTCCAGTAATTTCTGCAATCAAGAAAATTGCGGTTAAAGGCGCATGTAATACTCCTGACATTAAACCGGTCATTCCTATTAATGTGAAATTAGATTCCGATACCTCAAATCCAAATTGATTGATGATTTTTGCAACCGCATTTCCCAAAGCACTTCCCATAAATAAGGTGGGAATAAAAATACCTCCTACTCCACCAGCAGCAAAGGTAGTAGTCATCGCAATTGCTTTAAAAATGGCGATAATCAATAAGATTCCAACAACCATCCAAACATTATCAAAATCAATAGCATATTGTATTCCGCTTAAGGCTTCCGCAGTTTTTCCGTTTAATAAATTATTGATCAACCCATATCCTTCTCCATATAAAGGTGGAATAAAATACAGCATCAATCCAATAGCAATGGCAGCAATTCCAATTTTTACATATGCGTTTGAAAAACGTTCAAAAAAACGGGTAATTAAAAAATACATTTTAGAAAAGTAGATAGAAGCAACTCCTGTAGCAACTCCTAAAAAAACATAGAAAAAAATATCTTTTACTCGCCAAGCTTCTTCTAATTGAAAACCAAATAACACGTCAGTTCCTCTAAAGAAATAGGAAGTTATTACGGCTGCTATAGAAGCTAAAAGTAAAGGGACCAAAGACGCAAAAACTAAATCTAAACTGAAGATTTCAATAGCAAAAACAATAGCCGCTACGGGTGCTTTAAACATCGAAGACATGGCTCCTGCTGTTGCACAACCAATGAGCAACATTCTTGTTTTGGTATTCATATGAAACAGTTGCGCAATGTTAGAACCTATGGCTGCTCCTGTACTTACCGCTGGCCCTTGCAATCCGACGGAACCTCCAAAACCAACAGTGATAGGTGCTGCAATTAAAGAGGCAAACATTTTATAGCGTTCTATAATTCCGCTTCGTTTAGAAATGGAATACAAGGTGGTTGATATTCCGTGTCCAATCTCTTTTTTGATAAAATTCTTACGAATAAGATAGACCAACCAAACTCCAATAATGGGGAAAATAAAATACAGTGAATGGTGGTAATTTTTGATAAACCCTCCTTCTAAGACAGACTGAATTAATAAAGTGAGGTATTTTAAAATAACAGTTCCTAAGCCTGCGAGAAAACCCACAAAAATACTTAACACCAATAAAAATTGACGCTCGGAAATATGTTTATATCTCCAAATAAGAATTTTAGTAAAAATATTTCGCTTTTTAGCTGGCATTTAAAATGATTTTTTCAAGATATCTGTTCCTAAAAATTGTTGATTCTTGTTGTAATACCAATCGCGTTTTTTTGGAATTTTAATTCCGTTAATCGTTTCAGTTCCTGTCAACAAAATATATTCTCCTGTATCTGGTTTCGAATCTTTTAAGAATTGATATGCTTCCATTGCATAGGTTTCTGGATCGAAATAAAAATACCAAGTATCTTTTCCAACTTCTTGATCATATGTGACTGTTAACACCAAATACATTTCACCCATAAACTTATCTAAGTTTACTTGTTTATGAATGATCGTTCCTGGGTCTTTTAATTTCATGGGTAATCCGTACAAGTAAGAATAGTAATTCTTGTACAAGTTTGCGCTATCACATGTTAGATTTTGTTTCTTTTTTACTTCATCTGACAAATTACTTTCTCCGTTAAAAGCTAACATACACTTTTCTTTATCTACAGTATATTCAGTGGTGTTTTTCCCTTTAGTTGCTTTTACATAAAAGTATTGATTGGGGAAATCAATTTTTATTTCACTATCGCGGTTGGGATTGTTTGGAGTTTCCATAATAACAAACAAGGTGCCTTTAAAGGTCTCCCAATTACCTTGTGGATCATGATATTTAATGGCTTTTTCTAATAATTCTGAGCCTGTGATTTCTTGTCCTTGAACAGAACCAATTATTGTGAAAAAAGCGAAAAGCAGGATGTGTTGTTTCATAGGATTAAATGTAACAAAAAATGTGGTTCTAATCTGTATCTAATGAAAATGAAGAAAACTTAAAATAAAATCCCGCTCTATGTAAGAACGGGATTTATATCTTTTTCTCATTGTCATCGCGAATGAAATGAAGCCATCTCTTTAAAAAGATTACTTCTCTTTGCTCGTAATGACATCATTCCTGAATATCTAATTTAATATTGAGCTCTTTTAATTGCGCATCATCAATCCTTGCTGGCGAATCGATCATTACATCTCTTCCTGAATTATTTTTAGGAAACGCAATAAAATCTCTAATCGTTTCTTGTCCGCCTAAAATAGCAACCAATCTATCCAACCCAAAAGCAATTCCACCATGAGGTGGCGCACCATATTCAAAAGCATCCATTAAGAACCCAAATTGTGCTTTTGCTTCTTCATCAGAGAATCCAAGTTTCTTTAACATAATTGCCTGAATCTCTTTATCGTGAATTCTAATAGAGCCTCCACCTATTTCGTTTCCGTTTAAGACCAAATCATATGCATTGGCTTTTACTTCTCCTGGTTTTGAATCTAATAATTCTAATTGGCCAGGTTTTGGTGAAGTAAATGGATGATGCATGGCATGATAATGTCCGGTTTCTTCATCCAATTCTAATAATGGAAAATCAACCACCCAAAGCGGTGCAAATTCATTATTTTTTCTTAATCCTAAACGTTCTGCCATTTCCATACGTAAGGCACTTAATTGCGCTCTAACTTTATTGGTATCTCCAGACAAAACACAGATTAAATCACCTGCTTTTGCACCCGTAACTTCTGCCCATTTGGCTAAATCGTCTTGATCGTAAAATTTATCTACAGAAGATTTATAACTTCCGTCTTCATTGCATCTTGAGTAAACCATTCCTAAGGCTCCAACCTGAGGTCGACGCACCCAATCAATCAATTTATCTATCTCTTTTCTAGTGTAAGAATTTCCGCCCGGAACAGCAATCCCAACAACCAATTCGGCATTGTTAAAAACACCAAACTCTTTGTGTTGCGCAACGGCATTTAATTCTCCAAACTCCATTCCAAAACGAATGTCTGGTTTGTCGTTTCCGTACAAACGCATCGCATCATCATATTGCATTCTTGGAAATTTAGCAACTTCAACACCTTTAATTTCTTTTAGTAAGTGACGTGTTAATCCTTCAAACGTATTTAAAATATCTTCTTGCTCTACAAATGCCATTTCGCAGTCAATCTGAGTAAACTCTGGCTGACGATCGGCACGTAAATCTTCATCTCTAAAACATTTAACAATCTGAAAATACTTATCCATTCCACCAATCATCAACAATTGTTTAAACGTTTGAGGCGATTGTGGTAAAGCGTAAAACTGACCTTGATTCATACGAGATGGCACCAAGAAATCACGCGCTCCTTCTGGAGTCGATTTAATTAAATAAGGCGTTTCTATATCAATAAACCCATCATCAGATAAATATTTACGAACTTCCATAGATACTTTATGACGGAAAAGCAAATTCTCTTTCACTGGATTTCTACGAATGTCTAAGTAGCGATATTTCATTCTAATATCTTCTCCTCCATCAGTTTCATCTTCTATGGTAAAAGGTGGTGTTTTAGCTTCATTTAAAACAGTTACTTTAGTGACCAATAGTTCAATAGCACCAGTTTTCATATTAGCATTCTTAGACTGACGTTCGATGACAGTTCCTGTAACTTGAATCACAAATTCACGCCCTAAGCTTTTCGCTTTGTCCATTAAATCCGCAGAAGTTCTCTCTTCATCAAAGATTAATTGTGTCATTCCGTATCGATCACGGAGGTCAACCCAAATCATAAATCCTTTGTCTCTAGATTTCTGTACCCAACCTGCTAAGGTTACTTCTGTGTTTATGTGCGAAGCTCTTAATTCTCCACAAGAATGTGATCTATACATTTCTGTTTTGTTAAATAAGCTGCAAATTTAATCAAATCCAACCAATAATGCTCTTTTGGGCGTTCCATTTCTTTAAACTTAAAATACCATCTTAAGGTATTCACACAGAGCCTGTTGAATCGTAATCGAAAGAGTTTTCTCATTCAAAGAAATGTCGGGCTTTTCACTATATCTTTTTTATCTATTCTCGATACGAGCTTCGCTCACTCGAACTGACAATAAAAAAGGATGCCGTTACAATCCCTAACGCAAAACTTGAATTTACTTTTGTAGCTTTGTCTTATGAGCGACGTAATAAATATTAAAGAGAAATTTAACCTATTTACTGATCAATGGTCTCCAAAAAGAATCGGAGAATTAAATGGTCAACAAATCTTATTAGCTAAAATTCAAGGCGAATTTGTTTTTCACAAACACGATGATGAAGATGAACTTTTTTTAGTAATCAAGGGTCAACTGGTGCTAGAATTAAGAGATAGAACGGTGGTTTTAAATAAAGGTGAATTTTTTATCGTTCCAAAAGGAGTTGAACACAAACCCATTGCCAAAGAAGAAACGCATTTATTGTTGTTTGAACCATTAAGCACGAAGCATACCGGTGATGTGATGGCTGATATTACGGTAGAAACGTATGAAAGCATTTAACAATGATCAGTGAACAATTAACAACAAACAGTGATCATTGATCATTGATAAATGACAACTGAACAATGAAATTATATTTAGTCCCTACACCCATTGGAAATTTAGAAGACATGACTTTTAGAGCCATAACAGTTTTAAAGGAAGTCGATTTTATTTTAGCCGAAGACACTAGAACCAGCGGAAAATTATTAAAGCATTATGAGATTGGAACGCAAATGCACAGCCATCATATGCATAATGAACATCGATCTATAGATGGCGTTGTACAACGAATTAAGAATGGAGAAACCTGCGCATTAATTTCTGATGCTGGAACTCCTGCTATTTCAGATCCTGGCTTTTTATTGACAAGAGCATGTATACAACACAATATTGACGTAGAGTGTTTGCCAGGCGCAACTGCTTTTGTTCCTGCCTTGGTAAATTCTGGCTTTCCAAACGATCGTTTTATTTTTGAAGGGTTTTTACCCGTGAAGAAAGGACGACAAACTCGTTTACAACAATTAGCAGAAGAAACACGTACCATGATTTTTTATGAAAGTCCACATAAGTTGATTAAAACCTTAGGGCATTTTGCAGAATTTTTTGGTGAAGATAGATTGGTATCTGTTTCTAGAGAACTCACCAAATTATTTGAAGAGACACAACGTGGGACTGCTAAAGAAGTATTGGACTATTACACCAACAAACCACCGAAAGGTGAAATTGTGATTGTTGTAGAAGGGAAGAAATAAAGAGAAATCTACATCAAATTACCTAAGTAGTGAATTTAGCATTCAACTCTTCTACAATAACTTCAATATTTTTATTTTTAATAGCTTTATCTATAACAATTGCCGGAGCTTGTCTAACTGCACAGTTCTTAATTGAACAACGCTCGCAGGTTACACCAACATCTTGAGTTTTAATTTTTTCATCCTTTAAGAATTTTAATTTTCGTTCTAATTGTTTATTAATCAACAATCCAATACTAATACTTCTGTATTGACGATCTCTAAAAGGATCTTTCGTTGCAGATGAAAACACAAGATACTTGGCGTTATCACCTTCATAATTAGAAATTTGAATATCAAATTGATGAGCCTTTTCATTTGTACTGATATCTTTTAAAACATTTAGAGAAATCCATCTTCTACAGTAATGCTCATTAGCATCATTAGAACGAGGTGAATGATGATGCGATAAATGAAGTTCTTTTTTTAAATGAAATCTATCGCTATCTTTTTTATGTGTAAATCTTAGGAAGAACAAATTCTGAATGTTAAAAGCTTTTGGTAAGATATTTGTTAAACGCTGATAGAATGATTCTGGTGATGCATTAAAGCTTTTTAATATGTTTAAAAAGAAGGCTTCATCAAAAGTCTCATTTTCAAAAACAGTCTTTAGTTGCTTTGTTAATGCTTCTTTAGGAATTAATAGTGCTCCTGCAAAATAAGAGGCATAAAAATTATTAAGGACCTGATCAAAACCTTCGAATTTTATCCACGGAAATGTATATAATCGATCTTTAATTTCTAAAAAATTATAAGCGATTTCTTTTGCATAAACAAAGGCTCTTTGTGCTTCGTCAATTCCATCTGCAAGTAATAATGTCTTTGTTTTAGGGACAAAAACAGATCGTAAATTTTCTAAAGATTCATAGGTGCTTAATTCATCTTTATTGATGATATACCCGTATTCTTCTATTAAAATTTCTTCAATATCTTTTGAGATAACGGGCTTGGTTAAATCTATCTGATAGGCTTTTGAAAACTTTAAAACATGCTGTTCTAAATCATCAAAATAATTATTATTTGCTTCTTGAAAAGAACGAACGGAAGCAAGGAAAAAGCTTTCTCTACTAAAGTTATAATGCTGAGCAATTTCAATAATAGTACTAATAAATGCATTCACTTTTGCGGGTGCGTTGGCAACAATATCTATTAAGTTACTTTCTTTAATCCCAAAAAGCTCTAAAGGAATTTCCTTTAAAATTTTTGATTGCAACAGCTCACCGATAGGAGCTAAATTTTTATCCAATTTTAAGGAAACCATTTGATCATAAGGAACATCTAGTTTTTCTGAAAGAATAGCAATTTTATCTGTCTTTGGGTATTTCTTGCCTTTTTCAATTTCGTTTAAATATGATTTTGATAAACCAGAAATTTTTGACAATCCAAATAATGATAAATTTCTATCAGTCCTAATTTGCTTAAGCTTTAAGCCAAATATGAGTTTTATATATTCTTGTTCCATAATTATAAAAACAAAGATACTCATTTTTGCGAATTGTTCTAAAAAAGCGAAAAATATAATTTTAGCGAACGTTCGCTTGTATATTTCAAATCTTTTTTATACTATTGTCCTGTAAAACAATATGATTATGGAAAACACACTTTTAAAATTGCCGAAAATTCAGTTCACAAATCAAGTAAAGAATTACTATCCTGATATTTTAACGGACGATGCTTTAGCTTTTATAACAGCGCTTCATGAAAATTTTAATGCGCAACGATTGACATTATTAAAAAATAGAGAAGTACAACAAAAAATATTTGATCGTGGTGGATTTCCTGAGTTTCCAAAAGAAACAACCATTATTAGGGAAGGTAAATGGACTGCTGGTGAAATTCCAAAAGACCTACATGACAGGCGGGTAGAAATTACAGGACCTGCTGATAGAAAAATGATTATCAATGCACTAAATTCTGGCGCCAAAACCTTTATGGCAGATTTGGAAGATAGCAATTCACCAACCTGGGACAACAGTATACAAGGGCAACAAAACTTACTAGACGCTAACAAAAAAACAATTTCATTAGTGGACACAAAACGAGGAAAATCATACACCTTAAATAACGAAACTGCTGTTCTTTTAGTAAGACCTCGAGGATTACATTTAAATGAACGTCACATTCTAATTGAAAATGAAGAAGTTTCTGGAAGTATCGTTGATTTTGGTCTTTATGTATTTCACAACACTAAAACCATGTTAGAAAATGATACAGCACCGTATTTTTATCTTCCAAAATTAGAGCATTATACAGAAGCGCGTTGGTGGAATGAAATTTTTGTGTTTGCTCAAAACTATCTTAACATTCCAAAAGGAACATTTAAAGCAACTGTTCTAGTGGAAACTATTACGGCTAGTTTTCAGTTAGACGAAATAATTTTTGAACTTAAAGATCATATTGTCGGTTTAAATTGTGGTCGTTGGGATTATATATTTTCATATATCAAAAAATTTAGAAACCATCCAAACTTTGTGGTTCCAAACCGCGATCAAGTAACGATGACAACTCCTTTTATGGATGCATATTCAAAACTTGTTATTCAACGTTGTCATAAACGAGGAATACTTGCTATCGGTGGTATGGCTGCCCAAATTCCTATTAAAAATAATGAAAAATCCAATGCGGCGGCTTTAGAAAAAGTAAGAAAAGATAAAGAAAGAGAGGTTAAAAACGGGCATGATGGAACTTGGGTGGCGCATCCAGCTTTAGTAGCTGTAGCGATGGATGAATTTAACAAACACATGACAACGTCAAACCAATTGCATATAAGTAGAGACGATGTTCACATCACTCAAGCCGATTTGGTAGAGATTCCAAAGGGCACTATTACAGAAGACGGAATTAGAAAGAACATTAATGTCGGTGTTTTATATACTGAAGCTTGGTTACGAGGCCATGGTGCTGTTGCTCTTTATAACTTAATGGAAGATGCGGCTACAGCTGAAATTTCACGAACACAACTCTGGCATTGGTTAAAAAATGAAGTAAAACTAGAGGATGGGAGAAAATTCAACATTGAACTATATCTAAAATTATTTGATGACGAGATAGAAAAAATCTTATTACAATATGGTGAAGAAAATCTGAGGGAATCAAAATTTAAACTAGCCATGGAGCTTTTTGATACACTTGTGATTTCGGAAAAATTTGAGGAATTTTTAACGCTACCGGCATATCAATATATCTAAAAAAAACAATCCTGCGATTGCAGCAACAATCAACAGGATCTAATTATTAATAATAAATAACATATCACAAAATTATGAAAAAATTACCACAATCAAATTATCGTTCGGCATTACAAACCGTAAGAAGGCTTAAAGAAAAATACGGAGAATCTTGGAATGCAATTCAACCTGAAAATGCGGCAAGAATGGTGGCACAAAATCATCTTAAAACAGGCTTAGATATCGCCATATATACCGCTGCTATCATGAGAAAAGATATGGCTGAATATGATGCAGACTCTTCTGCATACACCCAATCTCTTGGTTGCTGGCATGGTTTTGTTGCACAACAAAAGATGATTGCTGTTAAAAAACATCATCAAACTACCAATAAAAAATATCTATACCTTTCTGGTTGGATGGTTGCTGCAATGCGTTCAGAATTTGGCCCATTGCCAGATCAATCTATGCATGAAAAAACAGCTGTATCATCGTTGATAAAAGAAATTTATGATTTCTTACGCCAGGCTGATGCTATTGAATTAAATGACCTTTTTAAAAGATTAGAAAAAGGAGAAGACGTACAAGATCAAATTGATAATTTTGAAACGCATATCGTTCCAATTATTGCTGATATTGATGCTGGTTTTGGAAATGAAGAAGCGACCTATTTACTGGCCAAACAAATGATTCAGGCTGGTGCTTGTGCAATTCAAATAGAAAATCAGGTTTCAGATGCCAAACAATGCGGTCATCAAGATGGAAAAGTTACTGTCCCTCATGAAGATTTTATTGCAAAATTAAATGCCATTAGATATGCGTTCTTAGAATTAGGCGTAGAAGACGGAATTATTGTTGCAAGAACAGATTCTGAAGGTGCTGGTTTAACTCAAAAATTACCTGTAAGTCAAGAACCTGGAGATTTGGCTTCACAATATTTAGCTTTTGTAGAAGCAGAAGAAATTAATATTAAAGATGCAAAAGAAGATGATGTACTTCTTAAAAGAGAAGGTAAATTGGTTCGTCCGATTAGGTTAGCTAATGGTTTATATAAATTTAAAGAAGGTTCTAATATAGACCGAGTTGTTTTAGATTGTATTACGAGTCTTCAAAACGGAGCAGATCTTTTATGGATTGAAACTCCAACTCCCAATGTGAAACAAATTGCCCATATGGTAAACAGAATTAAGCAAGTTGTTCCTACTGCTAAATTGGTATATAACAACTCACCTTCTTTCAACTGGACATTAAATTTCCGTAATCAAGCATACGAAGAAATGCTTTTAGAAGGAGAAAACATGACTGCTTATGATCGGAATAATTTAATGGATGCGCAGTATGATGCTTCAGAATTATGCCATCGTGCAGACGAGAAAATTAAAACGTTCCAAATAGATGGTGCAAGAGAAGCTGGGATTTTCCATCATTTAATTACCCTACCAACCTACCATACTACTGCACTTCACATGAATGATTTAACAGAAGGATATTTTGGAGATGAAGGTATGTTAGCGTATGTTAAAGGGGTTCAAAGACAAGAAATTAGAAAAGCCGTTTCCTGTGTAAAACATCAAAGAATGGCTGGGTCAGATCTTGGAGATGACCATAAAAGTTTCTTTGCTGGAGAAAAAGCTTTAAAGGCTGGAGGCGAAAACAATACTTCAAATCAGTTTGAAATTCCTACGATAAACAAAAAAACTCAACAAAAATTAGGAGTACCTGCATAAATAATACCGATTTGTATTGTAGTTAATTTTGATTAAAAACCTCATTACACTGAATTTATTTTAGTGATTATGAGGTTTTATTTTTGAAAGTTTTTGCATGTAAAGAAAGGGGGTAAACTCATTTGCAATAAATAGTCGAGAAAACTCAACGCAGAACTGTCAAAAAAGTATTGGACTATCACACCAACAAATCACCGAAAGGTGAAATTTTGATTGTGATGGAAAAGAAAAAATAGGTATAAGTACCTGTTTATTGGTATTGGTTTTTTTTATATTGTTTGCTAGTATTTTACGTAATTATAAAATGAATAATTATAGAATATACTAGATCTATAAAATACATGAAAAAAAGTCTATTCATATTGTTTTTTGGGATTTTAATCTCCTCTTGTTCTTCTTCAAAAGGAAGAACTCAGAAGAAAAAATACTTTAATGAAAATAATGTAAAAATTTCAAAATCAAAATTTAGAAAAATTCGCGCTACTAATAGGTTATTAGATATTCCTGGGGATTCTGCTCATCATAGAAAACTAACTTTAAGAGAAAAACGTGGTAAAATCACTAATAGACCTATATTAGAATTACTCTTAGAAAATGAAATCAATAGAGAAATAGATAGTACCAAACCCATTGTTATTATTTTTTATCCAGGAAAAGACCCATGTAACTCAAGTGGTTCTGCAAGTAAAGAGCAAAGAAAATATTGGTTTGATGTTTTAGAAGACGGTATTTATCAACTCGTTAAAACTAAACCAATTTATATTTATAGAGAAAAGGAAGGTCTTGAAAAGTATCATGGGGTTTTAACTTGGCATAAAGACCCAAACAAAACCATAGAACGTTTATTTTTTGAGCACCATTACCCTTGTAGTAGTTTTGTAGTTATTTCAAAAGATGGAGATTATATTAGTTTTTTTGGAGAATTTGGTAAAAAATATCTGTGGGGTGCAATTGATTACATTACTAAGTAAATTTCTCAAAATTTCCTTGATAAACACTCCTGATGATAATTTCTTTCTACTATTAAAAACCATACCCACAACCAATAACAATCAAGAAGATTTGCAGCATCTACTCAAAAACAAAAACAGGCACTTCTACTTATACCCATACTTTTTATTCTTTATAATTTGTTTTGTCAAAATCAACTATTTAAAAACAACATTATGAACAAAAAAATTTATGTACTCGCTTCCGCTTTAGTCGTTTCTTTTTTCTTTTCATGTAACAATGACAAGAAAGAAACCTTTACCTATCACAAAGTAGTACCTGCAGAATTTCCTGAATTGGGAATTGCTGGTTTTAATTTTCCCGAAGATTCTTTAGTGGTTAACAAATGGATAAGAACCTCTAATACAGAAAAAATTTACCAACACGGTTGGGGAATTTGGACCGGTTTAACTTCAGAAACAAATCAATACATTCCTGGAGACAAGCGTCCGCTTCGTGTTTTTGAGACTTGGTTGACCCCAGAAGAAATTGTAGATTCTATTAAAAATGTTCCTGTTAAAAGATCCAACAGAGCCAACTTAAAAACTCCAAATCAATTAGGTCATTTTATTTCAAATCAACAAACTGTAAATGATAGCATTCACGAATCTGTTTCCTATAGTCCTGGTGCTGCAAGTTTTGCCATCAACAATAAAATATTTATGGCGACAACCCTATTGAAGTATGCTAAAAAAGAGAACCGAAAAGAAGTTCCGTTTTTTCCTGCGAATGCAATTACCATAAAACCTGTTTTTAAAGTTTTAGCATCTTCTGGTGGAAAAACTAAATTTAATATTTCTGCTTGGAGTGGTCCTACGGATCAATTAATTGGTTATCCTGAGCAAGATTGGGGATCATTTGTAACGGTTGATGTTGCTGAAGGTGCAAAAACTAATGGAACAACTTTTAGTGTAAACGATTTTATCCATTATAAATTAAACAATGAAGATGCCTTTTATTTTAACAAAGAGTTTACTGAAAACTCTGGAAATAAATTCAATGCACAACCTGGTGATTATGTTATTCTAGTTGGAATGCATGTAGGAACAAGAGAAATTACCAATTGGACATGGCAAACGTTTTGGTGGGATTCTAAAGCCAACAATCCGCCTTTACCAAGTTCTAAAGAGATTGCCGATTTAAGACCTTCTGAATTAAAAGGAGCAGCAAGAAATTATTCAATGGCTGTAGCGTATTACATGGTAAATCCTAATGAACCTTATACAGGAACAAATATTACAGGAGAGCCAAATTATGCTTACAATCCATATTTAGAAGCTGGTTTTGGACCAGGGACTTTTAATGACTCTATCAGTTATATTAATACTCCAGGAGGTAAGAAAATAAAAACCTTTGTAGGAGTTAGGTCTAATTGTATGAGTTGTCATAGAATGGCATCTATAAATCCAAACGCATTAAACACAGCAAATACTTCTGTGACACCGTATGTAGGAAACTCATTTGTTAGTAGAAATGATACTTTATTTAAAGATCAACTTTTATTAGATTTTGCTTGGTCTATACAAGGGAACTTAGATACTTTAGGAATAAAATCGTATCTCGCTAATTTGAATAAATAAGTGACCATTTCATATAAAAAAACCACATTACTAAAATAATGTGGTTTTTATTTACTCTTTTATTAAATCACTTAATCCATTCCACCCAACCTAGTTGGAGAACGTTTTGTAGGCCAATTTCTTTGTTTTCCTGTTCTAGGATCTATTGGCATTACTCTTTTTTCTTTTGAAGTTGTTTCTGGATCTTCACTTGCCATATACGTTAAGATAGCTGTTAAAATGGCATTATTTCTTACATCATCAAATACAATTTTATCATAGGTATCTCTGTTGGTATGCCAAGTATAGGTTCCGTAAGACCAACTTAACGAACTTAAACTAAATGCGGGTGCACCAGCCGCTAAGAAAGAAGCATAATCTGATCCTCCTCCTCCTGGAGTTCCAGGAAATGTGGTTTTAATTTGATTGGTAATTTCTCTAGGAACTGCAGCTAGCCATCTTCCTAGATAATCATATGAATGCACAAAACCTTGACCCGAAATATTCACCACTCTACCGGTTCCGTTATCTTGATTAAAAGAAGCTTGAATGTTTTTTACAATTTCTGGATGATCTTCTACAAAAGCTCTAGAACCATTTAAACCTTGCTCTTCACTTCCCCAATGACCTACTAAAATAGTGCGTTTTGGGTTTGGATACATTTTCTTTAAAATACGCATTGCTTCCATCATCACTAGAGTTCCTGTTCCATTATCGGTTGCTCCGGTTCCACCATCCCAAGAATCAAAATGTGCCGAAAGAATAATGTATTCTTCTGGTTTTTCTGTCCCTTTAATTTCAGCAATGGTATTAAAATTTGGAACTTTTCCTAATTCTTTCGATTTTGCTACAATATTTATTCTTGGCTTATCGCCATAAGTTACCATTCTATATAACATTCCATAGTCTTCTAATTCTAGATCTACTGTAGGAATTTTCTTGGTTGATGCGCTAAATATTTTATTAACACCAAAGCCACTAGACCATCTAGAAGAGACGATTCCAACGGCACCAGCTTCCTCTAACTTTAAAATTCCTTCTTTGTTTAAACCTGAATTTCTTCGGTTCCCAAAACCGGTGTTTTTAATGTTATTTCTCCAGGCTTTACTGAGCTCACTTCTGTCTTTCTTCATTTTCTCAAATGATTTGTCAGTTGCAAATTCTTCCCAGTTATAATCTGGTCTTCCAGTAGGTTGATTCATAGAAATCATGACTAATTTTCCTTTTACAGACGGTAACCATTTAACAAAAGCTAACGAATCTGCAAAAACTGGCATCGTAATTAATTCTGCTGTAACTCCTTTGTCAGAAGTAGTTGGATTCCATGCCAACTGAGTTCCTTTTAAAGATTGCACTCTTGGATATACCATATCGATATGCGTAATTCCGCGTTCCCATCCGCGCCATTCGCCCCACTTCTCATTTCGAGCAGTGATTCCCCATGATTCATATTTGGCAACTGCCCAATCATTGGCTTGTTTCATTTGTGGAGTTCCAACCAAACGAGGTCCGACTACATCCATTAATTCGTGTCCTAATTTTTCTAATTGCGAATTTTCATTTGCTTCTTTAATGATATTTTCAATCACCGGATCTTTTGATTGGTTTGATTGAGCAGTGACTATAAAACTTGCCATTAATAAAAAGACAAGTAGGTACGTTTTTTTCATGATAAGGGGTTTTTAGTTTGTTTTTATTCGAATTAAAATAGTTTTTATATATGTTTTCCTTTTTCCCAGCCGTGTTTTCCTAAATATTGATCTCCAGACTCTACTGCTCCGTCTTCAATAGAAGTTCCCATAGAATCGTTCCAACGATTTAAATATCCGAAGAGTGAAATTACACCTAACATTTCTACAATTTCTCCTTCATCCCAATACTTATATAAGCGTGTTTTAATTGCTGAATCTACGCCATTTGGAACCTGACTTGCCACTAAAGAAAAATCTAAAGCAGCTCGCTCTGCTTCCGAAAATGCAGGATGTGTTCTATATTCCCAAATATTATCTAATTGCTCTTGTTCTGCACCGTAACGTTCTGCAGCTCTAATGGCATGTGCTTGGCAATATCTACAGCCAGTTGAATTACTTGAAACCCAAGCAATCATTCTTTTTAAAGCAGAAGTAACTCTCCCTTCATTTGCCATCACCGCTTTGTTTAGGTTGATAAAAGCTTTAGAAATTGCAGGTCTACGTTGCATGGTTAAAACTGAGTTAGGACAAAATCCTAAAGTTTCATTAAAAAATTCTGCAAGTTCTTTTGTTTCACTATCGTGATCCGCTGATAAAGGAGTTACTAATGGCATGATTTGTTTGTTTAAAAATTATGTATTCTGTTCTATCTCTGAGTTCTAATGAGCGACATATTTCCTTTTCTTTCTCTTACAACTCCGTTTCTATCGATCAATTTAATCGCATACCAATAATCATCTGATGGAAGTATTGCTCCGTTATAAGTTCCAGACCAACCTTGGTTATCAATATCAATTTCAGCAACTAATTTTCCGTATCGATTAAAAATATAGATTTGAGACGTTGGGAAGAAGTTAGAATTGGCACCTCTGATAGCCCAAGTATCATTTTCTCCATCATTGTTTGGAGTAAAGAATTTTGGAAATTCTATCACAGAAACAATTAGTGAAGCTGTGCCACATCCGTTTTTATCTCTTACCAATATGGTGTAAAATCCACCTGTTAGGTTTTCAAATACCGGTGTATCTTGATAATTAAAAGCAAAATTATTTTGGTCATCTAACAAGGCATATTCATAATCTCCAATACCAAGATTAGTTGGATCTATAGTGATTGAATTGTTTTCTGAATCATCTACGATGGTAATTTTATCTTCTGAAAGATCTGCTATTATAGATTCGTTGACTTGAATTTCTCTTGTTCTAGAACAATTGGTTCCATCTGTGGTAGTTCCGGTTACAGTATACAACCCACCAGAAGTAACTGTAATTTGTGAACCAAAAATTCTATTTCCATTGGTATCTGTCCACTCAAAATCATAAGAAGCCGCAGAATTTTCTACACTTAAGATAAGTTCTGGTCCGTTTAAACAGACAATTTGAGGAGTTGTTACCGTAAAATCTGGTAACGGATTTACAATAATATCAAATGTATAATCATCATTTACACAACCGGTATCATCATTCACTACTCGTACGTAAATAGTTTGTTGATTTTGAGTTGTATTGGTATATGGACTTGCTAACGCATCGGTTCCTGAAGTTGCATCTGCTTGTGTTTCATGGAACGTGACTGTAAAATCATCTTCATCTTGAAGTGTTCCTAGAATTCCAGAAATGGTACTATCTAAATCGATGTTTTGTACAAATCCGTTGGTATCGTCACCATCTAAGGCATCATCACAATAAGATAAATTTGATATATTTTCAGTGGTTGGTTCTGGATTGACAATGGCGTTAAAATTTGAAATTCCGTTTGCACATTGTGTTGCTGAATTAAACACTCGAACATAAATTATTTGTGAGTTAGGAACGGTGTTAGAAAATGGGCTTCCTAATGGAAGAATTCCAGCCTGTGCATTAGAAAGTGAAGCATGATACGTAACTGAAAACTGACTAGGATCTTGAGCGCCAAGAATGGTGGCTGTCTGTAATTCGAGATCAAAAATTTGCGAGAAACCATTTTGTGCAGAACCATCAGAAGCATCATCACAGACCTCTAAATCTGAAACGAAATTAGCAACTGGTAAAGGGTTCACAATTAAATCAAAAGTTGTTTCACTAGAAAAGCAACCTAAGACGTTATTGGTTATTCGAACAAAAATAGTTTGCTGATTAGCCGTACTATTTTCATAAAAACTAGTATTAGTGATAGCATTAATTCCAGCAAGAGCATCAGTATTAGAAGTATAATATGTTACAGTATAATCTGATGGGTCTTGTGTTCCTAAAATTAGAGGAGTCTGAGCATCTAAATCGAAAGTCTGTACAATTCCGTTAGCAAAATCCCCATCATCACCATTGTCACATAATACTAAATTATTAACTGGATTCGCAACGGGAACAGGGTCTACATTTAGGGTAATATGTGAACCAAAACCTAGACAATCATTGTCTAAATTACTATCGACACGAATAAAAATATTTTGCGTTGTTGGATATCCAATATTACGATAGTTGCTTGGATCAGCTATAGGATTAATTTCTGCCAAAGCATCGGCTTGGTTTCTATAATAGACAATTGTTAATTGTTGACTCGTTGGAAACAAAGCTCTTACTTCTGCAGTAACAGAGCTAAAATCGAATGAAGAAACTCCATCGGTATCATTGTTATTAGCCGTGTTATTTCCATTAATATCTAAGAAATCATCGCATTCGGTAAAGCTTCTTTGAAAACTTGGAGGAATTCCTGTTGTTGAAACTGTTAAGGTTACTTCTGAAATTCTATAACATCCATTATTGTTGATAGCTCTTGCCCAAACAATATCTGTAGTGACGGTTCTATTTGTAAATATTGTTGGATTAGTAATTGCATTCGTGTCATTTTCAGCATCACTCAATGTAGGATAAAATACAAAGGTTTCATTGGTGAAATTTGCAGAGATATCTGAAGCAGCTTCATTAAGATTAAAATCTGAAAATCCATCTGTATTATCATCACATTGTTTTAATTCTACTGAAGATACTATCGTTGGTAAAGGATTAATCACAATATCAAAACTTGCTCTATCTACAAAACAATCTGTCGTATTATTTAAAACTCTCACATAAATAGTTTGCTGATTTACCGTTGCATTGGTGAATAGAGAATTTAATGGATTATTTCCTGTGGTAGCATCGGCACTTGTTTCATGATACGTTACTGTAAAATTTGAAGGGTCTTGAGTTCCAAGAATAGCGGGAGTTTGATTTTCTAAATCAATTGATTGTACAAAGCCATTGGTGTCATCTCCATCAGTATCATCGTCACAAACTTCAATATTGGCAACTGGATTTGAAATTGGAACCGGATCTACATTTAAAGTAATTGGAGACCCTACATACAAACAACTATTATTTGCTGAGTTTTCTATTCTTACAAAAATCTGTTGTGTATTTGGGAAGCCAATATTTCTATAATTACTAGGGTCAGCAATTGGATTAGTTGACGAGTTTGCATCCGTTAAATTTCTATAATAACTGATGTTTAATGATTGACTTGTAGGAAACAAACTGATAATATCATTAGTAACAGCGCTGAAATCAAAAGAACTAATACCGTCTACATCATCATTATTAATGGTATCATTTCCATTGATATCTAAATAATCATCACAGTTATTAAAAACTTGCTGAAAACCACTTGGGAGGTTTGTACTACTGACCTCAATGTTTATTTGTGAAACTACAAAACAATCGTTAGGATTAGTAGTTCTTACCCAAACAACAGCATTTGTGACAGTTGTATTGGCATAATTTGTAGGGGCGGATATTTCATTAGTGTTATTTTCTGCATCCGTCTGGCTTGGAAAATATTGAAATGTTTCATTGGTAAAGTTGGTAGAAATATCAGAATTCACAGAAGTTAAATCCATGTTTGTAAACCCATCTTGATCATCATCACAAATTGCAAGAAGAACTGGATTTGTAACGACGGGTAAAGGATTGATAATGGCTGTTACTGGAACTCTATTTATTGAAGGACAACCTTCAGGTGAAGCTGCTGCAAAATAAGTTGTAGAAGTATTTAGTGCTGGTGTAGTAAAAGTATTTCCAGAACCTAAAAGAGTTCCTCCAGTTGATGAATCATACCAAAAAACGGTTCCTTCATTTGCTGTAGCTGTAAGTGTAACTGTACCTCCTGGGCAAGTGTCTTCATTAGAAGTTGAAACTATTTGAGGAATATAAATACTTGTACTTGCAGAAATATTTAAGACCGGATCACCAGGCATTCCTCCATATTCAACTAGATATCCTTTAGGTTCATAAGGACCATTTCCTCCACCAAGTGGAAGGTCATTCCAACTACCAGGTGTGCTAGTAACACTGTCGTCTGTTATATGTGCATAATGTTCTGGTCCTTGATTGTTAGGCTCATTTGCATTCCAGAAAGCAAAATTAGGTGTCGTTCCATTCACCCCACCATTCCAAAAAATCAGCCCAGTTTCTGGACCAGTTACCCATCGCCAAACTCCTTCTTGCGCCGCGTCACTTCCACCAATCCAACCAGTACCAGGAGCCTGTTCTCCAGATAATTGAGCTTCATCTGGTGTTAAAATAGTTACTAAATATCCTTGCAATCCAAAATAAGTTCTATTTTCTGCTTGTTGTCTTGCAGTTTCCCAATCTATTAAAGGTGCAGCAACATATTCATAAAAATGACCTGTTGAGGGAAGAAAATTTGCATCTCCAACAGTTAGCGAAAAGAATCTCTCTCCAGAAACATTTGTATTTAAACTTTGATAAACTACATCTCTTACAGCAGGAATAAGATCCGTGTGTAAAATTTGCCCTCCACCTAATGGTGATAAGGTTAACTTTCCTTCTTGAGGATTCCAAGAACTGGTAATATTTGGATGACTCCCAGAAAGCAATAATCTATCCGTATTTAAAACATATCCGGATGATATTTGTATAAAAAAAGCATCAACGGCATTATCATCTGGATCTGTAATTGTAAAATCAGTAGCTATTTTGATATCCGTGGATGGACAATATGCTTGTCTTCCACTTGCATCAACTTCTGGCGGTAAATTATTTTGTGAGAAACTAATCGTCACTAATCCTATAAATAAAAAAAAAGTGATTAATATTTTAGAAAATTGCATTCTGATGAAATAGTAGGGGTTTTTAAATCTTAGTCATTACTTTTGTAAAGATACAACATCAAACCATTTAAAAAAATCATATATATGGCAAGTAATACAGTAACTACCGTCTGGAAACAAAACATGCTTTTTGAATCTGACAACCCAAGTGGACATAAGGTTTTAATTGATACTTCTCCCGAGCACGGAGGCGAAAATAAAGGCCTTGGGCCTAAAGCATTAATGCTTTCTTCTTTGGCAGGTTGTTCTGGTTTAGATGTGGTTTCTTTATTGAAAAAAATGAGAGCAGAAGTTGACGATTTTAAAATGGTTGTTCACGGAGAACTCACCGAAGAGCATCCAAAATATTACCACAAAGTAGCTGTTGAATATCACTTTTATGGAAGCGATTTACAAGAAGATAAAATAAATAAAGCTGTTAAATTATCTATCGATCAATATTGTGGAGTGATGGAAATGTTTCGTCAATTTGCAAAAGTAACCACAGATGTGTATCTTCATGAGCAATAAAAAATTGCTATGCGTTGGACTTTAAAAACAGACCCCAATCCTACAACTGTACATCAACTTTCCGAGGAGCTCTCGATAGATAAAACACTATCGAAAATTCTAGTACAACGAGGTATTTCAAATTTTGAGGAAGCCAAAAAATTCTTCCGCCCATCTTTAGATGAACTTCATGATCCGTTCTTGTTAAAAGACATGGATGTTGCGGTTGCTAGAATTGAAAAAGCTATTACTAATAAGGAAAATATTTTAGTGTATGGTGATTATGATGTAGACGGAACGACTGCTGTTTCTTTAGTTGCCTCCTATTTAAGAACTATAGCTTCTAATATTGCTACTTATATTCCGGATAGGTATGATGAAGGATATGGTATCTCTTATCTAGGAATTGATTTTGCCTCAGACAATGACTTTACCTTGATTATTGCTTTAGATTGTGGAATCAAAGCCATTGAAAAAGTAGCCTATGCTACCGAAAAAAATATTGACTTTATCATCTGTGATCATCATAAACCGGGAGAGGTAATTCCAAAAGCTGCTGCTGTTTTAAATCCAAAAAGAAACGATTGCAATTATCCTTATGACGAATTATGTGGTTGCGGAGTTGGTTTTAAACTAGTTCAAGCTTTAGCATCAAAAAGAAATCAAACAATTGACGATTTAACTCAATATCTAGATTTAGTCGCCACGGCAATTGCAGCCGACATTGTTCCAATGAATGGTGAAAATAGAGTGTTGGCCTATTTTGGATTACAGGTAATTAATTCGAATCCCAGAAATGGAATTAAAGCCATCATTCATCAGCTGGATAAAAAAGAGCTAACCATTACTGATGTAGTTTTTATCATTGCTCCTAGAATTAATGCCGCCGGAAGAATAAAACATGGAAATGCGGCGGTTGAATTACTAACAGAAGCCAACTTTGAGCAAGCACAAGAATATGCAAAAGCTATCAACGAATATAATACAGACAGAAGAGAGTTAGATGCTCAAATTACCAAAGAGGCTTTACTTCAGATTGAAAAAAACGAAGAAAAAGAACGATTTACAACCGTAGTTTTTGATGAAAAATGGCATAAAGGCGTCATTGGAATTGTTGCTTCTCGATGCATTGAAACCTATTACAGACCCACCTTAGTTTTTACAAAAAGTGGGGATAAATTAGCTGCTTCTGCTAGATCTGTAAAAGGTTTTGATGTCTATGATGCTTTAGAGAAGTGTTCCGAATTTATTGAGCAATTTGGCGGACATAAATATGCCGCTGGTTTAACATTAGATCCTAAAAATTATACCGCTTTTAAAAATAAATTTGAAGAAGTTGTAGAAGCTTCTATTGAAAGAGAATTATTGATTCCCGAAATTACTATAGATGCCGAATTAGAGTTGTCTGATATTACTCCAAAGTTTTTCAGAATTTTACAACAAATGGCTCCTTTTGGCCCTCAAAATATGAAACCTGTTTTTACAACAACTTCTGTGAGAGATAATGGATTTGGTAAAACTGTAGGTTCAGATAAAAGTCATATCAAATTAAATATTATTTATGGTGCAAATCGTAAAACTTATAATGCTATTGGTTTTGGCTTGGGTGATAAAATGAAATTGATTGAAAATGATTTTGACATCGCCTATTCTTTAGATGAAAATGAATGGAATGGAAGAACCTCTATTCAACTGCTGCTAAAAGACATAAAATAAGTGCTTCAAATACTGTCCTTAGTTTTTATTTCTCTCTAATCAAATAGATATAGACTGGGTAATGATCACTATAGCCACCAGAATATGCTCCGTAAGAAAAGCTTCTAAAAGGATATCCTTTATAACGTCCTTTATTAGTTATCAGAAAACTTTTATTAAAGATAGCAGCTTTAAACATTTTATAAGTTGAATAATCTTTTTTTCCAGTATTTAAGAGTGTTGAAGTAATAACAATTTGATCAAACAGATTAATATTATCTCTATATCCTAAGGTGTTAAATCCTTTTTTAAACATCCTTTCATATGGATTATACAAATCTTCTTTCGCAACATTTTTCTTTTTCGACTTGGTTTTCAACACTTTTTTAAAACTACTATTAATTGGATCATCGTTAAAATCACCCATTAATAATATCTTCGGAGACTCTTCTTTCTGTCTTATTTGCTCAATAATTTTCATGTTTTGATACGCAGCCTTTTCTCGCAAGGGCCTACTCTCTTCTTCTCCTCCTCTTCTAGATGGCCAATGATTTACAATCACATGAATTAATTCATCATCTAAATATCCTGAAACTAATAATTGATCTCTAGTATATACTTTGTAACCATTATTGTAAATTCTAGGATTAAAAACTTCATGATGTATAGGTGTAAAATACCGTAGTTGGTATAATAAAGCGACATCGATTCCTCTTTTATCAGGAGAATCATAATGAATAATTCCGTAGCCTTTAGATTTCAACTTGTCTGAATGTATTAAATCTTCTAAAACAGCTCGATTTTCAACTTCAGAGACTCCAATAATAGCGGGACTTGTATTTGATTTGTCTTTACCTATTAAAGAAATCACGGTAGCCAACTTATCAATTTTATCCCAATATACTTGAGAGCGATTTCCCTTCAATTCCATCATCGGACTTGCCTCATCGTTTTTAGTAATATCATTAATGGTATCAAATAAATTTTCTAGGTTATAAAACGCTACAGTTCTAATTTTATATGATGTACTATTACTTTGAGAAAAGCATTCAGGCATGCTTATAAGGATCCATAAAAGGATTAATGTCATTTTTTTCATAGCAATTATTTTCTTACAAACTTAAAAAACTATCTGAATATTAAGGCTTTAAGAAAAAAATATTTATCTTTAAAGTGCTATGAAAATAAAATTTTATGAAAAAGAAGATTGCTTTGGCGATCTTTGGGTTGTTATTTCTATATGAAATACAAGCCCAAAACGCCATTCGAGGAATAGTTGTAGACAGCTATTCTAAAAACCCATTACAAAACGTTTCTGTAACTCTTTTAAGGACAAAAATTATTGTTCTTACAGATCAAAACGGTCGGTTTTTACTAGAAAATCTATCCAATGGATCTTATGTTCTGCACGTGAGCTTTGATTCTTATGAAACTCAAAAACTCCCAATAGAATTAAAGGGTACTGCTATCAATTTAGGCACAATTCTTATGCACAAAGATCTTTCAGAAGAGGAAGATATTAGTATTATTAACATCACTGATGATGAATTAAATGCTGATGAAGGTTTTACAGACAACATCGCAGGATTACTTCAATCTTCACGAGACATTTACTTTAGTGCTGCTGCATTTGACTTTAGCGCCACATTTTTTAGACCTAGAGGTTTGGATAATGCAAATGGGAAAGTTTTAATTAATGGTTTAGAAATGAATAAGCTATTAAATGGACGACCCCAATGGTCTAATTGGGGTGGATTGAACGATTTACAAAGAAATCAAGTATTTACCTCTGGCATAAACCCAAGTGAAAACACCTTTGGAGATCTCGCAGGAACTAACAGCATAACCATGAGAGCGTCTAGGTATAGTGAAGGCGGCAGAGTTTCTTATGCTACTGCAAACAGAAGTTATCAAGGTCGTGTTATGGCAAGCTACAGTTCTGGAATTTCAGAAAAAGGATGGTCTTATGCAGTATTAGCTTCTAGAAGATTTGGAGACGAAGGATACGTTGAAGGAACTTTATATGATTCCAATTCATTTTTTGCCGCAGTTGAAAAACAACTAGGAGAACATCATAGTGTAAACTTCAACTTTATTTATGCTCAAAATAGAAGAGGTCGTTCTACGGCTTTAACTAATGAAATCTATAGATTAAAAGGAAGACAATACAATCCTTTTTGGGGTGAAATTGATGGATATGTAAAAAACTCTAGAGAAAGAAAAATTATAGAACCAATCTTTATGTTAAATCATTATTGGGATATTTCTAAAACAACAACGCTAAATACAAATATTTCTTATCAGTTTGGATTTACAGGAAATACAAGAATTGATAATGGGGGAACAAGATTGGTCACTATCAATGGACAAGACACTTATTTAGGCGGAGCAAGAAACCCTTCTCCTGCCTATTATCAAAACTTGCCAAGTTTTTACTTGCAAGATGCGAATCCAACTCCTTTTCAATTTTCGCAAGCCTTTATAGTGCAACAAGAATTTGTAGACAATGGTCAGTTTAATTGGAATGATTTATTTCAGGCAAATCAAATTCAGAGTTCTTTAGGATATAATTCAATTTATGTATTGCAAGAAGACCGAATAGATGATACATTATTTTCATTTAATTCAATTTTATACACAGAAATCTCAGAGAATATTCAGTTAAACGCTGCCATCAATTATAGAAAATTGAGAAATGAAACCTATGCGAAAATTAAAAACTTGCTTGGAGGAACAGGATATTTAGATATTGATTTCTTTGCTGAAGAAAATCAAGCTTCACAAAATGAACAAATTTTAAGCAACCTCGCTCAGAGTGATTTACAAAACCCTAATAGAATTGTAGCTGTTGGTGAACGCTACAAATACAACTATGAAATGAAAGCTAATGTGACTGATGCTTTTGTTCAAGCTCAGTTCAATTATTCTAAAATAGAATTTTATACCGCGGTTAAAATAAGTAACACTACTTATCAAAGAAACGGGTTGTATGAAAACGGATTTTTTTCTGGAAATCTATCCTTTGGAGAAAGTGACCAACTTAATTTTAATAATTATGGTCTAAAAGGCGGACTTACCTATAAAATATCTGGTCAACATATCGTAAACTTTAATGCTGGATACTTAACAAAAGCTGCCACAATTAGAAACTCATTTGAAAATCCAAGGCAAAACAACAATATTGTTGATGAACTACTAAGTGAAAAAATCAGCACTTTTGATACAAGTTATATTTTAAGAACGCCCAAAATATCAGCCAGATTAACCGGGTATTATGCTGGTTTTAAAGATGGCACTGACATTGGGTTTTTCTTCACCGAAAGCGGAGCTACATTTACTCAAGAAATAATGACCAATATTGAACGAAGAAATTTTGGTGGAGAATTAGGCATCTCAGCTCAAGTAACACCAACCATTAAATTAAAAGCTGCTGCGGGTATTGGTCAATTTACATTCAGTAATAATCCTAATATATACTATGCAAGTGATGACTTTGTAAATAATGTCACTTTTGGTGATGGAACCACTAAATTAAAAGGTCTGCATGTCGCTGGTGGTCCAGAAAGAGCACTGCAATTAGGTTTTGAATATAGAGACTCTGATTACTGGTGGATTGGTGCTACAGCCAATCATTTCTCAAGAGCTTTTGTAGACGCTAGTGCCTTAAAAAGAACCGCAGCTTTTGCAATGGACTTTGACTTAATTCCAGACAATGTCTTAGCTCTAGGAGGAAACATCACCGGTTACGCCTATAACGATTATGATCAAAATATAGCCATAGGATTATTACAACAAGAACAATTTAATAGTTATCTGTTGGTGAATGTAATCGGTGGTAAATCATGGAAAATAGGTGACTACTACCTTGGATTCTTTGCTACAATTAATAACCTTTTCAATAAAGAGTACAAAACAGGTGGTTTTGAACAGTCTAGAAGGGTTGGCTACAAAGATCAAATTCAAGAACAAAATCAAGAAAACGGCGCATTATTTGGAAACCGGTATTTTTTTGGTAATGGAACTACCTACTTCATTAATCTTAACGTACGATTTTAAAAAATTCAAAATAAAAACAAATGAAAACATATAAAAAAATTCAATTATTCATCCTTTTTATTGGGCTCTTAAGTTTTAATACTTGTGTAGAAAACGACAATTTAAATATTCCTGTATCTGTAGATGTTTCATTTAATCCAGGAGTTAATGATATTGTAATAGATATTAGTTCAGTACTAGGGGATTTCACACAACGTGGAGAAATCTTCACTTATAATCAACTCACAAATGGTGGAAGTAGGTATATGTCTGGTTATGTAATTTCTAGTGATGAAGGCGGAAACTTTTTTGAGGAAATTGTATTACAAGATAAAGCTTCTAATCCAACGGCAGGAATAACCGTTCAGGTTGATGTAAATCCTTTGTATACATTCTATGAATTTGGCAGAAAGGTATATATTAAATTAGATGGTTTATCTGTTGCTGAAAACAATGGTGTTTTACAAATTGGTATCCAAGACGGGACAGGCTTAGCAAAAATTTCTTCTGCATTAAGAAATAAACATATCATTAGAGATGCTGAAGTGGCAACTATTATTCCATTAGAACTAACTATTAGAGATTTCTCTAATGATAAAGAAAGTCTTTTCATAAGATTAAATGATGTGCAATTTAATAGAAATGAAGTTTTGGGAAGCAGGCCATTAACTTTTGCCGGTGAAGTTTCAGATGAATTTGATGGTGAAAGAACTATAGAAACTTGTCTAGATAATGCAAGTGTTATCTTAAGCACAAGTACATTCTCAGACTTTAAAGCACTTCATTTACCCATAAACAGAGGAAATATTGATGGTATATTAACAAGAGATTTCTTTGATGAATTTTACACATTAGTCATCAATTCTCCAGAAGATCTTAATTTCAATAACGATGTGAGATGCGACCCTACTTCCTTAGATTGTGGTTTAGCAACTACAGAAGGTCCAACTATTTTATTTGAAGATGCTTTTGAGACACAAACTCGATCATCTCCAATAACAGGAAATGGATGGACAAATTATATTGAAGCAGGTTCAGAAAGTTGGGAGGCATATACTGCTGGAGGTTCAAATGCGTCATTAGGAGTATCCGCTAGAATGAATTCTTTTAATTCAGGAGATGCAAGCAATATAGGATGGTTGATTACACCTGCAATAGATTTAAACACTAATACGGGAGTTACATTATCTTTTCAAACATCTAATAGTTTCTCTGATGGTAGTACTATGGAAGTCTTATTTTCTGACAATTGGGATGGTACTTTTGATGGTATTTCAAATGCTACATGGGGTTTAATCCCTGCTGCATACATTACACAAAACTCAGATTTATTTTCTTCTTGGTTTGATTCTGGAATTGTAGATCTATCCTGTGGATCTGGATCTCGTGTTTATTTTGCATTTAGATATATAGGAAATGGAAACTCTGGTTTCGACGGTACATACGAACTAGATAATATTAAAATTACTGCAAACTAGTTTTCTTAAAATTGTTTGAATAGTGAAAACAAAAATCCCAACCTAAAGGTTGGGATTTTTGTTTTATAAGAATTCTAACTGATTTAATTAATCAACTAAAATAATTGCTTTGTTGTCTTTCATTTCAATCGTTCCTGATTGAATGGCAATTGTTAAAATCTTATCATCATCTGCTTGAGATACAATCTTACCATGTAAATCATCCAAATTTAAATGTTCTTGTGTATGAACATGAATCTTAACAGTTCCTGCTTTTAAAGTAGAAACAATAGCTGCGTGATTATTTAACATCTGAAATTCTCCTCCTGTACCCGGTACAGAGATAGAATCTACTTTAGATGAAAACAATACAGCTTCTGGTGATACAACTTCTAAATGCATAGGTTTTGTTTTTATTAAGCCTCTGCTAACATTTTCTCTCCAGCCTCAATTGCTTCTTCAATTGTACCTTTTAAGTTAAATGCTGCTTCTGGTAAATGATCTAACTCTCCATCCATAATCATGTTAAATCCTTTGATTGTTTCTTTAATATCAACTAATACTCCAGGAATACCAGTAAATTGTTCAGCAACATGGAAAGGTTGCGATAAGAAACGTTGTACACGTCTTGCTCTAGATACGGCTAATTTATCTTCTTCAGATAATTCTTCCATTCCTAAAATTGCAATAATATCTTGTAATTCTTTATATCTCTGTAATAATTCTTTTACTCTTTGAGCACAATCATAATGTTCGTCACCTAAGATGTCTGCTGTTAAAATTCTAGATGTAGAATCCAATGGATCTACTGCTGGATAAATTCCTAACTCGGCAATCTTACGAGATAATACAGTTGTTGCATCTAGGTGAGCAAAAGTTGTTGCTGGTGCTGGATCTGTTAAATCATCTGCAGGTACATAAACTGCTTGTACCGATGTAATAGATCCTTTCTTAGTAGAAGTAATTCTTTCTTGCATTGCTCCCATTTCTGTAGCTAAAGTTGGCTGGTAACCTACTGCTGATGGCATACGTCCTAAAAGTGCTGATACCTCAGAACCTGCTTGTGTAAAACGGAAGATATTATCAACGAAGAAAAGTACATCTTTTCCTTGTGCTTCTCCAGCTCCATCACGGAAATATTCTGCAATCGTTAACCCAGATAATGCTACTCTTGCACGTGCTCCAGGTGGCTCATTCATTTGTCCAAATACAAAGGTAGCTTTAGAATCTTTCATTCCAGGTTTATCTACTTTAGATAAATCCCATCCTCCTTCTTCCATAGAGTGCATAAAATCATCACCATATTTGATAATTCCAGATTCTAACATCTCTCTCAATAAATCATTTCCTTCACGAGTTCTTTCTCCTACTCCTGCGAATACTGAAAGTCCACCGTGTCCTTTGGCGATATTATTAATTAACTCCTGAATTAATACAGTTTTACCTACTCCGGCTCCACCAAATAATCCAATTTTACCTCCTTTTGCATACGGCTCAATTAAGTCAATTACTTTAATTCCTGTAAACAATACTTCAGTAGAAGTTGAAAGGTCTTCAAATTTTGGAGCTGACCTGTGAATTGGTAGTCCGTCTTTACCTTCTTTTGGTAAATTTCCTAAACCATCAATTGCATCACCTGTTACATTAAACAATCTTCCGTATATATCTCCTCCGATAGGCATTTGAATTGGATTACCAGTTGCGACAACTTCTTGTCCTCTTTGTAAACCATCAGTTGCATCCATAGAAATAGTACGTACTGTATCTTCTCCAATATGTTGTTGAACCTCTAAAACTAAAATAGAACCATCAGTTTTTTTAATTTCTAATGAATCATAAATCTTTGGAAGTTCAGACTCTGTGTTAAATTCAACATCAATTACTGGACCGATAATTTGAGAAACTTTACCTGTTATTGTAGACATTATTCTTACTTTAAATTAAATTCTTGAGAAGAGATACAAACACCTCTTATTTTAGGGTGCAAAGGTAATTTATTTCCCTGAAAATGAAAAGTTTTTTAATTATATTATTTTGAAAAAGTGCCAAAAAAAAAGCCTCATCTTAAGATGAGGCTTTTTGAATATTTTAGATTAAAAATTACTCATTAGTAACTTTAATTTCTACTCTTCTGTTGTTAGCTCTTCCTGCTCTAGTATCATTAGAGTCAATTGGATTAGCTGAACCATACCCTTTAGCTGATAATCTTGAAGAATCTATTCCTTTAGAAGTTAAATAATTCATTACAGCTTCAGCTCTCTTTTGAGACAGCCCATCATTGATCTTTTTACTACCAGTACTATCTGTGTGACCACCTACAGCAAATGTCGCTTTTGGGAATTCTTGCATAATTTTAACAATACCATCTAATTTTTCAGAAACACCAGCTTTAAAACTAGATCTTCCTGAGTTAAATAAGATAGTTTTTGCAAACTCACCCATTTTAGCTTCTGCTACTTCAGAAATAACTGGCTCTGGACATCCATTGTTAGATGCAGGACCTGCTTCATTCTTACAGTTATCGTCTTTATCTAATACTCCGTCTCCGTCAGTATCTGGCCAAGGACATCCTCCGTTAGCTTTAGGACCTGCAACAGTAGCACATTTATCATCTTTATCAACTAAACCGTCTCCGTCAGTATCAGGACATCCGTTGTTAGCTTTTGTTCCTTTATCATTAGGACACATATCGTCTTTATCAGCAATTCCATCGCCATCAGCATCAGGACAACCGTTTAATGTAGCTAAACCAGCAACATTTGGACAAGAATCGTCTCCGTCTTTGATACCATCTCCGTCAGAATCTGGACAACCGTTAAATTCTTTTAATCCTGCTACTTCTGGACAAGCATCTTCTTTGTCATAGATTCCGTCACCGTCAGTATCTACACCACCAAATCTAAAAACAACTCCTAAAGAGTGTTGATAATGTGAAGGTACATTGTCAGCAAAAGACTCTTTAGATCCTGATTGGTAAACGATACCTACTGTTTCACTTAACCATACATTGAAACCAAATCCGTAATTAAACATCCCCTCTCCTCTACTATCAAGTGATGAATAACCACCCCCAGCATAGATAAAAGGATTAAAATAAGGAGTTGTACCTCCAAAAATCTTTCCTACTAAACCATCAAGATCATACTTAATGTTAGCATCAAGAGAATAATAGATTAAGTCTGAATCGTTCTTTCTGTTAATTGTTTGAATTTGATTTACAGATGCTGCAAATTGAATGGTGAAACCATCACTTAAGTATTTTTCACCTGTAATTCTTGAAATCATTTGTAAAATATTCCAATCTTGAGTACCGTAGTAATCTTTAAGATGATTAGAAAAATCATTTCCTAATCTCACATCAAGAGCATTAACACCAATACTAAAAGCCCATGGGTTATTTGAATCTTGTGCATTTACGTTACTAAGCGTTACTAACGTAAATAAAGCTATCACAGCTAATTTTAATCGTTTCATTATTAAAAGTTTAAATTAAAAGTTCTTTATATTGAGCAAAAGTAACTTGTTCGTTACTATTTACAAAGACAAATCTACAAAAAGTTATAATAAATACAAGTTTTTATTGCTTATATGACTTGTAATTGCTTTCCAATTTTAATAAATGAGCTAATTGCTTTGTCTAAATGTTCTTTTGTATGAGCTGCAGATAGTTGCACTCTAATTCTTGCTTTTCCTTTTGGGACTACAGGGAAAAAGAAACCGATTACATAAATCCCTTCTTCTAAAAGTTTATTTGCCATTGTCTGAGAAAGCTTAGCATCATACAACATCACTGGCACTATAGCCGCATCAGCGCCTACCAAATCAAACCCAGCTTGTTCCATTTTTTCTCTAAAGTAGTTTGTATTCCATTCAAGTTTATCTCTTAAAGAAGTGTCATTTGACAAAATTTCAAACACCTTTAAAGATGCTCCTACGATTGCTGGAGCTAATGAGTTAGAAAATAAATAGGGCCTTGATCTTTGGCGTAAAATTTCAATAATTTCTTTTTTTCCAGTTGTATAACCCCCCATAGCACCCCCTAAAGCTTTTCCTAAAGTCCCAGTTATGATGTCAATTCTTCCTAAAACATTCTTTAATTCAAGAGTTCCACGACCTGTTGCACCTATAAAGCCTGTTGCATGACATTCATCAATCATAACCAATGCATCATATTTATCAGCTAAATCGCATATCTCATCTAATTTTGCCACGATTCCATCCATTGAAAAAACTCCATCAGTTACAATAATTTTAAAACGATGGTTTTGTTTTGAAGCCTCTATTAACTGTTCTTCTAGCGCTTCCATGTTATTATTTTCATAACGATATCTAGCCGCTTTACATAAACGAACTCCGTCAATAATTGATGCGTGATTTAAACTATCTGAAATGATCGCATCTTCTTTTGACAATAAAGGTTCAAAAACACCTCCATTGGCATCAAAAGCTGCAGCATATAGAATGGTGTCTTCTGTTTGATAAAATTCTGCAATTTTTGCTTCAAGGTTTTTATGAATATCCTGTGTTCCGCAAATAAATCTAACTGAAGACATTCCAAATCCATGGGTGTCCATCGTATCTTTTGCAGCCTGAATAACTTCTGGATTATTAGATAACCCTAAATAGTTGTTTGCGCAAAAATTAATTACTTCTTCGCCTGTAGAAATTTTAATAACAGCATCTTGAGAAGAAGTAATGATGCGTTCTGACTTATACAATCCCGCTTCTTTTATTTCTTCTAATTCTTTTTGTAAATGTTCTTTTATTGCTCCGTACATATGTAATTGTATAAAGTTTTTGATTTGTTTTGAGAGTACAAAAATACTTTAAAATTCTTCTATAGATATTTTTTCATTACTATAAATGAGCACCTTTTTTTTAACTGAATAATTTAAAGACTCTAAAACGCTCCCATAATTCTCTAATTGGAAATGATGTTCTTTTTTTGAAACTCCTGTTTTGTAATCTATAATGGTCACTTTCTTTTCTTTGTCAAATACTAATCTATCTGGAATTACTATTTGATTGTTATGCACAATCTCTCTTTCATTATATACTGTAACATCTTTTGAATAGTACTCTTTTAATTTTGGATGTGAAATAATACTCGAGATAATTTCTTGTAGCTGATTTTTTTCTTCTAAACTTAATTCTCCTTGTTGAATTTGTTTTTCTAAAACAACGGCAACATCTTCTTTGGTAATGACTTCAGATAGTATTTTATGTAGAAAGTTTCCATAGTCTTTGGCTTCACCTCTTTTAGTTCCCCATAACTTAGAAGAATTAGCTAATAAAGTGATGTTGTGATTCTTCCATGGGGTACTTATAAACTCTTCTTGAATTTGACTTGTTAAATCTTGTTTTTCTAAAGGTTCTATATTCACAAAAGACCCAAAAGAATATTCGTTTTTGTCATCATCCCACAAATTATTTTCTTTTAAGAAAGAAATAAAAACTCCCGAATAGTATCTTGGATTTTCTATTCCCTTTTTATCTAATTTTTTTTCAGTAATAATGTGCAATTGTTCAGCTGCTCTGGTCAGAGCAACATATAAAAGATTGAAACTATCTAATTCTAATTCTGTTCGTCTTTCATCATAAATTTCTTTCCCTTGTTTGTTTACATATTGTATTTCCTTTGTTAAAGAAACCATCAATTCTGGAAAATCATTAAAATCATTCTCTAACCAAGTCTTTGGTTTTATATCTGTCTCTTATACACATCTCCGAGCCCACGAGACCGTACTAGAT
>OLII01000081.1_pt1 | contig 33708 bp, 25 predicted proteins | sample 1609481 | NCBI WGS metagenome assembly OLII01 (sample SAMN05416859, study PRJEB24817) | seawater metagenome | isolation source: Sea water | place: Canada:Atlantic | collected 2013-11 | reverse complement strand
TCAGATGTGTATAAGAGACAGATGTGAAGCAGTTTGTTCCTGCAAGGGTTGATCAAGGGGAAGCAGATAACTTCCTTATAGAGCAGCTAAAACCAGAAACTTTACAAGCATCAGCAGAAAAAAGTGGCTATCCGTTAGAGTTAAATTTACATGAAGGCTATGACCATAGTTATTACTTTATTAGTAGCTTTATTGAAGCGCATTTACGTTTCCATCAACATCACTTAACTAGCTAACTAGCTAACTAGCAAGTTATTGAATGAGCGATAATCTTAAACTTAAAAGCCGCTAGATGTTGGTAATATCTAGCGGCTTTTTTTAATTCAAAATTAGCCTAAGTCTTTTGACATAAACGTGCTGTAAGGATCTTGTTGATAATCAGCAAAAGGTAAACACTCGGTAAAGCCCTGCTGTTGGTAAAGCTTTTGCGCTGGTTTAAAAGCATCAGCAGTGCCAGTTTCTAAACTAAGTTTTTTATAACCGCGAGCACTGGCCTGAATAAGCATATGCTCTAATAATAATTTAGCGACACCTTGGCGTAAGAAGTCTTTGCTAGTGCGCATAGACTTAATTTCAGCGTGGCTTTTATCTAGCGCTTTTAATGCACCACAACCTGCGAGAGCTTGATTTTGCCAGACACTGAAAAAAGTAATGTCAGCCTGTTCTAGTTTTGATAAATCGAGCGCATGGACACTTTTGGGAGGTGAGTGCATTAACATATCTTGGTGATGTTCTTCTAATAAAGAGATAACTTCAGAGGTGTGTAAGCCACCAGTACGAATTTCCATTATTTTCCTTTTTACTCTTTTTAAACAGGTATTAGTTTATTGCGGTTTCAATAAATAATTCACTGAGCAACCTAGGCACTAGTTTACCTTCATCAATGAATTGAATACCAACACTGACAGTGCCTTTTTCGTTGCGACTATTACACACTCTCGCTGGGATCTTTACTTCACCGTCAGTAGGACTTTGTAAGCAGACAAAAATATCTCTTTTATTAACCTTTGCGTTGGCGCTTTTGGTTTTAAAAGTAAAACCACAACCCTTGGAAGAAATATCCCCTATGATGCCATTAATTTGGGTGGCTTTGTCATCGTTAGAGGCTTCTAACATGATTAATGCAGGTAAGTGAATACTGGTGCGTTGTTGTGTACGAAGTTGGCGATTCTCAATCTTTTTCGGGTACTCAATGAAGAGCATCTTTTCTGGAAACTGACTGACACTTTTGATTGTTGAGCGAAAAGCAAAACACTCCCCTTTATTCCCTTCCATTAGATACCGAATAATTAGCACATTACCTTCAACTAACACGTCTTTATATTCAGACTTATTAGTCGAACGAGGGTGCTTTAAAATAATGTATTTACCAAGCTCGTATCCAATAAGTGGTAACTTCAGTCGCAGTGGTACAGGGTTGTTAATTTGTAAATCGAGGTATTTTCCTGGCTGGAGCTCAAAGAGTTGAGTATTTTCTTCAATCGGAGTGGCTGACATCTTATCCTTGCACATATGTCTATACTTAGTGAATACAATATAAACAAAGAGCACTCAATACTCAATCAGAGAATACTTAAACAGAGAATACTGTCAGCTATGCGATGTTATTTCCTATTTTGTTTTTTTGTCTCTTTTAGCAGGTATGCTTCAAACTCTTCAGGGTATAGCACTAAACCTTGGTTATCTTGATTGGGGAAAACGACTAAAGCGAGCTCATCATCTTCTAATCCCATACTCCAACGACTGTACCATTTGGCTAATGGAATAGCTTGCGCTTGGCATGCTTGCCATTCGTCAGTAGCCCAACGTTGAGCAAATTCTTCATTAGGCCATACAGGAACGCAATCTTCATCGTCGGTATTTAACATGACACAACCATGCTCATCAGCAAGTATCCATACTGCTTTGTTGCTAACAACTTGCTGTAAAAGATAGCTTAAGCGCTTTTCTTCGTCGTACTTTTCAATGCTATCGAGTTGTTCACTGGTTAAGGGAGCAGAATTTAGGGACATGATTACCTAGAAGGTTTAAAAATATAATTATATTTTAGCCTGTTAGTTAAGGGGGCACAACAGAGCAATAAATTGTGAGCTAGAATATTGGCAAGATACATTACCGTGCGCTTCACTATGCCGTTAATACTCGTCTTTAACCTTTTTCTTCAATAGTAAACTGAAAAGTGACTACTTGCTCACCAGGTAGCGAATTACTTGGTTTATATCGCCATTGTGTTAAAGCTTTTTTGGCTGAACGTTGTAATTCTCTGCTAACATCGCTAGAGATAAGCGTTATATTGGTGACTTTCCCCGCTGAGTCGATTTGATAGCGAAGCACTACTTCACCGGTTTGCTGAGCTTTTCTTGCGCTGAGAGAATATTCTGGTAGTACTTTATATGTTGGCTCTAAAGTTACTTTTGGTGCTGTTAATGTAGGCAGACTCACAGGAGTAATTAAAGCCTCAACATTGATAACTTCTGACATAGACTGTTCATTGTTTTGTGTTACTTGTAATTCAGTGCCGTGAGCAAGTTTAGCTAAGTTACTTTCAGGCTTTGTTGGTAATGACTTAGCAACTAAAACTTGTTTTTCATCTGCTTCTTGCGGTGGTAAATCAATAAGTTTAATTGGCTGCTCAGTCACTTTTGTTATTGTCACTTCGCTTGGGGGAGAAGAAAGGTGACTTATGATTGCCATAACACCAAATGAAGCAATACCGCCAGCGACAAAAAGCGACAATAATTTCGTTGGGTGATAGTTGGTTACTAAAGGTTTTTGTTGAAGATCTATTGTAGGAGCAACAACTTGTGCTTTTCTTTGTTGATAAAGTTCACTTATTTCTTTATCAAAATCTTTGCCTGTCATGATGCTTTTCCTAGCAGTGCTTTAAGGTTATTGCGGGCGTAACGTAAACGGCTTTTAATTGTCTCAAAGTTCTCATCAGTTAACTGACAAATCTCTAAAATAGAAAAACCTTCTTGCTGAAAGATAAATGCTTCCTTTTGATAAAAAGGTAAAGCGGATATCGCTTCATTAAACCGCTTTAATTCATCAGTGTTTTCTAATTCATCTGATAAGTTAGTTGAAACAATATGGTCATCTTCCAGTGCTTGGTATTGCCATTTTTGTTGCTGTCTAAGCTCATCTATTAATGTACGACGCGCAATGGTAAATAACCAGCTTTTAACATTGGTGTGTGTTTTACTGTTATTTTTCATTACTTTTAACCAGGTTATTTGTATCACGTCTTCGGCCAGCTCTTTATTTGACAGGCTTAACAGATAATGGAAAAGTGATAAGTTAAACTGCTCTACCAGTAAAGCTAAACACTTTTTATTACCGGTAGAGACATAGTCAATCAACAACTTTTCAGGCGTTACAGCGGGGTTTAACCAACCCTTTATCATTGAGGGTAACTTCAAATTATTTCCTACTTTTCCCTAGCTGGATTGAGACATTTTAAAATCTAATTGCACTGTGAAATTCTGCTGCGCAACAGCCTTGCCGTCAACTGATTTAGCTTTATATTTCCACTTTCTAAGTGCTTGCTTAGCCGCTTTGTCAAAAATACGTTTAGGTTGAGAGTCAACAACTGAAATATTAACCACTTGACCAATCGGGTTGATATCAAAAGCTAAAACTACCCAACCTTCTATACCGTCTCTAGCAGCTCCAATAGGGTATTTAGGGTTTACCCTGACTAACGGTCTTGCTTCGCCATCACTTTTATTACCTAAAATGATAGTGTTTATTGGGTTGTTAGCTATTTGTATACCCGGAGGGGTATAGTTATAGCCAGATTCAGTTTCTCCCGCATCTGGAGACTCAACCGTTCTTTGTGGTGCTGGCGGAGGAGTAGGAGGTTGTAAATTTGGTCTTGGTTTATCTTGTGCTGGTTGCTCATCAGGTAGAGTCATCACTGTTATGGGCACATCATCTGGTGGCACCGTTAAATTTACTTTGTCGCTACTAATTAAAAACGCCATAAAGGCAAATAAACTAAAAGTGGTTGCCCCAGCTAATAAAGTTATTATTGCTATTTTTTTCATTATACTTCCTCGCTAACATTAAGATTAAAGAGGTGTGATCACACTGTTCTTCCAATTGGCATAAGTCTTTCTTTTCGGTTAAAGAAATAACTTACTTATCAGTTAAACGATGGGGAAATGAAAAAGGGGTTAAAAAATTTAATATTTTTTAACCCTGGTTCTTGCAATGCAGTAATTGTATATTTTACTTTTCTGCAGAGTAGGGATCTTCAGCGAGTATGTATGCTCTTAAATCTGCTTTATTAGGTTGCTCAACTAACCACTCTCTAAGCGCTTTTACTCTTTGATAGCTGTCATCGCCAAATTTGTCAGTATAGATTGCAGTAAAGTTGTCTTTGGTATTGTTGATACGAATATTACGTTGCCAGTGGCTGGTAAGTACCGAGTTTAATGAACCTGCCAAACCTTGTTCTTTTAGAAGCTGCCACTCTCCTTTATCTAACCAGACACCGCCAACACTTGCACTATAATCAATGCGATGTTCAGTGTTCTGTGAAAGGCGAAGCTTTCGCATAATTAAGCCTGAAACTGGGCACAATAAGGCTGATGTTGAATCCTCAACGTCACAACTAGCATCTTCAGAAAAGCTATATTCAGGGTTGCGTTCTTTCCAAGCAACATAATCTTCAATGAGTAACCAATCGCCATTACAGTGTGAACAGTTATGCGCTCTAAATTGTCCTTCGATAAAGCTGGGTCTTAACTCTCCTATTTTACAACTAGTACATTTCATTTGCTAATTTCCTTAATATTGATTGTATCCAATTTAACCTAATTTATTATCATATAGATTAAAGCTAAATAAATCATCATGCTAATGGATTATATTTAACTAAAAGAAAGCTAAAACTTTCACAGCTATTTGCTTTTAACTATGCTAATTTACCTGTCAAAATTTACATTACTACGATAACTCTTGACATAATATGTCATGGGCGTATGGTTAATTAAGCTTTTACCTCGAACAAAAGCCAGCCGCTAAAAAGCAAAATACCAAATATTTTAAGGATGAATTATGGAAGCATTGCTAAACTTTTCTGCCCAATTTCCTACCGTTATCTATTCCACCTTACTTGGTATCGCAGTCATCTACTGGTTGGTTGGCATGTTAGGTATTATCGATTTAGATCTTACTCCTGACGCTGATATAGATGCAGACTTAGATGTTGATACAGATATCAACGCAAGTGCTGGTGCATTAACCGGGTTACTCCTCACTTTTGGCTTAACGGGTGTGCCATTCACATTAGTTATAAGCATTATCTTATTAGTCAGTTGGTTAATTAGTGTTTATCTGCAAATTTATGCCTTTAGTTTATTAAGTATTTCTTGGTTATATTATCTAGCTGGCATGATAAGCACTGCATTGGTTTTCTTTATCTCCCTGCCTATTACTGGAATACTTATACGCCCACTTCGAGGTATGTTTGATAGTGTTGAAACAGCTTCGAGTAATCACTTAGTCGGGCGTGATGCCACCATCGCTACCGGTAAAGTGACCGCAAGTTTTGGTCAAGCAAGAGTCTTAAATGAAGGGGCAGAGATTTTACTAGATGTACGCTGTGAACCTGAGCATAGCCTTGCTATGGGCGATAAGGTGCTATTGATTGAGTATTGTAGTGACAAACACAGCTATATCGTTGCACCTTTTCCAAAAGAGTTACTCTAAAACCCAGTGATAAATAGCTTGTAAATAATAATTTAAAATAACAAACCGTTTAAAAATGAAGTTTTTGCCACAAAGCCGTGGCACTAGTTTAATAAGAGGATATACACATGGTAATGGAACCACTTTATATAGCGATTGCTTTAGGCGCACTGTTCGTCTTTTCACTGCTGATTATGGTCGCAAAGTTTTATAACAAAGTTGAGCAAGGGCAGGCACTTATTATCAATAAACTCCGTGCGGAGCCAGAAATAAGCACCACCGGTGGCATGGTTATCCCTATTATTCATAAAAAAGAAATCATGGATATTTCAACTAAGCGCATGATGTTAGAGCGTAAAGGTCGCTCAGGACTTATTTGTCAAGATAACATCCGTGCTGACATCATTATTACCTTTTATATCCGAGTCAATGAAACCAAAGAAGATATTTTACGTGTTGCTAAGCAGGTTGGTTGTGAGCGTTCTTCTTACCCTGAAACACTACAAGAATTGTTTGAAGCTAAGTTCTCAGAAGCATTGAAAACTGTCGGTAAACAATTAGATTTTACCGAACTATTTACTCAACGAAATAGCTTTAGAGATAAGATCAAAGAAGTGATTGGCCAAGATTTGTCGGGTTATGTTTTAGAAGATGTTGCCATCGACTTTTTAGAGCAAACTTCGATTAATGATTTAGATCCAAATAATATTATGGATGCGGAAGGTATTCGCCGTATTACCGAGCTAACTGCGCAGCAAAGTGTTGAAACCAACGATCTAAAACGCCAAGAAGAAATTCGCATTAAACGCCAAGATATTGAAGCTGATGAAAAGCGTCTTGAGTTAGAGCGCCAATTAGCGGACGCCCAAGCAAAACAAGAGCGAGAGATTGCTACGGTTAAAGCCCGTGAAGAAGCTGAAACGGCAAAAGTTGTTGAAGAAGAGCGCAGTAAATCTGAGCAAGCCCGTATTGCTACAGAGCAAGTGGTTGCTGTTGCGGAAGAAAATAAACAACGTGAAGCAGATATTGCTGAGCAAAATAGATTACGCGCAGTTGCTATTGAAGAAGAAAAAGTTACCCGAGCACGTCAAATTGAGCAGATCGATAGAGAAAAAGAAGTTGAAACGCTACGTATTGATAAAGAAAAAGCACTAGAGATTGAGAAGAAGAATATTGCAGAAGTGCAAAGGGATAGAATTTCCGTTGAGAAAAGTGTTGCTCAAGAAGAAGAGCTAATAAAAGACTTACGCGTAGTTTCTGAAGCAAATCGTCTAAAAGATGAGCAGGTCATTAAAGCGCAAGCGGAAGCTGAAGAAGCGTTAGTTAAAGACATTGAAGCGGCAAAAGCGGAAGAACAGGCTGCTGAACACAGAGCCCGTAAAATGCAAACCATTGCTGAAGCAGAGCTAAAAGCTGCCAGCAAACAAGCTGAATCGAAGAAGATACTCGCTGAAGGTGAACAAGCCGAAGCAGCATCACACGGTTTAGCAGAAGCGCAAGTTACCCTAGCACGCGCAGATGCTCATGAAAGACAAGGTGAAGCTGAAGCAAAAGCATTAGAGCTTAAGTTAACCGCTGAAGCGAAAGGCATTGAAGAGAAATCGTTAGCTGAAGCGACTGGTTTACGTGAGAAACAAGAAGTGCTTAATGCCATGTCAGAACAGGCTCGAGAGTTTGAAACCTTTGGTTTACGCTTAAATCAAGAGCGTGAAATTACCTTAGCTAAACTTGATAACAGTGTTGATTTAGCTGAAAAACAAGCGGGTGTATTAGGTACTGCATTAAGTGAAGCCAATATTAATATTATGGGTGGCGATGGTGACTTCTTACGTCAATTTATGAAGTCTATTACTGTCGGTAAATCACTTGATGGTTTAGTTAATGAAAGTGAAACCGTGCAAAAGCTGTTTAAAGATCATCTTGATGGTGACCGTAACATCGTTGAAGATTTAAAAGGTGTGCTTGGCGGGGCTGCAGCATCAAGTGAGACCATTAAAAACATTAGCATGACTAAGTTGTTATCAACACTTAACAATGCTGATGACTCACAAAAAGGTGCCTTGGCTAGTATTTTAAACCTAGCAGTTAAACAAACCTCTGACGCTAAGTAATCTTTTACTGAGTGCAAAGTTAACGCTAACAAAGCAAAGCTAAATCAATCTAAACCAAGTAAGGCAGTCATTAATTAACACGTTAATGACTGTTTTCATCTCATGGAGTTTCACATGGCAGATAAGGAAAGTGTCACCAATCAAGCAGTTGCAGAAGGTGGCTCATTCGAACTCATTAAGCGACGCTTAGATGGATTAGGCAGTGATCTTAATACCGAATTAAAGCAACTTAATGCTGATAGAGTCGCTACTTTTGGCTCTACTGATATGAAGGTAGATGCCAGAGTGCGTGTTCGTACTGAGCATAACTGTGTTGCTCGTGATATTGCTGCCATTGGTGATACCTTACTGTTTGGATATAACGTATTTTTAGGGCTAAAGCGCAACATTACCGTTGCCGATGTTTTTAGTTTACATCAAGTTAAAGATGTTGATGGCGAAGTAGAAATTATCGATGTTGCCATTGAAGGCAGCTTTTTAGCTGAAGCAGACTTTGTTCGAGATTTTGACGAGCTTTATACTTACTATAAAAAAACCTTTCTTGCTCATGTGTACCGTCAAGGTAGTAAAGTGTTTGCCATCTTTAGAATTGGTGAGCGCATCGATGATATTCGTGTATTTCGTTGGGGCATCGATGCCAACCAAGACGTAAAGTACATTGATAATCGTGGTGAGCGAGATATTAAAAAAGCCGAAAATTTTGATTTTGAGTGGCAAAAAGTTTCCCGTGAACAGCAAGAGCAAGGTAAACATCCTCACTTTAATTTATTTGATACCTTATTTGTTGAGTCCATTGGCGGCTCAATTACCTTAAAAATTGAAAATAATACTGAAGATGGTCAAGGCATATATTCTGAAAAGGTAGAAGATGAACATCAATCGTTAGATGATGCTGAAATTCACTATGCCAAAGTCGGTGAGTTAATATTATTGAAAATTAAACCCTATCGAGAGCAACAAACTCGTCATTTAATTTTTAACTGTAAAACTCAGCAAGTATTACGACAAGATGCCCTTGCCCATGCTTGTATTCAACTACCTGAAGATCATGGCATTATCTTTCCTGGCGGTTATTACCTACAAACTGGTGAACACAAAAGTTTTGAGGATAGCGCTGAAGATCTACAATTACATCGCATTGTAAAATCCCCAAATGGCGAAGACTTTCTTTATACTTTTTATGAGCCTAACGAAGGCCAGTATGCACTTTTTGGCTACAATTTAATTACTCGCACCTTGCAAAACCCTATTTACGGTCATGGACAAAGTTTATATAACAATGGTCGTGCTGTGGTCTTTAATGCTGAAAGTGAACCATCAAGAGTGCATGCAATGCAAATTTGGCAAACGCCATTTTGCAGTGAAGAATATGCCAGTGAGCAACCAGAAGATAATAGCTTTTTTGGTAAAATAGGCAATCCTGAATTAGTCCGCGGCATTTCAGACCTATATAGTGTTGCCAAGCTTATTGCTGTTAAAGAGCCAAGTGCTTATCACTTTAATGATTTAGTTAAAGAATCGGCGCAGTTACTTGATAAATATCATTGGTTAACCGATCCACAGTTGGCTGCATTAAACAGCTTACTTAAACAAGTCATTAGTACTTCAGAACTCGTACTGGATGAATTTGAAAAAGTCAGCAGCATTAAAGCTAAATCAGATGAAGTGATGCAGCAAGCCAGTGAAAAGTTCAGTCAACTTTCACAGATCACTAAATATGATAACTTTGATAATGCCGAAGCATTTGTTAGCCAGCTTACCGAACTGGCAGCATTTAAAGGCGAGTTAATTTCTCACAAAGAGTTACGTTATATTGACCTTGAGGAAATAGAGGTCATAGCGCAGCAAGTTGAACAATTATCTTTAGAGTTAAGTCAGCGAACGGCGGATTTTTTACAACAAGATGCGGCATTAGCGCCTTATCAAGCCAAGATTAGTGAATTAGAGCAAGCGGTTGAACAAGCAGAGTCTATTAGCGCACTCAAACCAATTCGTCTCGACATTGAAGACTTGGTTAAAGGTTTAGAATTACTAAACCATACTATGTTGTCTTTAGAGATTGAAGATAGCAGGCAAAGAACCCGTATCTTAGAAGATATTTCGAGTGTTTTTAGTCAAATTAATCGAGTGAAAGCAGGTGCTGATATTGCGGCTAAAAGTGTTGGCAGTGAAGAGGCAAAAGCTGAATTTGGCGCTCGTTTTAAATTACTCAGCCAAAGTGTGACCAGTGCTTTAAATGCCAGTGACAGCCCACAAAGTTGCGATCAGCAGTTATCACAGTTATTAATTCAGTTAGAAGATCTTGAAAGCCAGTTTAGTGATTATGATGACTTCTATGCTGAGATTCTTGCTAAACGTGATGAAATTTATGACAGTTTTGAGCAACATAAACAACAATTAATGGATGCCCAGCAGCGTCGTTGTTTAAATATCATGACAGCAGCAGAGCGAATTCTAGCGGGAGTAAACCGCCGTAGCCAGTCGTTATCAGATCAAGATGCGCTCAATAGCTATTTTGCTGGCGATGCTATGGTGGCAAAGTTACGTCAATTAGTTGAGCAACTTAGAGAGCTAGATGACAATGTACGTGCCGATGATATTGAAGCACAGCTTAAAAATGCCAAAGAGCAAGGCATACGAGCACTACGTGATAAAACAGATATTTATTCGGCAGATGGTAGCTTAGTTAGCATTGGTGAGCATCAGTTTTCGGTTAACAAGCAGAAACTAGAATTAACCCTACTACCTCGTGATGATGAAATGGTATTGCATATTAGCGGTAGTGATTATTTTGAATCACTCCCTGCTGATATTTTTGCTAATAGCCAACACTTATGGCAACAAGCGCTTATCTCAGAAAATAGTACTGTTTACCGAGCAGAGTACTTAGCAGCAAGTCTATTATTTGCCGCTGAAAGCGAGGGTCCGAATGCTATTGCACAATTAATGCAAGCTGATAAAGATAATGAACTCGTTGCGTTAGTAAGAAAAGCGGCAGAGCCAAGATATCAAGAAGGTTATGATAAGGGCGTACATGATGCTGATGCGGCATTAATTTTAAGTCAGTTGTTGAGCTTGAGAAGTTCTATTGGTTTACTCGCTTATGGTGCATTAGAGCGCAGGTTAGCGGTTATATTTTATATAAGTGAATTTGATAAACAATCGGCACAAGATTTAACTAACCGCTGCCATAATTTACACTTAATGGAACAAACCTTTGGCAGCAGCGACTTACGCCAGCAATTAAATGCTGAGTTAGCAACCGCAATGAATACTTTTGTTGCAAAGCAACAGTGGCTTAGCTGTGATATTTCATTAGCGGCAGATTATTTAATGGCTGAATTAGCCAACGCTAAAGCTGAGTTTGTGACTAAAGAAGGCAGCGAAGCACTGATTGAGCAGCTACAAAATCAATTAAAACATAAAAGTCTGCAACAGCAGGTTGATTCAGCGATTGCCGGTTGTGGCTCGCTTGAGCAAAAATACCAACTCTACCTTGCTTGGTTACAGTCTTTTTCTACGTCACAAGATATTAAGGTTGATGAGACATTATTAGTTGAAGCAGCCACTTTGATAACGTTAAAAGCTGAGGTAAAGTTTTATTCGTCTAATGCAAATACTGATAGCATAATTAACGGCTTACTTGGCCAACATAACAATATAATTGATCGAGAGCTTAAGCTCAGTTATCAAGAGTTTATTGGTCGACTACGTCAATTTAGCTTGCAGCAAGTACCAGCATTTAACCAATTTCATCAGCAAAAACAGCAGGTATTAACTGAGCAAAAGCAGAGACTAAAACTAGAACAGTTTAAACCTAGTGCGTTATCTTCATTTGTCCGTAATAAGCTGATCAATGATGTTTATTTTCCGATAATAGGCGCTAACTTAGCCAAACAAATTGGCTCTGCGGGCAGCAAGAAACGCTCGGACTTAATGGGCTTGTTACTGCTTATTTCTCCTCCGGGTTACGGTAAAACAACCTTAATTGAATATGTTGCCAGTAAGCTCGGCATGACTTTTGTTAAAATTAACTGTCCGTCAATTGGCCATGAACAAGTCTCCTTAGATCCTGAACAAGCAACTAATTCAACGGCCCGCAATGAAATTGAGAAAATCAATCTATCATTTGAAATGGGTAACAACGTCATGCTTTACCTCGATGATATCCAACATACTAATCCAGAGTTTTTACAGAAATTTATTTCACTTTGTGATGGCTCAAGAAGGGTTGATGGGGTTTGGAATGGTGAAAGTAAAACTTATGACATGCGCGGCAAAAAATTTGCAGTTGTTATGGCTGGTAACCCGTATACCGAATCTGGTGAAGCGTTCACAATTCCAGATATGTTGGCGAACCGCGCAGATATTTATAACCTAGGTGACACCTTAAGTGGCCGTGAACATGAATTTTCTTTAAGTTTTATTGAAAACAGTTTAACCAGTAATTCATACATTGCACCACTGGCTACTCGAGATATGGATGATTTATATCAGTTAGTGAAGATGGCTGATGGTGAGCCTATGGCTACAACAGAATTAAAGCACAGCTACTCACAAGCAGAAGTAAACGAAATTATTGCTGTTATTCAGCGTATTCGTAAAATTCAACAAACCGTATTACTTGCCAATGAACAATATATTGCTTCAGCTGCCCAAGATGATAAATATCGCATAGAACCGCCTTTTAAGTTGCAAGGTAGCTATCGTAATATGAATAAAATGGCAGAAAAAGTTGTACCTGTGATGACGGAGGCAGAAGTTGAGTCGTTAATTGAAGATCATTACCGCGGTGAGGCGCAAACATTAACGGTAGGCGCAGAAGAAAATTTATTAAAATTGGCTGAACTTAGACAGACACAAAATGAAGAACAGTTAACTCGTTGGCAGCAAATAAAGGCAGATTATGTACGTCATCAAAACCTTGGTGATAATGACAACCCGATTGCCAGTATAGCCAATCAAATCTCGTTGTTGCAACAAGGTTTGACTCAAATAGGTAATGTATTAGCACAGCCAAAATCAGAAGGATTACAGCAGCTGAATGAAACATTATCCGCACTTAAATTACAAGTAAATGTCGAACAAGCGGATGACGATGTACTTAGGCAAACATTAAGTCAGTTCAGCGAAAATTTAGAATCTTTCTTAGTGCCTTTAGTTGAAGTTGTGCAGAGTAAAAATGTGCAAGCAGGCAACCCTTCAGAACACGCAGGCGAAGTAATACCAAATATGCAGACAAGTGTAAAAGTATCAGAAAATGATATTCAAAAGATAAGCCGAGAATTATCAAATAGTATTCAAAGTTCAGTCACGGATTGTTTGTCGCAATGTCTTGAGGATTACCCAAGCTTAGCTAAAACAGATTAAGAGGCATGGTTAAATGATAAAAGCACAAGCTAACGTGTGCTTTTATCATGCTCTTATTTTAAGGGCTAAACCTTAAAACTATTTGCAACGTCTAGTAGCGTGGTAGCAAGTTGGGCTTGCTCTTTTGCTGTTACTGCTATTTGTGTTGCCCCTGTTGTTGATTCCATCGACTTTTGCTCAACAGTGACGACATTTTGTGCAACATCTTGAGTTACTACTGCCTGTTCTTCAATAGCTGTGGCGACTTGTTCGGTCATGGCAAATATACTGCTAATGGAAGTGGAAACTTCTTGCAGTAAATCTTCAACATTTTTAGAGCTAGTTACCGCATCTTCAGCCTTTTTCTGACTGCTTTCTATTACATTAAACGCTGCATTAGCATCACTTTGTAGTGAGGTAATAAAGTTTTCAATTTCTGAGGTTGAATCTTGGGTGCGTTGCGCAAGAGTTCTTACTTCGTCGGCAACTACGGCAAAGCCTCTACCTTGCTCTCCAGCTCTCGCTGCCTCTATCGCTGCATTAAGTGCTAGTAGGTTAGTTTGCTCGGCAACAGATTTTATCACATCAACAACATTCGTTATGTTATTCGAGCTATTATGAAGACTGGTAATTTGCTCAGCTAAACCATCAATGTCAGCCGCTAAGGTCTCGATTGATTGATATGAGGCTTGCACAACATTCAAGCCATTTTGAGCTTGCTCATCTGCTTCTCTGGCAGAGCTTGCGGTACTTTGGGTGTTACTGGCAACTTCTTTAACCGTTGCTGAAAGCTCTTCAATTGCCGTTGCGATTAAGCTAATCCCATCTTGTTGTTCAACCATTGATAGCGAGTTGTGATCACAGGTTTGTGACGTTTCTTCAGCAGCAGAGGCTAATGCTATGCTAGACGTCGATATCTCACTGATAGCTCCGGAAAATTTCTGTAAGGTAAGGTCTTGTGCTGAAGCAATTTGTCCAAGCTCACAACTTCCTTGATACTTACTTTGTACTGTAAGGTCATTATTGTCGCGTACTTGCTTCATTAGTGAGGTTAAATCATCAACTCTGTTGCTAAGGTCTTTAATTGTTAAATGACTGATGAAAAGTGCTAACAAAATTAGCACTATGCATGAAATAATATTGATCAACATAGCATTAAAAGCACTACTTTGTTTGGTTTGTGCCAATGTTAATAACGATTGACTGATTGTATCTTCTATACGTTTCAACTGCCCTATGCGTTGTGTTGCTTGATCAAACCAGTGTTCGGCATCGACAGAGAAGTTATCTTGTTTACTTTTAGCAATATCTCTTAGCTTTTCTACTTCTTTAACTGAGTTGTGGTTTTGAGCATTGTTAAAAGCTTTTTTATTTTCAGTTGATGAAAACTGATGGAAATTATCAAAATAAGTATCTTGCTGGGTTACTAAAGCAATAAACTTCACAAAGAGACCTTGAGCAAATTTGTCTGCGGAAAAAGTATTACTCAGCACAGCTCGCTCAATACCCGCACGTTCTTTACCTTGTACAAAGTTATAATAGGCTATGGTCTCTTCTGTCACTTTTGCATCATTACTTATATCTGCATTTAGTGCTGCAACGCTGAGTAATTCAGCATTGAGTTTGGTGTAATATGCAATGGCTTTACCAGTAGTTATTGATAAAGAATCCACTTGTTGGCGAGTAGTATTTAAATTCTGTAGCATCTGACTAATTTTGCTATTGAGCTGCTTTACTTCATGTAACGTAAATTCATTGTTCGCGAGATAATTAATCTTATTTTGTAATTTATTATCAGTATTACGTCGTTGAGATGACAATTTATCAGAAAACTTTTTCCCCTTAGCTCCAAGAAACCCTGCTGTTGCTCCGCGTTCTTTTTGAAGCTCATGCACTAAATCACTATAAATAATGGATAGTTTAGTTAGGCCAGTAATAGTCGACATTTCATTGTTTGTCTTAATGCTATCGTTAATCGCGCCTAGACTAAGCCAAAGAAAACCTAAAACAGGTAGAGCGAGTAGAATATATATTTTTTTTCTAAATGATAGATCTGAAAAGTGCATTATTCATCCTTGGCTTTTGCTGATTGAGACGATATTTTGCTGCTGAGGTCTACCGCTATTCAGATACCTCGCAAGTATCGCTGAACCTTAATAATATGAGTATTTATGAATATACTAAAAAGAAGTCGCAAAGATTTTGTTTTCAATCAAAATTTGGACAAAAAAAACCGATAGCAAAGGCTATCGGTGAGTTAGCTATGAGGAAAGCTAGAATATTCAATTATTACAACAAGCGTCCGCATAAAGGGAACGAAGAGAAGTATAGAGTAAGTGCTCTATACAAGCAAGTAAAAATGTAATTTTATTTCATTTTTGTTTTTTTATTACGTTTTAGCTCGTTAATTTCTTTGTTTTATTGGCATATTTAACAAGACGTTTATTTACTTAGATCAATAAAAAACTTACTGGACGTTTGGTGATTTAGCATGCATACAGTAAACTATCGGCAATTAATATTTTAAAAATGCTTTAAGTGAAAATACCATGTCATCCTCAGATCAAATCCCGCAAGAAAATGACTTACCAAAAAGCCAACAAACACCGATGAATATTGATGGTAACAGTACTACCCATTTTGGTTATAAAACCATAGAAAAAGACGATAAAATTTCCATGGTTGCTGGTGTTTTTCACTCTGTAGCTAAGCAATATGATGTGATGAATGATTTGATGTCGTTTGGTATTCATCGCCTATGGAAACGTTTTACTATTGATGCAAGTGGCGTGCGCCCAGGTAACAAAGTATTGGATTTAGCTGGCGGTACTGGCGATTTAACAGCTAAGTTTTCTCAACTAGTTGGCCGTGAAGGTAAAGTGGTTTTAGCCGATATTAACAGTTCTATGTTAAATGTTGGTCGTGATAAGTTACGTGATAAGGGCTTGGTGCAAAATATTGAGTATGTTCAAGCAAATGCCGAATACTTGCCATTTGAAGAGAATACTTTTGATATTGTGACCATTGCTTTTGGCTTACGTAATGTTACCGATAAAGATAAAGCACTTCGTTCTATCTATTCAGTATTAAAGCCTGGTGGTCGTTTACTGGTATTAGAGTTTTCTAAACCGGAACATGAATTACTTAATAAAGCTTATGATTTTTATTCATTTAATATTTTGCCTAAAATGGGCGAGATAGTCGCTAAAGACGGCGATAGCTATCAATACTTAGCAGAATCAATTCGTATGCATCCTGATCAAGAAACCTTAAAATCAATGATGGATAATGCTGGCTTTGAACAAACGAGCTTTAAAAACTTAACCGGTGGCGTGGTGGCATTGCATAAAGGTTATAAATTTTAATTTATGTCGATATTTACTAAGCTAGCTGCCAGTAAAATAGCCAATGAACTGTTACTACCACAAGCAGTGACAGCAGCGCTTGAGTTGATAATAAATAAAGCGCTAGCGCTGAATAATAATACCAGCGTTTCGTTTTCAGCCGTGGCGCAAAAAACCTTAACACTTAAACTGGCAGAGTTATCATTCCCCCTAAGTTTTAGTGTTAATTCAAGCAGTAAGCCGGTAGTTGTTATTGTAAGCACACTTGCAGAGCAGAGTGATTGTAGTATTCAAACAAGCTTATATACGCTGAAAAAATTAAAAGATAATCAATCGCTAACACAGCTAATAAAGCAAGATGAATTAGATGTCAGTGGTGATTTAAAAGTTGCCCAACAGTTTGCCAACATTGCGCAATCACTTGAAATTGATTGGCAATCAGAACTAGCTAATCATCTTGGGGACGTACCAACGCATAAATTATTACAGTTTGGTAATAAAGTTACCAAATCGTTTTTAACTAAAAGCAAGCAGTTAGAAGCAGATCTTACCGAATATGTCGTACATGAAAAACGTTTGGTTGTAAGTAAAAGTCAAATAAAGGCATTTAACCAACGAACCAAAGAAATAGCTAATGATGTATCAGCTATATCAAAGCGCGTAGATAAATTGATTGCTGATTACGCCAGTAAATAATCTTGCCCCTAGTTAGACCAACTGATAGGAAATAATACCCGCCGTGAGTAGCCAACGTCTTTATCAAATAGTTAAAACCTTCTTACATTTTGGTTTAGATGAAATGGTACCTCGAGGCATGCTGCCTTGGTATGCCAAAGTAGGTCGCGCAAGCGCCTTTTGGTTAAGGAACAAGCATAAAGATAAAACCCCTGAACAACGTTTTCGTCTGGCTATTGAAACATTAGGTCCAGTATTTATTAAATTTGGTCAAATGCTATCAACACGCCGTGATCTATTGCCGCCAGAGTTAGCCGATGAGCTAGCGCTACTGCAAGACAAAGTGAGCCCTTTTTCAGGTGAGCAAGCACAGCAAATTATTATTGATGCTATGGGTTTGGAAGTATTTGAAACACACTTCCACGACTTTGATCTTGTGCCACTGGCCTCTGCTTCAATTGCTCAAGTACATACTGCAACATTGATTGAGGGAAACAACGAAGAAAAAGTTGTTATTAAAGTACTACGTCCAAATATAAGCAAAACTATTTTAGCTGATATCAAGGTGATGTCCTTGTTTGCCGGCATTGTTGCCCGTTGGTTGCCTGATGGTAAGCGCTTACGACCAAAAGAAGTGGTCGAAGAATACCGCAAGACTATTTTAGATGAGTTAGACCTTAACCGTGAAGCCGCTAATGCTATACAGTTAAAGCGCAATTTTGAACAAGGCAGTGATTACGATAAAGCGCTATATGTGCCTGAAATTCATAGTCAGTATAGTTTTAAAAATGTTTTAGTGATGGAGCGTATCTACGGCATAGGTGTTGGCGATGTTGATACCTTGAATCAGCTTGGCGTGGATATGAAGCTATTAGCTGAGCGCGGTGTTGAGGTGTTCTTTACGCAAGTATTTCGTGATAGTTTTTTCCATGCGGATATGCACCCGGGCAATGTCTTTGTGGATGCTAATAACCCAGCAGACCCAACTTGGATAGCTATTGATTGCGGTATTGTTGGTACGCTAAACCGTGAAGATAAACGTTACCTAGCCGAAAATTTTGTTGCCTTTTTTAATCGTGATTACCGAAAAGTTGCACAATTACATGTCGATTCTGGTTGGGTTCCCGCTAACACCAGCGTCGATGAATTTGAGTTTGCAATCCGAACAGTTTGTGAGCCCATTTTTAACAAGCCGCTTTCTGAAATATCTTTTGGTCAAGTATTGGTAAACCTATTTAATACCGCACGCCGTTTTAATATGGAAGTTCAACCGCAACTAGTGCTTCTGCAAAAAACCTTACTTTACATTGAAGGTTTAGGTCGTCAGTTGTACCCACAACTCGATTTATGGCAAACAGCCAAACCATTTTTAGAGAATTGGGTAAAAGAGCAAATGGGCGTTAAGGCGGTTTACAGTAAAATTAAAGCAAACCTACCTTTTTGGAATGAAAAGCTGCCAGAAATGCCTGATTTAGTTTATGACTACCTAAAAACTAGTCGTGAAAATCAGCATCAACAAACGAAATTGATGCAAGCTATGCTTAATCAACAAGCCAAGCAAAATCAGCGAGTTATTTATAGTGTCTTTGCAGCTGCAATCATTATTGCCACTGCGATTATTGTTATTTTATAATTAGACGCTGACTTTTAGCTTCTATAGGCTTGTTGTGTTGATTTAATAGTCATATCAGCGAGGGTTACTGTTTAGCTTCTTTTGCTTTGGCAAGACGTGCTCGTATATCAGCGATACCCTGCTTATTAGACTGTTCTACGTGCGCTTCTGTTTTCTTCTTAGCAGCGCCTAACTCCCAATTTAAATCATCTTGCGGTAATTCATGCAAGAATCTACTCGCCTCTGTACGCGCAACTTCACCAAATTGTCTGCGCTCTCGTGCGTAAGTAAATATTAACTCACGTTGGGCGCGGGTAATGCCAACATAAGCAAGACGACGCTCTTCTTCCACGCTGCCTTCATCAATACTAGTTTGATGAGGTAATAAACCTTCTTCCATACCAATCAAGAACACATAAGGAAATTCGAGTCCTTTAGACGCATGAAGTGTCATCAGTTGTACTTGATCGTTGCTGTCTTCTTCTTCGTTACGTTCCATCATATCGCGCAGTGTTAAACGGGTAACTATTTGTGGCAAGGTCATCGGTTCTTCATCATCACTGCCTTCAAGCATCTGAGTTACCCAACTAAATAGCTCAGTGACGTTTTTCATGCGCATTTCTGCGCCTTTGGCACTAGGGGTGGTATCGTAGAGGAAATCTTCGTAATTTATTTCGCGAACCATTGATCGTAAAACTGCCGCAGTATCACCACGTTCAGCTTGGTCACCAATATCAACGAGCCATTGGGTAAATGCTTGCATCTTCATTAATGCACGACCGGTTAACGTTTGCTCTAAGCCCAATTCAAAACTAGCAGCAAACATACTGATTTGACGCATGTTGGCGTAGGTACCAAGTTTTTCTAGCGTCGCAGGACCTAATTCACGCTTAGGGACATTGACTATGCGTAAAAAAGCATTGTCATCATCTGGATTAACCAATACCCGTAAATAGGCCATGATGTCCTTTATTTCTGCGCGAGAGAAAAAGGAAGTACCACCACTTATTTTGTAAGGAATACGGTTTTGCATCAGGGCTTTTTCTAATAAACGAGACTGATGATTACCTCGGTATAAAATAGCGTAATCTTTGTATTGGCTGCGGTTCATAAAACGATGGCCAATTAATTCACCAATAACCCGTTCTATTTCATGCTCTTCGTTTTTCGCTTGTACGACTCTCAGTTCAACACCGTAAGCAAGCTCACTAAATAAGGCTTTATCGTAAACGTGCGGGTTATTGGCAATCAATACGTTGGCACACTTTAAAATCCGGCCACTAGAGCGATAGTTTTGCTCTAATTTAATTAACTTTAGTGTAGGAAAATCTTTACCAAGTAATACTAAGTTTTCTGGTTTTGCACCACGCCATGAATAGATGGATTGGTCATCATCTCCAACAACGGTTAAGCGACCTCGTTCACCGGTTATATGCTTAACGAGTTCATACTGACTTGCGTTAGTATCTTGGTATTCATCAACTAAAAGGTAACGAATTTTGTGCTGCCAACGTTCCCTCACTTCAGGATAATTTTTCATTAACAGTGTAGGGATAAGGATTAAGTCATCAAAATCTAAGGCATTATAAGCTTTCATGTGTTTATGATAGCGTTGATAAAATTCAGCATACTCATGACTATCAGCATCACTTGCGGCTTTTAAGGCATCATCAGGTAAAAACAAATCATTCTTCCAATTAGAAATCATGCTTTGTAATTTGCTGAGTAAATCTTTATCGCCATCAAGTTCATCAATGGTTAATTCTTTAAGTAACGCTAGCGTGTCTTGATCATCAAACAAGGTGAAACCGGGTTTATATCCAAGCGTTTTAATTTCACGACGGACAATATCTAAACCCAAAGAGTGGAAAGTAGAAACTGTTAAACCACGAGTAAGATCGCGACCGAGCATTTTTTGAATACGCTCTTTCATCTCGCGCGCAGCTTTATTGGTAAAAGTTACTGCAGCAATATTTCGTGCTTTGTAGTCACATTTTTGGATTAAATAGGCAATTTTCTGACAAATAACCCCGGTTTTTCCTGAGCCAGCACCTGCTAATACTAAGCATGGACCGCTTACAAATTTTACCGCTTCATTTTGTCCGGGATTTAGTTTCATTACTTTAATACCAATTCTAATAAGTTATTCACTACTCAGAGCTACATTAGCGAGCTTAGAACAAGCAAAATTGGTTAAACATAGTAAGTCTATATTTCATTAATTTTGCGCTGTTATCAGTTTGCTAATTAGCTCCCGAAGGGCGAATTTAAAAGGCTTCAATGCTGCGTTATTTATTTTGAGAAGGGAGTAACCATTCTCTTCAATCAATGCCTTGCCTCTAAGCCTTTTAATTTTCGCTGAGTGGGAAAGAGCTTAATGGAAGTGGTATTTAACTTCATTATCTAAATAAACTTTCAAGCTGAGTATTTTACCTGTTTTTAGTCAAGGGCAAAACAGTTACAATGCTTCTAAGTAAATTTGATGAGAAATTATTATGCTTAATGCTAAAAAAATTGAAGAAATTGCCAAACAAGTGACAGAGTCTATTCCCCCTGGCTTGAAAAGTATGGCCAATGAGCTAGAAGATAAAGCAAAAACGGTAATGCAAAGTAAATTGTCACAACTTGATGTAGTAACCCGTGAAGAGTTTGATGTGCAAACTCAAGTTTTACTAAAAACACGTGCTAAGTTAGCTGAGTTAGAAACTAAGTTAGCTGAACTAGAAGCGCAAATCGCTGAAAAATAAATTTCCCTTTTCCAACCTATCAAGGATGAATCAACTATGACATCTGCTTCCGTTGCCTTAACTACAGGCCCTTCAGCCATCACTTGCTTTAAAGCGTACGATATCCGTGGCAAGTTAGGCGAACAATTAAACACTGATGTTGCCTATCGTGTTGGTCGTGCTTTCGCTCAACATACCCAAGCAAAAACTGTAGTGGTTGGTGGTGACATTCGCTTAACCAGTGATGAATTAAAGCAATCGCTTGCTCAAGGTTTAATGGATGGCGGTAGTAACGTTATCGATTTGGGCCTAGCGGGAACTGAGCATATTTACTTTGCCACCAGTCATTTAAATTGTGACGGCGGCATTGTGGTTACCGCAAGTCATAACCCGATTGATTACAACGGTATGAAGTTGGTTCGAGAAAACTCTAAGCCGATTAGTGGCGATACCGGTCTTTTTGATATACAAGCGTTGGCTGAAAAAAATGATTTCATTGATGTTGCACAAAAAGGCACGTTAAGTACGGTAGATATTAGTAAGCCTTACACTGAGCACTTACTCACTTACATCGACAATAAAAACATTACACCATTAAAGCTTGTGGTTAATGCCGGTAATGGTACGGCAGGTCCAGCACTTGACGCTATTGAAAGTGCTTTTAATGCCATAAATGTGCCGGTTGAGTTTATTAAGGTACACCATCAACCCGATGGTAATTTCCCTAATGGTATTCCTAATCCGCTATTGGTTGAAAACCGCGCAGCAACGAGAGACGCCGTTATTGAACATGGCGCTGATATGGGTATCGCTTGGGATGGTGATTTTGATCGTTGCTTCTTGTTTGATGAAAATGGCGACTTCATTGAAGGCTATTATATTGTTGGCTTATTAGCGGATAACTTTTTAAGTAAAGTTGAAGGCGATAAATCATCAGCGAAAATTATTCATGATCCACGTTTAACTTGGAATACCATTGATATTGCCGAGCAAGCAGGTGGCCAAGCGATTCAAAGTAAAACTGGACACGCTTTTATTAAAGAACGTATGCGTAGTGAAGATGCGGTTTACGGTGGTGAAATGAGTGCCCATCATTACTTTAGAGACTTTTTCTATTGTGATAGCGGCATGATCCCATGGTTATTGATTGCAGAGTTGGTGTGTTTACGTAAGCAGCCGCTATCAAGTTTAGTTAAAGAGCGCATTGCCGCTTACCCATCATCAGGTGAAATTAATAATAAAATTGATGATCCTAAAGCAGCGATTGCTCGTGTATTCGCTTTTTATCAAGAAGATGCTGAAATAATTGATAAAACTGATGGTATCAGCATGGAGTTTGGAAACTGGCGTTTTAATTTACGTAGCAGTAATACTGAACCGGTTGTCCGTTTAAATGTAGAATCAAAAGCAGATGAAGCATTAATGCAAGAGAAAACAAAGCAAGTATTGGCTTTGTTACTAGCAGAGTAAGTTACGTTGGTTATTGAGAGCGAGCAATATCGTTATCGCGAACTTTCATTATCTGATTTTATCAATCAGTATCAAAAAAGCATACCTGAGGCAGGGCTATTTGAACTCACCTTGCCATGGTTGTCAGCAACCTCTAAGTATATGGTTGCTGATAATCAAACGGTAATTGTACATTGTCTATACAAGTCTGAAGGTAATGATGAGCTTGAGTTAATTATTGCTTGGCCTTTGATTCATGATAATGCCAGTAAAAAGATTAGCTCACTGACAAGCTTCTATTCAGCAATAGCTGAGCCTATTTTTGTTAATCAGCCAAGTCATATTGACATTAAACATTTGCTCAGTTGTATCGAAAGTAACTTTCCTTGGCGCAGCATGCTACTGGGCCCTTTTGAGAGTAAACTTATTGAGCAGTCGTTAAACGATTACTTTCCTTTTCAGCGTGTTTTCTCTGAAACTGACAATGTTTTTCAAGCAGATATTACTGATTATCAAGAGTACTACCTACAAAGACCTAGTCAACTACGAAATACTGTTAAAAGGCGAGCAAAAAAACTTGCTAAAGCGCATACATATCGAACAGAGATCATTACCACGATAGAACAGTTTTCAGCGGCTTTCACTGCTTACAAAACAATTTATCAACAAAGTTGGAAAGGTGATGAATTCAGTTATGAATTTATCGAGCAAGTCTGTGTGGCAGCGTTAGCTGAAAATAAACTCCGTTTAGGTTTGTTATGGGTAGATGAAGAGCCAGCAGCAGCTCAGTTATGGTTTTTACAGTATTCAAATAACGATGATTATCAGCCTACAGTTACGGCGTCTATTTTTAAATTAGCTTACAGCCCCAAATATCAGCAGTTTTCAGTCGGTTCACTATTATCACTCGCATTATCAGAACATGTTATTAGCTTAGATAAGGTAAATAACATTGAGTTTGGTATGGGCAGTGAAAGCTATAAAACAGATTGGTTGGTCTCAAAACGCATTCGAAAAAGCTTTCAAATTTTTAATCACCAGACTTTGTATGGTAAGTTAGCAATAGTTCGCCACTTATTTTTAGCGCGAATAATTAATTTATTCACAAGGAATAAAAAGTAAATAATGACTTCAGAACAAAACACACAGCAAACGTCAGCACAGCTCATCACATTATTAATGGCAATCATACCTAGTTATGAAGATGATTTTTGGCATGCAGAAACAGAGCTTTTTGGCGCAATCGCTGAGTTTGACTCTATGGCCTTGGTGACTTTAATTGGTGAAATAGAAGAGCATTTTGATATTGCTCTTGATGATGACGATATCAGTGCTGAAAATTTTGCAAGTGTTGCAAGTCTTACTGAATTAGTGCTTGAACGAGTGTAGTGCTCGAACATGATATCGACTAAGGCAGAATTTTATTCAGGGACTAAAGGGCAGTTGTTTAGGTTAGTACGAACCCCAAAACAAGTATATGCGCACATACTTTTCATCTCGCCAATGTTTGAGCAAGCTAATCAAACGCGTCATCATATAACACGCTCAGCCATTAATGCTTATCATCTAGGTATAGAAAGTTTTATTTATGATCACTTTGGTACAGGTGACAGTGAAGGTGAGTTAACTCAGGCAAGTCTGTCGTTATGGCAACAAGACATCCTTGAACAAATAAAGCATATCAAAGCAGAGTCTGCCCAAGATATTATTATCTCATTGCCCTTATCTGCAGCATTATTGCTATCCTCAGAGATACTTCATGAAGTTGATGTTGTCATGCTTTTACAAAGCGATTTTAACGGTAAAAGGTTTGTCCAACAGTTTAAGCGTTTGGCATTAGTGAGTAAGCTAACTCAAGCATCAAAAAGTAGCGCTACCAAGCAAAACCATCAATCAACGGTTAACAAATCTATTGTTGATATTGCAGGTTACCAAGTAGCTGAAACATTACTCGATGAGTTAGCGAGTCAAAGTATTGCTACATTTGAGCAATGTGATGCACATTGTTATTGGTTTGAATGGCTGAAATCCGAAGAGGAAATCCCCCCAGGAAGAGTTAAACAGCAACAAGCTTTTGCACAAAAAGTGAACCAACTAGATACGCTTTCGATAACCGATATAAAATTTTGGCAGGCTACAGAGCTGCAGCTGGCAGAAGAGTTTTTAACGCAAGAGCAGCAGCTACTCACTCAATTAGTAAAAAGGTAAAATGCTGATGAATGAGCAAGGAGTTGTATTTAGAAGCGGACAGAAGCAGTTAGTTGCGATAGAGCATTTATCCGAGCCAGTTGCTAATGAATCAGCTGCTAAGCAAGGTGTTGTCTTAGTTGTTGGCGGCCCACAAACCCGTGTAGGCAGCCATCGATTATTTGTGTCACTTGCCCGAGAATTATCAAAACAAGGTATAGCCGTATTTCGTTTTGACTACTCAGGTGCCGGAGACAGTGAAGGCGAACTTACTGAATTTACCGCTATACAAACAGATATTGACGCAGCAATTAATTGTTTTATCGAGCGTAATCCCCAGTTAACTAAGCTTTGTTTGTGGGGGTTATGTGATGCTGCTTCGGCAATACTACTTTATCTGCAAGCAGGTACACACTTACAACGAAATGTGATTAATAGCTTAGTATTGGTAAACCCTTGGGTAAGACAAGAACATACACAAGCGAAGACTTATTTACGCTCTTATTATGTTAAACGTTTATTAAGCAAAGAGTTTTGGACAAAATTTCTTTCAGGCAAGGTAGCCACAAAAACGGCTTTTACTGAGATTCAGGACTTTAAAAAGCAAAGTCGAATTACTGAGGAGGTAAAGACTAAAGCTAACTTTGTCTTAGAAATGTTTCAAGGGCTGAAAGGGTTTTCAGGTCAGTGCCACATATTGCTTAGTGGTAATGATTTAACAGCAGATGAATTTAGCTTATTAGTCAAAACTAATAAGCATTGGCGTATATTAATGGCGCAAGATAACATCTACTCAAGCATTATCAGTAAAGCCGATCATACCTTTTCTCAACAATCAGCGAAAAATAAGCTAATAGAATTAACATCTAAGGCATTAGTGGAATAAAACAGTTAATTTTTCGTTAAAAAAATTGTGTTAGTTATGTTAATTGTGCTGCTAAATGCTTTACAATTGCTCAATTAATAATTTTAATCATCTGTAAAAATTCAAAGACTTTTAAGGAAGCAAAATGAAAATAGGGATTATCGTTGGCACCCGTCCAGAAATAATCAAAATGGCACCCGTTATCCGTGAATGTAAAAAACGTGGTATTGCTCATTTTATTATCCATTCGAATCAGCATTATTCACAAGAAATGGATAGTATCTTCTTTAAAGAATTGGAATTACCTGCGCCGGATTATAATCTCGGCGTTGGTTCAGGTTTACACAGCAATCAAACCGGCAACATCTTAATAGAAATGGAACCTATTTTGTTGCAAGAAAAACCTGATGTAGTATTAGTTCAAGGTGATACTAATACTGTGCTTGCGGGTGCATTAGCAGCATCTAAGCTTGATATTAAAGTTGGTCATATTGAAGCAGGGCTCCGTAGCTATGATCGCACTATGCCAGAAGAAACCAACCGCATTTTAACGGATCATATGAGTGAATATTTATTTGCCGTTGGTCCTAATCAACATGCTATTTTAGCGAAAGAAGGCCTTGCTGCAGATAAAATTTTTACTGTGGGTAATACCGTTTCAGATTCATTATTTCAACATCTAGAAATCTCTGCGAATACCAGTACCATTTTAAAGGAGTTAGAAGTCACATCAGGTGAATTCTTCCTTGTGACGGCACATAGAGCATCTAATGTTGATATACCGGCTAATTTATTAGAACTATTAGCATTATTTGATAAGTTGCATGCAAAATATAGTCAAACTATTGTTTGGCCTATTCACCCTAGAACTCAAGCTAAGCTGAAAGAGTTTTCAATTGAGCTACCTAGCTACTTAAAACTTATTCCACCGATTGGTTACTTAGACTTTATACAGTTACAAAAACATGCTCAGCTTATTTTAACCGACTCTGGTGGTATTCAAGAAGAGGCCTGTTTATTAGGTGTACCTTGTATTACTCTGCGTGAAAATACAGAGCGACCAGAATCAATAGAAGTAGGTGCTAACGTTCTTGTTGGACGCGACGCTGAAAAAGCGCTTGCTGCTGCCGATAAATGGTTAGCGGCTGACTCAGGTGACTTTAGTTGGACTAATCCTTTTGGAGATGGTCATGTTGCTGAAACTATTTTAGATATTATTACTAACTCGGTACCTAATACCTTAGAGCAAGAAATCATCGCCAAAAACGAAACATTAAGTGTTGTCGGCATGGGATATATGGGGTTGCCTATTGCCAGTTTATTAGCAGAAGCTGGTTACAACGTCACGGGTGTTGATTTAAATAGTGACAAAGTTGCTGCTATCAATGAAGGGCAGTGTCCATTTGATGAAGTAGGGCTACCGGAATTAATTACAAAAGTAGTTTCTCAAGGTTTCTTAAAAGCCAGTACAGAAATACCTTCAAGTGAAACTTATCTCGTTGCAGTACCAACTCCACACAAGGGTAATAGTTGTGATCGCAGTTATGTTTTCAGTGCTGTCGATGCTATTGCCAAAGTGGCAAAAAATGGCCAAACAGTCATTGTCGAGTCAACGATCTCTCCACAAACCAGCTTGGCTGTAGCACAACGTTTTGCTGATGCTGGTCTTGAAATTGATGTCGTTCATTGTCCAGAACGTGCAATTCCAGGTCAAACCCTGCATGAACTGGTTCATAACGACCGAATTATTGGCGCTGCAAGCCCACAAGCACAACAAAAAGTTAAAACGGTTTATCAAAGCTTTGTTAAAGGAGAAGTTTTCCTAACAGATTTAACCACAGCTGAGTGTATCAAATTAGTTGAAAACACCTCACGTGATGTAGGTATTGCATTTGCAAATGAATTATCAGAAATTTGCCAAGAGTTAGACGTTGATGTTTATGAAGTTATTCGCTTAGCTAATCGTCACCCTCGCGTTAATGTACTTACACCAGGTCCAGGAGTAGGTGGTCATTGTATTCCTATTGACCCATGGTTCTTGGTTGAAAACACCCAAGCTGGTGAGTTTGTACGCTTGGCTCGCGCAATTAATGATAAACGTCCAAGTATTGTTGCTCAAAAAACACTAGATCTATTAACTGAGTCTACTGGTTCTTTAGCGGGCAAAAAGGTTGGCATCTTAGGGGTTGCTTATAAAGCTAACGTTGATGACTGTCGAGAATCTCCTGCAGATGCAATTCATCAACACTTTGTTAAGGCAGGGGTAGAGGTAAACTACCATGACCCATTTGTACCGACTTGGCATTGTGGCCGTCAAGATACTCTAAATGAGATTGACAACTGGGCGGATGTGCTTATCTTGGTTACTGATCATGAATGCTATAGTAATTTAGATTTAGCAACGCCAGTGCTCAACACTAGAGCATAAGGCGGAACGTAAGATAAGAGCCCATTAGCTTAATTGATAATGGGCTTTATTTTTAGGCATAATTAACACAATAAGATAGTATGCTTGATAGGCATAAGAATAATTATAATAAAGCTAATCCAGATGGTTGATATCATGGGTATAAGGAATATAAAATGAAATTTGTTAAAGCCTCTCTTTGTTTAAGCGTCGCCCTTGCAATCACAGGTTGTGGTGAGAAAGTCTCATTAGAATCTCATCTGAACAACGCAAAAAGTTACTTAACTCAGAATAAAGTCAATGAAAGCATCATTGAACTTAAAAATGCTATCCGTCTTGATAGTAAAAATGGTGAAGCACGTTTTTTATTAGGTAAAGTGTATTTAGAGCTCGGTGATGGTCCTGCAGCTGCGAAAGAGTTAGAAAGAGCTCATTCTCTTAAATATGCCGATAATAAAGTTATCCCCTTACTTGCCCGTGCTTTAATCCTGATAGATAGTGATACTGAAGTTTTAGCGTTAAGCACTGTGGCAAGTAAATTATCACCAGAAGAACAAAGTCAATATTTGGCTTACCAAACCTTAGCTGCATTACGAAGTGAGCAAACCGAGTTAGCCAAAGAAAGTACTAAGCTAGCCGAATCTATTGCTGAGCAAAGTCAATACAGCATGTTGGCATCGGCTTACCTGTTATTATCAGAAAATAAGTTTGCAGAAGTACAAACGCTACTGACTCGCATTTTAACAATCGATGCTAAACAAGTTGATGCTTTAATGCTTCAAGGTCAGTTATCCATGATAACTAAAGAACATCAATTAGCAGCCGACAGCTTTCAACAATTTCTAACATTACAGCCAAGATTTGGCATGGTGAAGCTGTTATTAGCCAATGCGCATTTGAAAGCGGGCAATAATGAAGAAGCAGAAAAGCACGCTGATGCGATTATAGCTCAGGTCTCTAGCCAACCTTTTGCAAACTACATTAAAGCAATGGTACGTTTTCAAGCGAAGGATTATAAGTTAGCAAGTGAGCATGCAGAAACGGCATTATCATCAAACTTTAATCAATTAAACTTAAAGCTCGTTGCAGGTGCCAGTGCTTTTTATTTAGAAAATTGGCAGCAGAGTCACCACCATTTATCAGCAATTGTTAAATACTTACCTAACGATCATCAAGGTAGGAAAATGCTTGCGGTAACTCAGTTGGAGTTAGGCTTGATTGACGAAATAGGTGCCACGATTGCTGATTTTGATGGCAATGATGAGAGTAATTCACAATTTTTATCTTCAATGAGTTACAAATTATTAGAGCTAGGTGCTACTAGTGAGGCGAAAGCTTTACTTTCTCAAAGTGAAGTAAATAACCCTGACAATGCCTCTCAAGTCGCTCGTCAGGGGATTCTAAAATTAATGATGAATGATCCTTCTGGTATTGAAAGCTTAGAAGGGGCTATCAAATTAGATCCTGATTTTATTGAAGCTGAATTGGCGTTAGCCTTTGCCGCACTGCAAGGTGGCGATATTGCTAAAGCTAAAGAAATTGCAGAAAAGTGGCAAGAAAAATATCCCAACAAAGCCGGTGGGTTTAATTTATTAGCCAGTATTGCAATAAAGGAACAGAACTATAGCGAAGCAGAGCAAGCATTAAAACAGAGTTTAGCTTTAGAGCCTGATAACCTTTTTGCACTAACAGAACAGTTGCGCATTGCACGCTTACAAAAAGATGACAGCTTAGCTAAGCAAAGGGCTGATCATTTATTAACGTTAGCACCGAATAATAATAAAGTGTTAAGACACTATTTTGGTGTTTATCGTAATGAATCAGCTTTAAATAAGCTTAAAGCTGCATATCAACTTGATAAAAAAGATGTCAGTAAAGCAATTCTTGTCTCTGAAGCTTTGGTGAGTCTAGGTCAGTTTAAAGAAGCTGAAAATATTTTAACCCCACACGCTGAAACAGGAAAGTTACCTAAACGCTACTGGCAATTATTATTACTAAGTCTTAAAAAGCAAAATGATACTGAGAAAGTTCATACTACGCTGAAGAACTGGGTACAAGCGAATCCTTACCATATTGAAGCGGTAATATTACTGACAGATTATTATGCCAATCAAAGAAACTATGAGCGTGCGCTAAACGTGGTAAAGCGAGGGATAGATAATCATAAAGAAAACCTAGTTCTGCAATTAATTCAAATGCAATTACTGCTAAATAGCAAGCAGATAACACCTGCGAAGAGCCTTTATAAAACACTTGCAGTAAAAAACATTAACAAAGCGTTAAAAGAAGGAATATTAGGTCGAATAGCCTTGCTTGAGGAAGATTATAGTCGAGCAATTCCAAAATTAACTCAACTTTATCAAGCGTATCCAAGTAGTCAAAACTCTATTTACTTGGCTGGTGCGTATTTAGGTAATGAAGATAAACAAAAAGCAGCAGAAGTACTCGAGCACTATTTATCATCGAACCCTAATGAAGGGCGAATTAAGACAATGCTTGCAGGAATTTATCTTGAAAATGATACCAATAAGGCTATCGCGGTTTATGCCGATGTAGTTGAAAAACAACCTAAGAACGTGGTGGCACATAATAATCTTGCTTGGTTGTATCATGAGAAAAAGGATCTGGATAAAGCACTAGTGCATGCTCAAAAAGCCTACGAGCTTGCACCGCATATTGCCAATGTTGCAGATACATATGGTAAAGTGTTACTTAGTACTGGTGATAAAAGGGGTGCTTTAAAACATGCAAGTAAAGCCTCGGAGATTACCAAAGGGCAAGATATTGACATTCAGTTGAATTATATCGAAGCGCTTATTGCTAATAGTCGCTCTAATGAAGCCGAGACTCTTTTAAATAAGCTATCTAACATGACTGAAGAACAAGAAAATAAAAAAACAAAATTACAAACTCAGATATAGCACTTGATAAGTGCTTTTAAAGCGACTGCACTTGCAGTCGTTTTTTACTTTACAGGCCTGCTTTTATTAAATTGACAGTGAGTTATTAAACTGAAATTTAAACATCCAAAACAGAAAAATAAAAGATTACCAATTCGAAAGGGTTTTTCATGAATAAATTATTAATAACTTCCGCTGTTACAATTGCTTTAAGTATGAGTGCCTGTAGTGAGCAAAAAACACCAGAGCAATTAATAGCAAGTGCTAATAATTACTCTGAGCAAGGGAAGTTCGCTGATGCCATTATTGATTTTAAAAATGCAGTTCGAGCAGCGCCCAAAAATGCTAATGCGCGCCTGGGTCTTGGCAGGGCATACCTTAACCAAGGTAATTACATCAGTGCTGAAAAAGAACTAGAAAGAGCAATAACTCTCGGTGCTAATTTTGCGGAAGTTGCACCTTTGATGGCACAGGTTAAGACGAGGCTTGATAAGTTTTCAGACATTGAACAATTGGTTAAAGCGAGCGAGGATCTCAAAGACCAAGACTACTTAGTCGTATTAACTTATGCCGGAATAAGTGCTTTGTCCACCGGAAAAATTACAAAAGCCCAAGATTATTTTTCTCAGGCTATAACCATTGATGAAGCTGCTAAATATTCTCAACTTGCCATCGCATATCTACTTTACAGTGAAAGAGATTTTGCTGAAGGGTTAACCGAAGTTACCTCTATTTTAGCTGCAAATAATGATTTTACTGAGGCCAAGTTGTTACAAGGTTATTTACACTTCGCATCCAAAGCATTTATTGATGCCAGTCAGGATTTTGCTGAATACATAACAAGATATCCATTGGATTATAACGCTCAGTTCTTTCAAGTTAACACGTTACTTAAAGCACAACAGTTCAAACAAGCAGATAAGCTTACAAACAAGCTATTAAAAATATTTAAAAAATCACCGCTTGCACTGCAATACAAGTCTCAGATTGAATATCAAGATGGCAATTATATGGAAGCAAGAGAATTTGCTAGTCAAGCTGTGGGACTCGATGAAAGCTTTGTTATTGCGAAAATGGTTGCAGGGGTAAGCTCTTATAAACTAGATGAGCTAGAACAAGCTTACGATTACTTAATAGGTCTAGAGGATATGTTACCAGTGACACATCCGATTAATGTGATTTTATTATCCATTAAAGTCGAATTAGGTCATACCGATGGTTTGACAAAATCAGTTGAAAAACTAAAAGCACTAAAGGATAGCGATAGTGATACTTATTTATTACAAATAACCAGTAATGAGCTGATGAAGGCCGGGGATTATGCAAGTGCCCAAGCTTTACTAGACAAAGCGGTAGAAATATCTCCACAGAGTGCTGCTATTAAAGTACAGCATGGTGCTTTGTTGTTAAGTCAAAAAGACTTATCCGGGGTGAAATCTTTAGAACAAGCGTTGAAAATCGATCCAAGCTTACATGAAACTGAGTTTGCTTTAGCGCGTCAATACCTCACAGGCAATGAAGTTAGCAAAGCACAAGCTATAGCTGATAAGTGGTTAGCCACTGAAGTTTATCAAGTTTCAGGACATATTTTATCTGGCATGATTGCCTCAAAACATGAAGATGTTGTAGAAGCAGAATCTTTTTTTAAAAAAGCGCTTGAACTAGATGCTAATAATATTAGTGCACTCTATAACTTGGCTTCTGTTTATGAGTATAAAGAGGAAATAGAGCATGCTATAACGAGTTATGAAAAAGTTATCATATTAAATCCTAATCATTACGGGGCTATTCGTCGATATAGTGCTTTACACGTAAAGCAGGGCGATAACGCACAAGTTATTTCATTTCTAAGTGCATTACATGATCAAACTAAGCTTACTGCTACAAATACCCCCAAAAACCTTGTCATAGGTCTAGCGCAAATACTAAGCATTAGCGGAGAAGTTAACGCTGCTATTGAATTACTAAAAAGCATCAAACAGGAAAAAAATCTCCCGGTACGTTATTGGTCAGTGTTAGCAACGACATACGCAATGAATAAGCAATATTCAGATGTATTGACAACCTATGAAAAGGCAATAAAAGCTAATCCTAAGAGTTATGCTTTAGTTGTTGGTTATATTGGTGCTTTAGAGCAGCAACGAAAGTATTCTGAAGCATTGATATTGACCTTAAAAGCTAATCAAGACTTCCCTGATGACGATAACTTGATGACGACTCTTGCTTATTTAGAGCTTGCTAACAATAACTTAATCGCTGCTAAAAAACAGTTAGATGTCTTAAAAACAAAAGGAATATCAAACTTTTTGGCAGTTAAAACTGAAGCCATCATAGCCATGTCAGAAAGTGATTATGATCTTGCTATTAGCTTATATGAAGAATTATATGC
>OLII01000080.1_pt1 | contig 33765 bp, 30 predicted proteins | sample 1609481 | NCBI WGS metagenome assembly OLII01 (sample SAMN05416859, study PRJEB24817) | seawater metagenome | isolation source: Sea water | place: Canada:Atlantic | collected 2013-11 | reverse complement strand
CTTCTTAAAACGCCTAATTTAGGTAAGAAGTCTCTAACTGAAATCAAAGACGTGTTAGCGTCTCGTGGACTTTCTCTAGGCATGCGCTTAGAAAACTGGCCACCTGAAAGCATTGTTGACAACGACTAGTTCGATCATCATTTTTTTAATAGTTTGAGAGAAGGATTAACTTATGCGTCATCGTCACAGCGGTCGCCAGTTAAACCGTAATAGCAGTCATCGTAAAGCGATGTTCCGCAATATGGCAAGCTCTTTAGTTAAGCACGGCGTTATTAAAACGACTGTAGCTAAAGCTAAAGAACTACGTATGGTAGTAGAGCCATTGATTACATTGGCTAAGACCGACAGTGTTGCAAATCGCCGTTTAGCGTTTGCTCGTACACAAGATAAAGAAGTAGTAGGTATTTTATTCAGCGAACTTGGTGCTCGTTACCAAGAACGTCCAGGTGGTTATACTCGCATTTTAAAATGCGGTTACCGTACTGGTGATAAAGCTCCTATGGCTTACATTGAGTTAGTAGACCGCCCAGTAGTAGAAGATGCTCCTGAAGTAGTTGAAGAGTCAGCTGAAGCATAAATTTTAGCTTAATCGCTAGTTTATGATTCAATTAAAAAACCGAGCCTTGGCTCGGTTTTTTATTATCTGAAATAAATATGTTAGTTTAACTTAAATTGCTAACAAGGACTCTGCAGTTCTTTCTTGACCAGAAGCATAATACCCCGTATAAAATATCTTAATATTTAGTTTATAGTTTACACCTTATGTCATCACGAAATCCTATCATAGCAGTTACCGGTTCTTCGGGAGCTGGCACGTCAACGACTACTGCTGCGTTTGAGCATATCTTTAGAACATTAGGCATTACTTCCGTAAATGTTGAAGGGGATAGTTTTCACCGCTTTTCTCGACAAGAAATGGATATGGAAAAGCGCAAGGCGAAAGAAGCGAATACAAATATTAGCTATTTCGGTGATTTAGCGAATGACTTTACTGCGCTAGAAAAATTATTCCAAGATTATGGCGAAACAGGTAAGGGCAAAATTAGACGCTATTTGCACACATTTGATGAAGCTGTGCCATATAATCAAATGCCAGGTACCTTTACGCCCTGGGAAGACTTTGGTGAAGGTACTGATTTACTTTTTTATGAAGGTCTTCATGGTGGTGTTGTTACTAAAGAAAATGATGTAGCGAAACATGTAGACTTACTTATCGGCATGGTTCCTATTGTAAATTTGGAATGGATTCAAAAAATCATACGCGATACCAATAAACGTGGCCACAGTCGTGAGGCCGTGACTGCCAGCATAGTCCGCAGTATGGAAGATTACATTTCATTTATAACCCCACAGTTCTCGCGCACCCACATTAACTTTCAGCGGGTGCCAACTGTCGATACCTCCAATCCTTTTAGTGCAAAAGCGATTCCAAGTCTAGATGAAAGTTTTGTCGTCATTCGCTTTAGGGAAGTAAAGAATGTTGATTTCCAGTATTACCTTCGCATGATAGATGGTTCTTTTATGTCTCGTGTAAGTACTTTAGTAGTACCAGGTGGGAAAATGGGCTTAGCCATGGAGCTAATTCTCACTCCATTGATCAAGGATTTAATGGAAAGAAAAACCCAAGCTAATAAACAACTTGACTGGATGAGCGATCTGTAATTACCGACTATTACCGTAAGTAATAGTGTTTCAGGATTGAATTTGAATACTTTAAGAATTTTACTACTCACACTCTGTTTTATATCTAATACAACCTTCGCTCAGTGGCATGATTACAGTTTTAAAGTGATGGGAACCATCTCTCACGTGCAATTATGGTTAGATACATCAAACTCAGCTAATGCTAATGAATTGTTTCAACTCGTCGAAGGTGAGATGAACCGAATTGATAGATTAATGAGTCCGTACAAACCAAATAGCGAAGTCAGTAAAATAAACAGACTGGCTGCTAATACGCCATTAATAATATCAATAGAATTATTTGATCTGCTTGTTACTGCGCAAGATATTTCAAAGTTAAGCGCAGGTGCGTTTGACTTAACCTATGCATCTGTTGGTTATAAGTATAACTATCGTGATCAGCAAAAGCCTAGCAGCAAAGAAATCCAAGCCTTGTTACCTAAGATAAACTATCACAGTATTTCACTTAGCCCTAAGCACTCCAGTATTTCACTGCGAAGTGATAAAATAAAAATTGATTTAGGGGGCATTGCCAAAGGTCATGCAATAAAACGCTGTTTAGATATATTAAAACAACATGGCGTACTGCATGCGCTAGTTAGTGCAGGAGGCGATACTGCGCTTCTAGGAGACAGGAAAGGACGACCCTGGTTAGTTGGTATTAAACACCCAAGAGCCGATGAAAAAACAGTTGTACACATTCCTTTAGAGAATGAAGCTATTTCTACCTCTGGTGATTATGAACGTTTCTTCGTAAAAGATGGTGTTCGCTATCATCATATCATTAACCCTCAAACGGGTGAGTCAGCCAATGAGGTGGTCAGTGTTTCTATTGTTGGTAAAGATGCAACCTATGTTGATGCACTTTCGACAACCGTTTTTGTAAAAGGCCTAACGAAAGGTCTGGAATTTATTGAGCAATTACCTGACTATGAAGCGATAGTTATCGATAAAAATTATCAACTTTACTTTTCTTCAGGTCTGAGGCAATAGATTGAATGGATGTCAAATTAACACGCTAGCTACCCTATTGAGTAACTAGCGTTTAAGGGTTATCCGGTAATTATTGGTTGAAAAGCCGTTAATGAGTCTAGCATTGTGCTGTTTCCTAAGCCTTGGCTAGGTACTAATGTTGAAAACTGACCTTGCTCACCGTGTAAAGCCATATAATTTAATAAAACCGTTTCCACCAGTAGGTTTACATTACCTGCAGAGGGCGCTGAGGCAGTTTCAACAGAGGCATCGGGTCTCATAAAGCCAATCTGTTGTTGAATAGCATTTTGCTCAGCAGTAGCTCCCATAAGCTGTGGTTTACCATTTGGGTTATAGACAAGAAAGAAAGAAGCGCCTGTCGAGGAGTTGTCGCCAGTCCATTCACTCTTACCGCGCCCCTCTTCAGAGTCATCAATCCTGCCATTACTGGCAACAGAGCCATCACTAAAAACATACATCATCAGCGGTTGGTTTTTTCTTGCGGCATATTCAAGACAAGCACCCATACAGCGGCCTGCTCTTAAATCCCTTAATTCACCTGTCGCTCGCTCGCCAGTGTGGTAGTCGAAACCACCCATGGTGATTGTGCCTGCCCCTGAAAAGCCATTGACAACTAGTTTCATTACCGAGGCGGTTTTTTGAAATTCATTTTCACTATCAAATTCCGCTAACGAAAAGATACCACCAGGGCCAACAATATCTACATCAAGTAAAGGGTTTAAGGTTGAAGGATCACCGAAGCGATCCGCAAGATCAGCACTTTTTACATAGCCGCAATTTACTAGATCTTTGATGACATCATCGCGGGTAACTTGGCTATTAACTTTCGCCATTTTTTGTGCACTAACCCGTTGAATACTCTCCATTACTGCAACAGCATCTTTTTGCGAAAGTAGCTCAAATAAATCACCAACATCCACTAAACCTGTTACATCGGTTGGTCTATCTATTTTGGTCGGTCTTTTACTCAAATCGATAAAACTTGCTGGGGCCATAGAATTACCACCTGAGTCGGTATTTCTTGAGCCAACTAAGGGCATTAATGAACCGTTGGCGCCTGCAGCCGCAATGGCATACATTGGGTTGTGCGGATTGTTACCCGTATCATTATCAGAACGACTTGGTATAACAGCGCCGTTAATATTAGCAGCAGTTTCTGCAGAAACCTTCTCTAATATGCCCCGCAGAAATGCAGAGTCTGAATGAAACGCTAAACCGAGATCTGTATTAATAAAATCAGAAGTACCGGTTGCCGGGTTGGCAATGTTAGGCGCCATATCACCCGGTAAACCAAGTTTGCTATAACCTGCTGTAGAAAGGAAATCGAGTTGACCGCCCAAACCACCTACTAATACATTTGAACCGGAAATATTTGCGCCACCCGCTAAGTCAAAACTAATAAAGGGGATTTTGCCTGCGCCTTGAGTACTAATACCACAACTGTCTCGTAATGCTTCAATATCACTCGATAGTGCAGCGTGTGCTTTATTTGGATTAGCAAACAAACTAAATAAAGAAGCACCAGCAACAGCATGACCGCCGACACAAAGTCCTGCCGAGATAAAGTCACGCCTCGTCATCGGCTTTCTATGATCGCCAAATAGTAGCGGGCTATCGGGATGTAAATGTTTTGATTTAGACATTATTTATAAGCTCCTTTTATTTAACAAGCATTACAGCGCTTGCTAATACTGCGGCGCAACTCGATTTTGCAATGGTTTTGGTTCTTTCATTAGTACATTGCCCTGAGCAGGTACTTAAGCGCGTAACTAAGTTATCGATTTCGGTAAATAATGCCGGCTTCTCGGGCTGTGTAGTTAAGCTTTCTGGTAGTAACTGTGAAAGTAATGGATTAATTAAGTTACTACGTCCTACCGTATCGAGTGCTTGAGTTGGTACTTGATTAAAGTCGACTTGTGGAAACCAGTTACTGCGAATGCTGCTATCTTCAATTGCCGCATCACAATAAGCGATGGCTAGCTGGGTTATAGCCATTTGTTGTGCAGATATAAAGGTTTCAATATTAGCCAGTGTTGGTAATTGTTGCTCTATCACTTCATAGGTCGATGAAACATTATCAGTATTTTTAGCTACGCCAGTTAGGCGGCTCATACTGGCATTAATTTGCGCAAAATTTCGCAAGCCTATTGTCGGACTATCATTATTAATAAAGCTTTCATCAGGCTGAACAAAAGTGGGTGCAACTCTAACATTTTGATGGTTACCCAATTGTTCAAATGTTAGAAAAAACTCATCATTATTAGCACCTTTTTCTAGCGGAACAATAGTGCCTAAACTTGAAAGTAGATGAGGCTCTGTCAAAGCTTGTTCAGTCGATAAATTTAAGTCGAGGTTGGCGTAAGCTTGTCCAACAGTGCTCTCTTTACCATTAAGACCAATACGCATTTTCTTGAGCGCGATATCGCTTGAAAATTTATTGCCGTCGAGATTCACGACTTTTGGCTCGGTGAACAAATAACTGTAATTATCATATTGGCTTACTTCGAACAAAATATAGGTATTTGCTAAGTCAACCAAATCGCTAACGGAGAAAAGTAAGAAGAATTTCTCACCGACACCCACTTGATAATTCTGACTGACTTGCTCTTGATCTAAAGCTCGATTAAATATTGATAATAGACGAATATTCCCCTGCCAAACATGATTGTTTGATGCTTCTCTACCAAGAATCAAGGCGAAGCTATCATCCCAAGATGCAAGAGGTGATAAGGCTTCATCTACTATGTCAATCAAATCGCCATTGACGTAAATTCGACGACCATTGGTGGCAGAGTAAGTCATAACTACATGCTGAAGTGTTGCTTGTAGCACCTCATCGTTATCAGGTGTGCTAAGTGCAGGACTGCCATTGGTATCACTTAATTGACTACGTAAAAGAAAATCATAGTTATACTGGCTTTGACCCAGAGTGAAGTTTCTATCATTATCTCCAGCAGAGTAGCTAATTATGCGCGCCGGACCTTCTTGAGTGACATTGCTTGGTGTAACCCAAGCTTCAATAGTCATTTCATTCGTTGATGTGATCAAGTCATGGATTTTTTTACTTGATGCGGTACTTGCCTGTGCTTTACCGCTGTTAAAAGCTAAGCCCCAACTACCAAGCCACTCAACATCTCCCGATAAGGTTAAATTTGCTGCAGGCTCAATTCCCGAGGTGTCATAGGCGATATTGCCGTTGCCAGTTTTAAACTGATAAAGCGCAATCATATCTGATTCAAAGCGACCACCACTGGCAGCAACTAATCCATCAGTAAGTAATAAAGATTTAGAGACAACACTCTCAGGGTTAATGACATCCACGACAACCCCATCGCTAAAGGCGGTAATCGCATCAGCCATTTCGAGGCTATTACTATCACAATTACTCCAACAGTTATGAAACTCATTGCGTAATCTGACAACTAATCGAGAATTTTCAGGGGTATTTAAATCGATAACTGATTTAGCCGCCTGGTACGCTTTTTCAATATCGTTACTCGCGAAAAAAGGAGATTGTGCTGTGGCGGAAGCTTCATTATGACAGTTTGCACAATATTGAGTTAACAGTGGGTAAACATGTGTGGTAAATAAAGCGGTGTCGTCAGGAAAGTTTTTACTGGTACCGGGTTCTTTAATTACCGGCGCTTTAAGCTCAATAGTTGTTGCTGTACTTACTCTGTCATCAGCCCATAGCTTAATCCACTGTTGCATGGTTTCACCACAAGCTTGATCGCTTTCTAACCAACAATTATGACCATTAGACACTTTAATAACTAACCTTGATTCATCTGGTTTAGCTAAATTTACCAAAGGGTTGGTAGCAGAATAAGCCTCATTAACATCATGACGACTGGCAAAGTAAGGCGCTTGGTTGCCATCAACATGACAAGCACCACAACGATCACTGGTTGAGATGTTATCCCATAAAGCGGTTTTATACTTTTGAATATCTTCAGTTTGTGGAGCAGGACCGGTGTATTCTACTGTTTGCGGTGTTTGTTGAGCAGGTGGTTTTGATTCAACCGTTGAATCACCACAAGCACTGAGCAGTAAAGCCATTAATGCCAGCAAAAAGCGGATAGATAAACTGGCGGTAAAATTTATAGGATTCATAGAAGTCATCAAGCTATTCCCCCATGCAATATGCGCCAACATCGGCGAATACACGTTTAAGTTGATAAGAGTTTTGCTTAAAGGCTTCAGTGGTATTACTGATTTGGCTTAAGTCCGCTTGGCTTTCAGCGTCACGTAAACATACCGCTTTGAAAACTTTTTTAACCTGACATTGTGCAAAAGCTTGGCTATTGGCTAATTCTTGCCCTAGCGACTTCATCCCAGCGCCTTTACCAGGTAAACTTGTATCCCAACCAAGCTTTTGATTTATTCCTGTACGCCAGTAGTTTTGCCAATCATCATTAGGCGTAGCAAAGCCATAGGGAAAACTAGTGGCATTATTGTGGTATTTAGACACTACGCGTGTACCAGTCTTACTGTCTATCGTACCTGAGCTATTGTAGGTAAGGGTGCCACTTTCGCCTTGAGGATCAGTGTCACTATCAAATTTATAATCATAATAGGCAAATGCTTGCGCTAAGGGATCCATACCAGTATGACAACCAGAGCAATTATTCATAAATAACCGACTATCACCGCCAGGACTGCGGCTAACATCTTGCCTGATCCTATCTACGGGTAAGGTGTTGTCTTTAAGCGGTTCAAGATCAGTACATAAATGGTTCATCAGGGTAAACCGTAGCATTGCGCGATTAGTGCCTAAATAAAAGAAAGCTTTTGCCGCAGCTCTACTGGTGAGTATTCCTGCCGTTGCTTGGGTGGGTAAACCATTTAAACTAGACTGAGTGACTTTTACCAAGCCATCAGCTAAATCAATAAAGTTATCGTCCAGGGCTTGGTGATGAGCGTTATTGTTTGTACTGTAGCTAGGTAAGTTAAGTGAGCTTTTACCGACATAAGCGATGTCAGCTTGCAGTATATCCCTAAAGTCCACATCATCACGTACTACGCCAATAATTGTCGCGCTATAGTCATTTAGTGCAGCAAAAACATCTTGATCCTTGTTAGTCCATGGACTTGCAAAAACCTTCAATGTGGATGAGTAAAACTCAGGAGACTCCATCGCCACATAGGCTGCTTCTGTTACTTTTCCTTGGTCAATTAAACTACTCATTTCAACCAAGACTTGTATCGATGGCGGAACACCAGTTATACGATCATGTAACCTTTTAGCTTGCTCTAAACTTGTCGCAGACGCACTAACGGAAAACAGGGAAATTAGACTTAAAAAGCAAAGGAGTGCCCTAGTTAAATTTGACTTTAACATCAGCACTTTTACACAATTTTTACTCGTCATATAGCTTGGGAGTGACATCTCCATACAGCCTCCTTGAAGATGTAGTGTTTGCAACTTTGTTGCGAAAATATATAGTAACAATGTTGTCACAGTGTATACTACTGATGCTCAAACGAGCAAACAAATTTATTTTTTGTGGTGTCGCAAATCTGAGACAGTTCAAGGGGTTAGGTGATTCTCGCCATCGAGAGCTTGGATGTTATGTTGTTATTTTTTAACTGTTTATTAGGTATGTTGTAATGAATTTTATGCCATGGATTTTTGGCTGCATATTAATGATCTTTTTACTTTCTGGCTGTAATGAACAAGCAATTACGGCAGATGAAAAAGCCGATCCAGTCTTAGTAGAATATCCAGTTGTTTACATCGAGCGAAGTGTCATAAAAGCAGATGAAGATGCTAATGCCCCTGTGACTTTTTCAACGAATAATCCTGCAGAATTTAATGCGGGTGCTCAGTTACTCATCAAAAATAATGCTTTTGCCAACTCTCCAAGTTCCAATTTAACCAATCAGCTTTTTGTCGATGAACAGGGAAACTCACTTGCTATTGATATTAGAGATCTGAGTATTTCTGATGATGGTCAGGAGTTTTTGGTATCAATTCGCGCCCCTGAAAACCCAGATCTTGATGAAGAAGAGCAAGCAAAGTGGAATATTTGGCGTTATCAGTTAGCAACTAAGTCATTAACGCGAGTCATACCAAGTGATGTTATTGCTGAGCAAGGTGATGATTTAATGGCGTCATACTTACCTGATGGCCGAATTATATTTGCCTCAACGCGTCAACGATTATCTCGAGCAATTCTTCTTGATGAAGGTAAGCCGCAATATACAGCACTCAATGAAATTGGCCAAGAGGCCGCTTTTAACTTACACGTAATGCAAAGTGATGGCAGCGATATTAAACAAATTAGCTTTAATATGAGTCATGACTTCTACCCCTTAGTTCTGCAAGATGGCCGAATTCTTTATAGTCGTTGGGACACTATGGGGGGAAACAATAAAGTTAACTTATATCGTATGAACCCTGATGGTACAGAAAATCACTTGGTTTATGGCTGGCATTCTCAACAAGTGCCCCTTGATGGTGAAAATGAAACTATTCAGTTAATTAAACCGCAGCAATTACCTAATGGTGATATTTTACTGTTGCTTAACTCAAGGGATGAAGAGAGTTATCAAAAAAGACCTGTGGTGGTTGATATAAATAACTTTATCGATTATCAGCAAAGTATTAGCACTGATGATACAACAGAAGTGGCGCAACAAGATTTCTTTCAAGGAGATCTTTTCCAATTTAACTTTTCTTCAAATATCAACACAAATGGTCGTTTAACTGCTCTATTTCCTCTACCTGATAGTAGTGAGCGTTATTTATTAAGTTGGGATTTATGTCGCGTTGAAGTGTTAGCAGAAATAAAAGCTTGTGGGCAGCTAACAGCAGAAGAATTAGCTCAAGAAGCAGTGAGTTTAGCAACTCCTTGGTACGAATTATGGCTCTATAATGCGCAAACTAATACTCAGCAGCTAGTGGCTAAAACCACTGAAGGCAATATGCTAACAGAAGCTGTGGTAATGCAAGCCTCGGAGACACGGAAAAACTTTATAGAAGATAAAAGCTTCGCTAATGGTTTGTCTGCTGAGTTAGCGAATCAACAAGCTGGCGCTATTCATATTCGCAGTGTTTATGATTTTGATGGTATCGATACTAGTATTACTGAAAATAACCCTACAGGCATTGTCACACTCAGTGACCCAAGTATTACTCCAGCAGATAATTTACCCGCTCGTTTTATTCGTGTGGTTCGTGGGGTTCCCATGCCGCCTCGTTCAGTGAGGGAAGTAAGTAATACTGATTTTGGTCGAAGTCGAAATCAGTTAATGCGTGAAATTGTTGGCTACAGTGTTGTTCAACCCGATGGCTCAGTGAAAATAAAAGTACCTGCCAATGTTCCGATTGCGCTAAGCATTTTAGATAAAAATGGCCAACGAGTCGGTGGTAGGCATAGACAATGGATTAGTGTTAAAGCGGGAGAAACCCTTGAGTGTAATGGTTGCCACACGGCAAATAGTGAGCAACCTCACGGCAGGATTGACGCTAAACTGAACACTATTAATCAGGGAGCTACTGGCGGTAATGCCTTTAGCAATGCGACCCCAAGTATTGTGCCAATACAGGGACAAACGATGGCGCAAGCAGATGAATTGATAAATGGTATAGCGCAATTAACCGCCGATATTAGTTATCAGGATATTTGGACTGATACTGAAAAATCAAACCTTAATCCAGAGATTTCATATCAATACGCCCAACTAGAAACGCCAGCGCCAACGGGCAGTAATTGTTACACACAGTGGAATGCATACTGTCGTATTCAAATAAATTACGTCGAACATATTCAACCGTTATGGCAGTTACCGCGAGAAGAGTTTGATGAACTAACATCTGAGCTGATTGCTGATAACACTTGCTCAAGTTGTCATAGTCCTATGGACAGCGATAACGTTGCTCGAGTGCCAGCAGGGCAATTAGATTTATCTGACTCAGTCTCAATTGATGAAGCCGATCACTTAACGGCTTATCGAGAATTGTTATTTAATGATGCAGTTCAAGAAGTTATTGATGGCATTGTGGTGGATAAGTTAGTGGCTGTAGAAGATGAAAATGGTAATACTGTTTTTGAACTTAATGCTGAGGGGGAGTTGATTTTAGATGCCCAAGGCCAACCAATTCCTGTGATGACTAATATTAATCAACCGGCAATCTTGTCGACCAATGGTGCACTCGCAAGTGAGGGTTTCTTTACTTTATTTCAACAGGGTAGACATAAAGATATGTTAACTGAGCATGAATTAAAGCTGTTAAGTGAATGGTTAGATATTGGAGCACAATATTATAATACGCCCTTTTATCTGCAAGAGTAGCAAAGTTATTTATGATCAATATATTGAAGGCTAAACTCACCATGCTTGCTTGTATTAAAAAGCTATTAGCCACAAGTGTTTTGCTAAGTGTTGTGTATTTTCCAGCGGCTTTTTCACAGGCTGAAACAGCAAACGAAGTGACGGTATCTGTTAGTTTTGTAGAGTTACACTCGGGTCCTGGTATTGGTTACCCCGTTTTATATGTGGTTGAAAAAGGTGAGCCATTAACCATAAGTGTCAAACGAACTTCTTGGTTAAAGGTCAGCGATAAAAGGGGTAATACTGGCTGGTTACATCAAGATGAGTTATTGGGTTTAACCTCTCAAGGAAAGCCGTTAACGCAAGCTGAATTATCTTGGTCAGACTACCAAGCGAGAGATTATGAAGCGGGCGTCATGTATGGCAGCTTTGAAGGGGCGCATTTTTATAACGGTTACTTATCTTACCTTTTTACTCCGGTATTTAATGGCGAAGTGTCAATAGGAAAAGCCCTCGGTAATATTTCAGATAGTGATTTATATGAAGTCATGCTGTTTGCACAACCAATACCTGAGTGGACTGTATCACCTTATATTGGTGTTGGTGGTGGCATAATTAATACTAAACCACACAGTGTGCTAGTTGATAGTGAAAAAAGGCAAGATGCATTAATGAGTGCAGCGTTTGGCGTTAAATATCACCTGGCTAGAAATTTTTTAGTGCGAGCAGAATATAAATACTCCTTAGTACTAACCGATCGAGATGACAATGAAGAGATTCAAGTATGGAAATTAGGTTTCAGCGTATTTTTTTAGCAGCTACATCAATAACTTTTGTGCTAGCTATGAGCTTTTCTGCTCATGCAACTAGCACTATGGCAAACATGTCTTTTGCTCCGTTTTCATCGGAAACAGAGAGTGAGACCGTTGATGTCGATGTAAAAACAGAACATGTGCTTGAAGATATTTTAGATAATGAAAATTTTGAATTGGGCGTTCAGTTTGGTCTGCTTTCCATTGAAGATTTTGAAAGTAGCCCTTGGGTAAGCGCGCACTTTGCCTATCATATTACCGAGTATTTTTATGCTAAAGCACTCTATGGTACTGCTGAAGGCGGTCTAACAAGCTTTGAACGTTTAGTAAACGTACCGCCGCTGTTAACTGATGAGCAGAGAAAGTTAAAATACTACGGCTTAAATATAGGTTACAACTTAATGCCAGGTGAGATCTTCTTAGGTCGTGATCTTGCCTTTAATAGTTTGTTTTCAATTGAATTAGGTGGTGGTAATACTGAGTTTGCAGGTGATGAGAAGTTTACCATTAATATTGGCGCTAACTACCGTGTTTTTGTCACCGATTGGCTGACTTGGGATATTAGTATGAGTGACTATATTTTTGATACCCAGATTACCGGTACCACCAAGACAACACATAACTTAAACTTTACTACGGGTTTTGCCGTATATTTTTAGCCGAACATTGTGAGGCACTATTTAAGGATAAATAAGCATGGCAACAAGCACATTTATAAATACTGTTAACGGTTTATTCAAGCAAATAGCTTGTATACTCATTGCTAGTTCATTACTAACTCTACCAGCACAGGCGTTAAAAATTGGGGATAAAGCACCTGATTTCACTTTAAAAGCGATGTCAGGAAAAAATTTAAAACTTGCCGAGCAACGTGGGCAGATTATTGTTTTAAATTTTTGGGCATCTTGGTGTGGCCCTTGTCGAAAAGAGATGCCTGTTTTACAAAAGTTTTATGAAAAGTATCAAGATCTTGGTGTTTCAGTTTGGGGCGTCAATGTGGAGCAAGAAAACCAAGCAGGTCGAGACTTTCTAGCTGATTTGAATTTAAGCTTCCCAATCTTATTTGATGACAGCAATACTATCTCTGCCGATTATCAAGTCGAAGCCATGCCAACAACCGTCATTCTCGATAGAAATGGCGTTATCCGATACACCTTTAAAGGGTATCGTGATGGTTATGAAAAGAAATATGCTAAAGCAATCAAAACGTTAATTCGAGAATAAGGCGCTAATGCGTATGAAAAATAAATTAGCGTTATTGTTTGTTAGTTGTGTGATGTCACAGTTAAGTGCTTGCTCATCGTTGGCTATCGAGCCTTGGGTTAAGCCTTATGAGCGACAAAACTTAGCAGATCCAATTATGAGCAATAACCGACACCCTATTGCCAATATGCATATTGCGCATGTTTATGAAGCGCGAGAGTCTGCACGAGGTGCTGAAGCAGCAGGTGGGGGCGGCTGTGGTTGTAACTAAAGCCAATGTTATTGTTTTTCTACTGCTCTTTATTGCCGCCACGCTAGGTTCGGTAAATGCAGCTGTATTGCAACCCGATCGAATAGATGTGCTTTATCATAGCTATAACGGTGGTGGCATGGACATTGACGGCCCAGCCATTTTACTGCGCAAGAAAACCAGCGAAACTTTTGCTGTATCGGCTTATTACTATGTCGATAGTATTTCATCTGCCTCGGTAGATGTCATGAGTACCGCCAGTCCTTATGCTGAAAAAAGAAATGAAGCACAACTGGGTGTTGAATATTTACATGAAAAAACCATTGTAGATTTCAGTATTAAACAAAGTGATGAAGATGATTACTTGTCAAAATCAGTCAACTTTAACGTGTCACAAGATACCTTTGGCGATTTAACCAATGTAAGTTTGGGGTTAGCGTATGCAGATAACACGGTAAAACGTAATGGCGATGAATTCTTTGAAGAGCAAAGCCAACAATACCGATTACGCGCGGCAATTAGTCAAATATTAACTCGAAACCTCTCAGTAAGTGTAAACCTAGAGGCTGTGGCGGATGAAGGGTACTTAAACAATCCGTATCGAAGTGTGCGTTACATCGATAACGACCAAGCATCGGGCGTTGCTTATCAGGGCGAAGTTTACCCTAATACACGCAACTCATTTACCACTAAACTCTCGGCTAGTTATTATTTACCGTATCGGGCAGCGTTATTTTTTCACTACCGACACTTTAGTGATAGTTGGCAAATTGACGCCAGTGATGTGGAGTTAAGTTATCGTCACCCAATAGGTGAAAGTTTTGAGCTAGAAGCGAAAGTTCGCTACTACCAACAGACTCAAGCGAGTTTTTATAGTGACTTGTTTCCGTATAAAGATGCGCAAAACTTTTTGGCACGAGATAAAGAGTTAAGTGAGTTTGATGATATAACGTTAGGGTTTGGAGTGACCTATGTTATTCCTGCTAAATACTCTTTTGCTGACTTGAAAAGTGAAGCGTCATTGCAATGGGATCATATTCAATTTGATTATAAAAATTTTAGGGACCCAACGGCTGAAGGTGGCGTAGGTGCCGAGCCATTTTATAACTTTTCAGCGAATGTTGTTCGGCTCTTCTACAGCGTTTACTTTTAATCGCAGTGCTAGTTTACAGACAAAGATAATAAATATTCTGTCAAAGAAAGAAAAATTAAGGTAATTATCGTGAAACATGGATTTAAATTTTTAAGCATACTAGTGCTCATTTTGAGTCATTGCTTAGTTGCTCAAAGCCAAGCAACTGCTGCAGAAAAAGAGCAGTCTAGTAGTGAGTTAAATGATGAGTTAGCACAACTTAAACAGCAAGTATTACAGCTTAATCGAGAGTTGTTTATTCTTGAAGAAGATTTACTTTTTCCTGCCAGTACACAACTAGCACTCTTTGTTTCTGTAGATACTGGGCGTTTTTTTACCTTAGATAGTGTTGAGGTAAAAATTAATGAGCGAGAAATTGCAGGTTTTTTATATACAGATAAGCAACGTACGGCACTAGAGCAAGGCGGTATACAAAAGCTATACCTTGGTAATTTAAAGTTAGGTGAGTACCAACTTACCGCTATTTTTACCGGCACTGATGATCAAGGAAGACTCGTTAAACGCGCGGCAAATTATCAATTTGAAAAAGATGATGAAGCAATCATGATCGAATTAAAACTGGCTGATGATAGTAAAACCTACCGAACGCAAGTAGTTGTTGATGAGTGGGTTTTATAAATCGTTATGTATATTAGAGGGAGTTTCTTTACTAAATCTTGCTGTCTAGTACTAAGCCTTTTGCTCATTACTTTATTGACGACTAAGGCTTTTGCACAAAGCTCAAGCAGCAAAAGTGATAACACGGATTTACAAGAAAAGTTATACCGACAAGCACTTTTTTATTATTTTCAGGGCGATAAAGATAATGCACTTGTCATGATGGAGCGCGGTCATGAAAAATTAGGCCAACTAGATAGTCGCTCATCGCTGTTTGAATCCGGTCTGCAGCTTTCCCAAGGCATGTTACTACAAGCCCATAACACCTTAATTAAATTTGAAAGCAATCTTGCAAAGGAAACCATTAAAAAGCAAACGGTTACTGTTGAGCAATTAGCAATAACTAACGAGTTATTAGTGGTTGCTTTATTAACATTAACAGAGCGTTTTCTTGAGCAAGGAGAGCAAGCAAAAGCACAGCACAGTTTAAAGCAAATTAATCAAGTGCCGAGTCAATATTACGCACAATACCATTTATTAAATCAGCTTGCTTTTTGGCCCCAGAGCGATGAGTCTTTGCCACTAGTATTGGCTAACTCATCAGAGCAAAAGGCACGTTCGACAGCTGATGAAGATCTTTTAGCGCGCTATCAAATCGCCAAAGAAAAATCACCTTATATACAATTAAACAATGCCTTGCTGTTGTTAGAGCAAAATAATACTGACGCTGCGGGGGCATTATTAACACAAATAAAGTCAACTCCTTGGCATCAACCTAGCTTAAGTTTTTGGCAAACACTTTTTGCAGAGACAGTAACAAACCTTGATGAAAAAACAGCGGAGTCGCAAGCAATACAAGACTATGCACAACTGCTACTGGCGCAGAGTTATGTTAAACAACAGCGCTTTGACTTAGCTTATACGGAGTTGAAGGCTTTCCCAAGTAATGGCCCCTATGCAGAGTCGGCAGTTTTTTTATTTGCTTTTGCGGCGCAAAATGTTCAGCAATATGCTGTTGCTAATAAGCTGCTAACTTTACACTTTAGAAAATACCCTTTTTCACCTCTGGCTTGGCAGTCAGCGGAGTTAATGGCTGAACAAGTCAGTCAACAACAATCCTTAGCACAAGGTGTCAGCGCCTATCAAAAAGTTGAAGCTTACTTTAAGCAACGGATAAAGAGTTTACATGACTTTCAGCAGGCTTTTAGTAAAGCGAATAATTTACTCGAGTTTTCAGCTGTTGAAGCAAAAGATTCACATTTTAAAAATGAAAGTCTAGTACAGTACCTACCTCAATCGCCTTGGTTACAACATGCCTTGCTCGATTCGCAATTATCCAGTTTGTATCAAGGTCTGCTTGATATTGACGAGCAGATAATGCAAAGCCAAGCGCTATTAGAAAAGACAGAGTGGTTGGCTGAAATTATTAGCTTGAATCAAGCGAGAAAGCAACGCGTGGTTAAGCAGTTGCAGCAACAAAATTACCCTGAAAAAATACAAGCATTACAGCTAAAACGTAATACCTTAGCGAAACAATTAGCTGAAAATGTTGAGCAACCTTTAGCCGCTACTTTTGCTGATAAAACACAGCTTAAGTGGTTGCAAAGGATCACTCGAAGTGAGACCGCTATAGCGACAATTTCACCACAAAAAAATACCAGTGATTATCAACAACGGCTAACGCGATTAAAAGGTGTGCTCGCTTGGCAAATGAGTGAACAACATAGTGATCGCGCTTGGCAACATCAGCAACAACTTAAGCAAGTAGATTCAGCTATTGCGGGGTTAACCAAGAGGCAGAATACAGTTAAGCAATTATCATTATCTGAAGCGAATTTATCCGCGAAAATGCTCAAGCAAACTCAGAGTAAAGTTGAGTTACAACAACTAATCGCTAAATTGACTGTTTTACGTAAAAAAATGACCGCGCTGGCGTCGAGTAAAGTAGCGTTATTTATTGATGAGCAATCGCTATTACTCAATGAGCACCTGTTGAGTACTCGTCGAGGTATGGCGAAAGTATTGGAAAAAATGTCAGAAGTTGATAGAAAAATGGCCATTAAATTAAGCTCAAGCAAACTTGCTGCAAGCTTTGATAACCGTCAACCAAGCCCTAAAAACGTCAACGCGCTAAATTTACAAGGTGAGCAGTAATGGCTGTTTTTTCATCTTTATTTTTACTGCGGGTTCAAGCGAACTTTGCTGTTTATAAGCGAAGTACTTTTAGCTGTATCTTTATTGTTACCTTGATACTGACAGGGTGTTCAACAACAGAGCAAAAAACCAATAAGAGAGCATCACTGTTTGAACTTGCAACAGAGCAAGCAGATGAAGAACATGAAGCTATACGTTTAAGTCAGCGTCAGCGTGAGCAAAAATTAGCAGCACTTTATCAAAGTATTTTAACCCTTGAGCCCGATGATAATGTTCGTGCACAAATTGAATATCGATTAGTGCAAATGAATACACAAACATTCGAATGGCAAGACGGACTCTCTGCTGATGATGAAAAGTCGATTGCAGCTAGTGAAGCTTCATTATCGGCACTAATTTTATCGTATCAGGATTTATTGAAGCGTTTCCCAAACAGAGCTGATAACGAAGCGATGCAATATCAGCTTGCCAAAGCATTAGATCTTCAAGGAAGGGCGAAAGAAAGCCTTGTTCAAATGGAATTGTTGCTGACAGCCTACCCAGATAGCGACTATGCAGCCGAATTAAACTTTAGACGTGGTGATTTTTATTATAGTTTTGAAGAATATGAACAAGCCCAGATCGCTTATAATGCTGTTGCCGATGCGAACAATAATGAGAGCTTCTTGGTTAATAGTCTTTATATGTCGGCATGGGTTTCATTTAAACTAAATAAATTACCTGAAGCAGATGAGAAGTTCATTGCCTTGTTAGATTATTTAATTCAGCAAAGTGATAGCAAATTCATTGATGATAAGTTTGAATTCTCTCAACTCGATAATAATTATGCTAGCTTGATTGAAGACGTTCAGCGCGTTGTCAGTATTTCACTAAGCCAGCAGCAACAAGCGAAGTCTTTAACTGCATTGGTCACTAATACTCAGCTGAGTAATATCCATCATTTTCAGCACATTCTTTATAGAAATCTCGCAGATTTTTTAATTAAAAATACCCTTAAATATGATGCGGAGCTTACTTATCAAGCATATATTAAGCTAGCGCCACAATCACTTTGGGCTGCACGGTATTCTTTAGCGCTTATTAATTTATATGAACAACAAGGCAAGTTTTCTGCAAGTAGACAGTTAAAACAGCAATATATTAGTCACTATGGTGTTGGCAGTAAGTTTTGGCAAAAAGCGTACTTAGCCAAGCAAGATGAATTACTGAACGCCGAGACACTCGAGCAAGAAGTTATCCCTAATTTATTGACCTTTAGCTATCTATCAAGCAGGCGTTTATATGCTGCTGCGCAAAAACTTGCTCAAGGTAACAAAAGGCAAGCAGCTTTTACCCTAGCGGCAAAATCACTCGATGGCTATCTAATACTGGCTAGGTTACCACAAGCTAATTTAGCGAAAAACCAACCTAAACAAAGTAAAGGATTGCTTCATGATGAATTATTGTTGGCAGATGCATATGGGCAGGCAGGAAAATATCGTCAAGCCTTGAATCATTACTATCAAATTGCCTACAGTGATGGCTTCTTGCTCAGTGAACACAATGAAAAAAGCCTTAATCTATTATTGGCAAAATACAATCCGCTCGCTTCAACAGTTAAGGATGAATTGCTAAGCGAGGATAGTAATGCGCCATCAACGGTTGCAGTTCCTCAATTAAAGTCGTCCACAAAAGTTAGTCGAGAAGCGGCTTACGCTGCAAGTCTTACCATAAGAACCTTACTTAAAAAAAACGGTTTAGATACAGAGGCCGCGACCAATTTAACCAATATACCTCCCGTTAAACGTAAGCTGCTGCTGAGCCGTAACTTACTAGATTTACGCTTTATCAGTGAATATTCAGATGATGCACGTGCTTTATTACTTGCTAGTCAAGCCGCACAGTACACGTTTAAAGCAGGAAATTATGCGAGTGTTAACTATTTTGCTGATTTTATTCTAGAGCATTACTTAGCCAGTGCGGAATTGTTAGCAAAGTCACCAGCTAAGTCAGTATCAGCACTCAAGCTAACTAAATCAGGTAAGAAGCAAGTGCAAATAGCGAGTGAATTGAAAGCAAACAGCCTTTATCAGCAAAAAGATTATGTTGCAGCAGAAAAAGCTTATCAACATGCCATGTTATTTATAGCAACGCCAAGTAGAAAACGCACTAAGCTTAGGAATTTATTGGCATCGTGTATTTATTTTCAGGGACAAGAGCAAGTAGAAATTGCACCTTTAATGGCCGTTAAGCATTATTTAAGAATTGCTGAGCAGGTGCCTGAATCGAGTTATCGGGCAACAGCGGAGTTTGATGCCGGAAATATATTACTCGAGCAAGGAAAGCTTCAGCAGGGGATTGATGTTTTAGTGGCTTTTGGACAAAGATATCCTACGCATAAATATAGCTATTCAATTCCTGCTAAGTTGGCAAGCGCTTACGAACAGTCTGAGCAATGGCAGCTAGCGGCTGATCAACTTTTGCTAATGATAAATGGCAAGCAGAGTAATGAATTTTCAGCAGAATTGAAAAGAGAAGCACAATACACCGCAGCAGAATATTATCTAAAAGCGGGCGAAGAAGAAAAGGCGCTACGAGCCTACCGAGCTTATGCTCACCGATACCCTAAACCGTTTATTGTTGCACAGGAAGTACGCCTTAAAATGAGTGAGTTTTACCTGAAACGCAAAGAGACTAATAAGCAATTTTTTTGGTACAGAAAAATAGTTAAACACCATGATATTGAATTAAAAAAATCAGCCAAGAATATTACTGCTCGAGCTAATTACCTTGCCTCATTTGCTGCGCTTGGCTTAGGTAAAGCACATCAGCAAAGCTTTAATTGGACTAAATTAAAGCTGCCATTGACTGTCAGTTTAAAGCGTAAACAAAAGTCAATGGCTGAAGCGATACGTTATTATCAAAAAGTGATGTCGTATCAACTGGCTGAATTTGTCCCTCAAGCCAGCTTTAATTTAGCGCAAATGTATAGCCAATTAGCACAAGATATTATGTCGTCGGAGCGCCCTAATGATCTTGATGAGTTAGCGTTAGAAGAATATGAGTTTGTGCTTGAAGATTTAGCGATACCTTTTGAAGATAAAGCCATTGAAATTCATAGTAATAACGCTCAAAGGGCTTGGCAAAACGTTTTTGATTCCTGGGTTGAACAGAGTTTCTCTGCCTTAGCTGAGCTTGATCCTGTGCAATACAATAAAAAGGAGCGTCATAGCCATGCGATTCAAGCTATTCACTAACAAAGGTTGGTCACAGCAAGTTTTACTGGGCTGTTGTCTTTTATTGATTACCGCTTGTAGCTCGTCGCCAGAAAGCGTTGAAAGGCAAACTGAGGAACATCAAGGGTCAGCAACAGAGGTCAGTCAACAAGCCCCAGTGGCAATTGAAGGTAAAGTCCTTGAAGAAAAAATACCTGAAGATGAAATAGTTAAAGGTAAAAACGCGCAAAATGCTGTTAGCTCAGCGGCGGTTAATAAATATATTGCACAGCAAGCGACAAATAAAGTAGCAATTCCGCAAGCTATTGTTGATAAATATCAACAAGCACTTGCGTTGATGAACCAGAAGAAATGGCCACAAGCACAATTATTATTAGACGAAATTATTGTTGCTCAGCCACAACTTTCAGGCGCTTATGTAAATAAAGCGATCATTTATCGAGAACAACAAGACTTTACTCAAGCGCAAATATTGCTTAGCAAAGCGATCGCGATAAATGCATTAAATTTATACGCGCATCATATACAAGGACAGATATATCGATTGCAGGGTAACTTTGTTTTAGCGGAAAAAAGCTATCAAACCGCATTAGCTATTTGGCCTGATTATGCTCCTGCACATTTAGATATGGCAATTTTGTTGGAATTGTATCGTGGCAGGTTGCTTGATGCTTACCGCTATTATTCCTCATATTTACAACTCAATGGCAATGATGAGGAAGCTCAGCGTTGGCTGGCAGGGCTAGAGATTAACATAAAACGAGCAGGGCTTGAGTTGCCCACGATAACAGAGTCGTCTGAGACAAAACAAAGCACTCCTAAAGAGAGTGAGCCTATGACAAATAAAGTGAAGGAAAGCTAATGATTAGGTCTTTTGTCATTATAGCAATGTTAGCGACAGTGTTTAGCGTTAATAAAGTCTTTGCTGATGAAGCTAAAGCAAGCAGTAAGGTTAATTCCGTTACGGACAAGCAAGCTGTTACCAAGATAAATGAGGCTAAATCGACAGCAACTAAAAGCACTCAGGTTAAAAGCGCTAAAGCACCGGTAATTATTCGAAGCCAAGTTAAAGGCTCGCAGGAGCAACCAAACGTAATTTATATTTTACCCTGGCAAGGTGTTAATAAAGTGATTGAAGTTGAAGGCAAGCAGCGCACTATTAAACTACCTAAGTTTCAGCCGATCAATCCACGTAAATTTAAACAACAAGTAAAACAATTTTCACTACAGCAACAATTAACCAAGGCTGTAGTGAATCAAGAATAAATATCGACAGAAATAGCAGTAATAACTGTAAAACAAATATAACTATAAATTTAAACAAGGAAACCAACATGGGTGTTTTTGACAGCATTATTAATTTTTTACAAACCGGTGGTCCATTTATTTACCCGATTGCACTGGTATTAGTACTTGGTTTAGCCATTACCATTGAAAGATGGCTTTATTTAAGTGCCGCGTTAAGAACCAACAGAAAAGCCTATGCTTTGATTCATGGCGCTTTAAAAAAAGGCGACTTGGCTGCTATTTCTCAACAAGCAAATAATAACTCTGCACCGGTGTTAAACGTACTTCAATCAGGTATTTCTCGTTTATCTTCCGTCAAGCGTCGTGAAGATGTCGAATATGCGATGGAAGAGACCATGATGGAGTACATGTTACGCATTGAAAAACGTACGCCATTCTTAGCTACCCTTGCTAACATTGCCACTTTATTAGGTCTGCTAGGAACCATCATGGGTCTTATTGCGGCATTTTCAGCAGTTGCTAATGCCGATCCGGCTGAGAAGGCAAATTTACTTTCTTCAAGTATTTCAGTTGCCATGAATACCACAGCTTTTGGTTTGATCACGGCTATCCCACTTATTTTATTTCATACTAGCTTAATGGGTAAAACCGCCGCCGTAGCTGATTCATTAGAGATGGCAGCAATTAAACTTTTAAACTCACTCTCTTTTGGGCAATCAGTAGATTCAAACAGAGGTTAGTATGATGAGACGTCGTCGTCGCATAAAAAACCAAGAGGCAGAGCTCGACATCACATCATTTATGAACTTGATGATAGTGTTAGTGCCTGTGTTGCTATTGAGCCTGGTTTTTTCACAAGTAAGAATCTTAAACTTACAGTTGCCAGCTATTAGTAATGAACAAAATACTGATGAAGAGCCGAAAGTCCTTGAGTTGATTATTAATGAGCAGGGTTTTGAGCTTAACTATCCTAGTGGTGTGTTGTTGAAAACGATAAGTAAAACCGAGCAAGGTTATGATTTCTTGGTGTTGTCAAAATACCTACAAGATTTGAAATTAACCTTTCAACAAAACCAGCAAGATAAGCGAGATATTGTTTTATTGCTTTCTCCAGAGACAGATTATCAAACCATAGTCTCCACCATGGACACTGTCCGATCATTTGAAGCGGTTGTTGCGGCAAACTTGGTTGATGCAGAATTATTTCCTGAAATTTCTTTAGGCGATGCTCCTAGCAGCGCTGCCGATGAAGGAGGGAAGTAATGAAGCAATCATTTAGAGCCAAGCGATTGGCAAAGCACCATAAACGCTATAATAGCACTTCAAAGTTGAACCTTGTTTCATTGATGGATATTTTCACTATTTTAGTGTTCTTTTTAATCGTCAATCAGTCAGAAGTCAGAGTATTACAAAACACTAAAGAGTTAAATTTACCGGTTTCGATTGCTAAAGAAATGCCCGCTGAGAATATACTAGTTACTGTATTGCCGCGTAGTATCTTGATTCAAGAAAGAGTTATTTGGCAGCAAGAGCAAGTGCTTACTCAGGTTTCACAGCAAGATAACCCGGATTTAATGAAAGCATTAAAGACTGAACTTAACTATCTTTCGGCAAAAAGGGTCGAGCTTAGTAAAAGTGAGCAGGAAAATGGTAGAGCGGTAACGATTATTGGTGACTCAAGTGTACCTTATCAAGTGTTAAAGCAAATTATGGCGGCTTGTGCTGACAGTAATTACCGTGACATTTCGCTTGCGGTAAAGCAAGTTGCTAAGAAAAAACTGGCAGGGGGCGGATAAATGACTGTAGCCACCTTAAATAACATCAATGATTCAGAATTATTTCAAACCAGTACGCAGGATAAGCTGTTTTCTCGCATATTGATTATTTTGCTGAGTATGTATTTTGTTGTTGCTGTCGTTGTGCCTTTCATTGAGCAAGTTGAAATTCCTCGAGAAGTGAAAGAAAAAGTGCCGGTACAGCTAGCTAAAATTATGCTAAAGGAAAAACAACAACCTATACCTGAAAAGCCAAAGGAAGTAGTTAAGGAGGAAAAAAAGCCTGAGCCTAAAGAAGAAAAGCCGGTAGTTAAAAAGCCTGCAACCAAGCGAGAAGCGGCAAAACAAAAAGCACAGTCATCAGGTTTAGCGGCAATGAAAGATGATCTTTCTGCCATGCGTGACGCGTTTAAAGTAGAGACAGCAAGTAGTACAACCTTGAATAAAACCCAAGCTAAAGAGGTGAAAGTGCAGCGTAAAATGCTCGCTAGTGCTGCGGCGCAGCAAAGTGACACACTTAGCGCACAAAAAACCACGCAAGTAGCGGCAAGTGATGCATTAGTTTCAAGGGGCGATCAAACAATTCGTTTATCTAAAAGTGAGGTTTTAGCGGGTAGTGATACCCATGTTGAAGAAGCATTGTTAGCATCGAATTCAACGCAACGCTCTGAACTTGCACTTAGACGAACTCTTGAAGCGAATAAATCTCGACTCTATGCGCGTTATAACCGGGCATTAAGAAAAGATCCTTTTTTAAAGGGCAAGGTTCAGTTTGAAATTGAAATATCACCCAGTGGTAAGGTGAATAAGGTTACCGTTAAATCAAGTGAGTTGAATCACGCTAAGTTAGAACGACAACTGGTGCTAATTTTACGCTCTATTGATTTTGGTGCTAAAGGAGCAGAAAGCATGGTGACTATTTGGTCGATAGATTTCTTACCTAGCTAAATAATTTTAAAGTGACGGTACTGAGTAATCTTAGTTAATTTAACGGTTTAATAAGGTGAATATTACTGAGAGTTTGCAGTGAGGGCATTTGGCAAAGTTAAAGTGCCTGAAACTGTGCTTTATTCGTCGAACGTTAATCAGCATAAACCCAAAGCCTTACGCTTACGCTAAAAAGAGCTGTGATAATTCAAGCTCAAGTTGTTGTGATACTGCTTGCTGAGCTGGCGTGGAAAAGTCGGCAATTGTCGCAGCAAAAAGGTGATTGGTTAAATTTAGCTTAGCTCGCTTTAAACGGCAGTGAAATAAGCCCTTATTGGCTAAATTAGAATCTTGTGTTTGGTACTCAGATAAAGTTTCTGCGCTCAAATTTTCACTAATATTATTAATGATATGATCGCTAAATAGCTTTTTACCATTTGCATTTCGAGTCATCCCTCTAACACGGTAATCTATATCGACAACGTCAGCATCAAAGCTTTCGATAACATAATCCAGTACTTTTAATGGCGAAATGACACCGCAAGTTGATAACTCTATGTCAGCTCTAAAGATAACGATATTTTGATGAAGTTGCTCTTCTGGGTAGGTATGGATACATAAGTGACTTTTATCTAGATGAGCAACTAAAGATTCTGGCTTAGCTTCTTCAGATATCATCAAGGTAGCACTTGCTCCTTGCGGTTGATAATCCTGTTTAGCAATATTTAACACATTACCGCCAATGGCATGACAAACTTTAGTTAATAGTTGGCTTAACTTTTCACTGTGATAGTGTTCGTTAATATAGGTTTTATAGTGACTAAGTTGATTACTGTCTTGTAAGTAATGCACCTTGTAGAGCGAGAAACTTAAGCTTTTAGTTAAGTTATTAAAGCCATACAAGGTTATTTTATTATCTTTGCTCATGATTTAATTAACGGTTATGCCTCAACAATACTAAAGTCATGGGTTATTTCTACTTTAGCATTTAGCATCAAAGCGACAGAACAGTATTTATCTGCAGAAAGGTTAACCGCACGCGCTACATGTTTTTCAGCGACTTCAGTACCTGTTACAACAAAATGTAAATGAATCTTTTCAAAAAGTGCCGGCACACTGTCAGCACGCTTACCTGTTAATTCGACACGACACCCTTGGACATCTTGGCGCGCTTTTTTCAAAATACTAACCACGTCAACGGATGAACAGCCGCCAAGAGAGATAAGTACGCCTTCCATAGGACTTGGGGCTAAGTTGCCGCCATTTGCGTCTAAAACCATGGTGTGGCCACTTTCAGATGTGCCCATAAACAACTCTTCGCCTAACCATTTAACTTGTGCTTTCATTTTTGACTCTTTTATATAGGTTGATAACTTGGCTCATAACAAGCCAGTATTTGTTGAAAATATGCTCTTGGAAGAGCACTGTGCTGAAAGGTTCGCAGACAGGTGAAGCTGGTTAGCTGCTAATCATTGTGAATTACGGAATCAAAGAGGTTTTTGATCAAGCCTGCAAACTCACGAATAAAAGCCTGTTGAGCAGCATTGACTGGGTTGTTGATAACACCTGAAAGGATTTCTTCTAAATCATAGACTATGGCATCAACTTCACGAATGATGGCATTACGTTGATTAAAGGTTAAGCTTTCATTTTGACTGCAGACATTAATGATTTGTTCACACAGTTCAACTTCAATAGCAGACATTACAGTTTCACTGGCATTCTTAGGTGCTGTTGAGTTTTCAAACAAGCTGAGGTGCTCTGTAAGGTATTCTATAACTTGAATATATCCATCAGTATCTGTAACCATAATCGCTTTACTTACCTTTGCTGTAAAATATTACGTTTGTTTCAGTATAGCAGCTAGTGTAGCGTTTTTAATTGCTATGAATCAACAGCCTTATGCACAACGAAGGGCACAAGGCATAGTGATAACATTTAAGCTAAAGAGGTAGGAACAACCATTAGTGCAGCACGTTGACCGTTACCAACATTCGCATTTGGGAATACGATACTCTCACCTTGCTTAGTTGTGCGATACTCTTGACCAGCATCTGTTGATAGCACGGTATCTACAGGGAAATCAGTAAAGTTGCTGGCATCATCAGCAACAAATAACTTGAACTCATCGCTTACTTTAGTGATGTCACCAAGTGCTTCAAATAAATTAAAGTCCTTGTTATCAAAATCTTTCAGAGCTATATCAGAATTACTGATCAGTTTAGCTAAGTTATTTGCCATCGCTTGGAAATTCGCCATATTGTTTTCACCAAATGGTCTTACTTTTCCAAGTTCGATAGTGAAAGCGTGTGCAGCAAAATTAGCGCTACTGTAATAGGAGAAGGTGCCTGTTGGGCCATGACCAAATAAGATGGTATTAACGCCACTATCCGCTAGAAAACTCAATTGCTCTTTATTCCATGATTTTCCATGTTGGAATGGATAGATGGCAAATTTTTCGTATTTAGAGTTTCTTATCGCAGTATGTAAATCGTAATGGAAGTTTGTTGCACCTTCAGCACCGGCAGTAAAGAAATCACTGACATAAGTTTCTATTCTTTGTGCACGAAACTTCTCATAACACGGGGTAATATTTTTATATTTACCACAAAACAAGCGATTTAAGTTTTCGGTTTGAAAACGTTTAGCAATATTCATGGCAACCGGGTTACCCATGATAAATAACGTACGGTGCTCAACAGTTAACTTGTCAGCAATGATATCACTTACCAGTTGTTGAACTATTTCTATTGGCGCCGTTTCGTTACCATGGATGCCAGATGAAATAACAATACTCTTACTTGGCTTAGCTAGTTGCTCAGGCTCAGCCAATAATATCCCGGTATCAAGCAAACTTAATTTACAGCCTTTTACGGTGAAACTAAGCTCATTTGCTTTACCAGCTTGGGTAAAGCCCTGCTCGAACTGACGAGTTAACGCGATAAAGTCACCTTGTGCTACAAACTTGTTATAGGCAAGGCGAAATTCTTCACTATTTATGTCTGTTAGGGACGGAGTAAAAGTATTGTTGTTTGTCATTTAGAATTTTAAACCCGGGGTTAATGTTTCAGGTAAGCTTACTTTTTCTGCCTCTACTGAAGCGATTGGGTAAGCACAGTAATCTGCCGCATAAAACGCACTGGCTCTATGGTTACCACTTGCGCCAATACCACCAAAAGGTGCTGCACTGCTAGCGCCCGTGATTGGCTTGTTCCAGTTTACAATACCGGCACGGATGCGAGTAAAGAAATGGTTATACGACTCTTCGCTGTCTGATAATAAACCTGCAGATAAACCAAAGCCAGTGTTATTCGCTTCATCAATGGCGTTATCAAAGTTGGTGTAACGGTACACTTTAACTAATGGACCAAAGTACTCTTCATCAGGTACATCAGCAACAATATCTGTCACATCAATAATACCGGCAGAAACAAAACCTGTGCCAGCTTCAAGGTGCTTAAGCTCTACTAATGATTTAGCACCTAATTCAAGTAGTTTTGACTGTGCATCGACAAGGCCTAAGGCTGCTTTTTCTGAAATCATAGATCCCATAAACGGCTGTTCTTGATCATCATAGTAGCCAACGGTTAGGTTTTTAGTTACTTCGATAAGACGGGCTAAAATGGCATCGCCTTGCTCATTTGCTTCAATAAATAAACGACGAGCACAAGTACAGCGTTGACCGGTAGTAACAAATGCCGATTGCACAATATCATGTACGGCAGCATCGATGTCACTTACACCTTTCACTACTAATGGGTTATTACCACCCATTTCTAAAGCAAGAATTTTTCCAGGTTGACCCGCGAATTGCTCATGTAATAAATGACCAGTGGTAGAGCTACCCGTAAAGAATAAGCCATCAATTAATTTGTGACTGGCAAGGGCTTTCCCTGTTTCTACTTCACCTTGTACTAGGTTAATAACACCTTTAGGTAAACCAGCTTTTTCCCAAATTTTTAGCATCTCTTCAGCAACGCGAGGTGTTAATTCACTTGGCTTGAAAACAATGGTATTACCCGCGATTAATGCTGGAACAATATGACCATTTGGTAGGTGACCTGGGAAGTTATACGGACCAAAAATGGCAACAACACCGTGCGGCTTATGACGGATAAATGCTTTTGCGCCAGGCATTGGGTTTTCAACAGTACCGGTACGTTCTTCGTAGGCTTTAAGTGAGATAGCTACTTTAGCAACCATAGCACCAGCTTCGCCCGTAGTTTCCCACTTTGGCTTACCTGTTTCTAAGGCGATAGTCGTTGCAATAGCGTCTTTGTTTTCACCAAGTAATTCTGCGAACTTTTTAACAACCGCAACACGCTCTTCTAAGCTGATGTTTGCCCAGCTTTCAAACGCTGTACGAGCACTTGATACTGCTTGGTCTACTTGTGCTTCACTAGCCGTTTTACCTTGCCAGATAACTTCGTTACGCGCTGGGTTATTAGAACTAACGTCATGACCTAAACCTGCTTGCCATTGACCATTAATAAATTGAACTGGATTTGTGTGAGACATGGTGCTTCCTCTCATTGATATTGGTGACAATATTTATTTATTGTCACCATAAATAACTTGATGAATGGCGGTATACGCCATTATTTGTCGGCAGAACGCTTGGGTATTTTATTGCTAATTAGCAACTAAACGAACCCAATCACCTTCTTTGACGGTTAGTGCATCGGCAACATCTTGGCTGATAACAACTTGGTTTGCTGTATCGCGTAATGAAAGTGGAGCTTGAGTTGCTCTAAAACCTTCAACTTTACTGTTACAGATAATGTAATTATCAGTAGATTGCACTTCGCCAATAATGACTTGGCAACGCTTACTATGGCCAACTGTTCTTATATTATTAACGTTCGACTCAACGGTAGGGCCGCCATCAAAAATATCTACATAACCGCGTCTAGCAAAACCTTCAGCTTCTAGTAAGCGTAACGCAGGTACTGTTTTTGGATGAACTTGGTCAATAACTTCTTGTGCTTCTTTACTTAGCAGGTTGACATAAATTGGGTACTTAGGCATTAATTCAGCAATAAATACCTTTTTACCAATACCTGTTAAGTAATCGGCTGTTGGGAAGTCCATCGAGAAAAAGTGCTCTTCAAGCCACTTCCAAAATGGTGAACTGCCATCTTCATCTGATACACCGCGCATTTCGGCGATAATGGTGTCAGAAAAGCGTTCTTTGTGTTCAGCAATAAAAAGAAAACGGAAGCGTGATAAAAAGCGGCCATTATTATTTTTACGGTACTTGTCGCTTAAAAATAAAGTACAAATTTCACTAGCGCCAGTGTAGTCATTACATAGTGATAAAGTTTCTACTGTATTGTAAATATTGAGCTCACGTGAACTGTGAACAACTTTACCTAAATGATAATGGTAAAAAGCGTCATCTAAACCGACCGCTGCTTCAATACCACTTGTGCCAACAACTTCGCCGGTTTCAGTATCTTCCATAACAAATAGGTAACCTTCATTACCTGCATGTTCTACTTCTTTCGCAAAAGAGGCTTCTGTATGGTGGATGCGTTGTTTAAGTAATTGTTCATTTACCGGCAGTGAGGTAAAACCGTGACCTGAATCAATGGCAATTTGGTGCAGGGCTTTTAAATCACTTTTTCGAATTGGACGTACAATGATCATAAATGCTCTCGATGAAAGGGGGGGTCACCTGTTCCAACTAGTTGTTAGAACAGGTAATTAGTAGCACCGACTAAACTAAGTTAGCAATAGCTTTTTCAAAACGTGCTAAACCAAGAGTAATGTCTTCATCAGAGATTACTAATGATGGAGCGAAACGAATGATGCTTGCGCCAGCAACTAAAACCATAACGCCTTCAGCCATCGCAGCATTCAAAAACTCTTTAGCTTTACCTTGGTAGTTTTCATTTAACACAGCACCGATAAGTAAACCTTTACCACGAATTTCAGAGAAAACATTATACTTAGCGTTAATCGCATTTAAGCCATCTACATAAATTTGTGCTTTAGATTTAATGCCTGCATATACTTCTGGCGTGTTAACTGTATCAAGTACTGCTTCAGCAACAGCACAAGCTAATGGGTTACCACCGTAGGTACTACCGTGAGTACCTATTTTAAGGTGCTTAGCAATTTCAGTAGTTGTTAGCATAGCGCCAATTGGGAAACCGCCACCTAAACCTTTCGCTGAGGTTAAGATGTCAGGAGTAACACCAAGATCCATGTACGCGTATAACTCACCTAAACGGCCAACACCTGTTTGCACTTCATCAAAAATTAATAATGCATTATGTTGGTCACAAAGTTCACGAACACCTTTGATGAATTCATCAGTAGGTGAAACAATACCGCCTTCGCCTTGTAATGGTTCAATCATAACCGCACAAGTTTTATCAGAGATAAGTGCTTTTAAGCTATCAAGATTGTTGTATTCAGCATGGTCAATATCGCCAGGCTTAGGACCAAAACCGTCTGAGTACGCAGCTTGACCACCAACAGTTACGGTAAAGAAAGTACGACCGTGGAAACCTTGTTTAAAAGCGATGATTTGTGACTTTTCTGCACCGTGAACATCTAGTGCCCAACGACGTGCTAATTTAAGTGCTGCTTCGTTAGATTCTGCACCAGAGTTACAAAAGTAAACTTTTTCAGCAAACGTATTATCCACTAATTTTTTAGCTAAACGTAATGCTGGTTCGTTTGTTTGAACATTTGATAAATGCCAAATTTTTTCGCCTTGCTCTTTTAATGCACCAACTAAAGCTGGGTGACAGTGACCTAAAGCGCTTACTGCAATACCACCAGCAAAATCGATATATTCTTTGTCTTGCTGATCCCACACTCGAGAGCCTTGACCGCGAACAGGAATAACCGCTGAAGGTGCGTAGTTTGGCACCATTACATCATCAAATAAGCCGCGTTCAACTGAAAAATGTTCTGACATTTATAAAATCCTCATTTAGAAGTGGGTAATGTTTTTAACAGCTTACTGTAAATACCAGATATTGCTTAATGAATATCCAAAATAAAGTAAAAAATATTAGCAGCTGGTTAAAAAATAGAGCGATAGTATGACAGAAAATAGTCTAGTTGTCTTGTCTTGCTCGGCTGCAGGCTAGGTAAAACAAAGGCTTAGCCTATTTTATTCAGTAAAGGTGAATATTTATCGGGCTAGTATTATTTAGTAAGATAATGGGCGTAGTTGAGGGAGTAGGCACTTGCAGGATAAAATAGCCTTCTCATGGATTTTTAATAAATAATCAGAAAAAAAACATGAAAAAGGCAGGAGGTTGTTGCAATTTAGCGACAATTTAATTGAAATTAAGCTTGATATGGTCAATATCACTCTTTTTCAGTAAGGTGATTTCTGCGGCAGTTAAGTTGGCAGCACTTAAGAACAGTTTACTTTCATCACTATTAATTAAATCTTCTTTTGCCAACGCCCTAAATGCTACATAAGTTTTGGCTTTGGCAACGATTTGCGCGATAGGGTGCATTTTTTCAATCGTTTCTGCGTAGGCGAGATCAAAAACCACTTCGGTTATGCCTAAACGCTTAAAGTGCATCTGCTCTACTAGATCAGCAGACAGTTGCGCACTGCGTAAACTAAGCTGCTCAAGAAGTAAGTCTTCACTAGCCTCTATTTTTGATAAAATATTATGCAAGCGTTTATCTTTCTTTTCAAAAGCTTCACGTAAATCGCTTTTATGCATTTCACTAAAGGTGGTCAAATAACAACGCGTCACGGCGAGTCTACCAATGTTTGATAACATGCCACTGGTAAAAGCACTAAACTCATCTAAGCCTTGCTCTTTGGCTAATGCTTTAGCCGCAAGCGCAACCGATAAGCTGTCATTCCAAAGCTTTCGCTTCATTAAGCCGTAAGGTGCTGTACTTGTTGGTAGCCAGTGTTTTAGGGTAAATGTTGGCATCACCAATTTTAAATTATCTAAACCGATATAACTTAAAGCAAGTTTAGCATCGGTAACTTGAACATCGGCGCGTTTACGATACTGCGGCTTATTGACTAAATTGATCAAATCAACCGTTAGCCAAGATAATGAAGCGGCAAGATCTTTAATTTGATTCACTGAAGCTGCGCGTGCCGATAAAATATCAAGAATGGCAGGACAAGCATCTTCAATGCCTAAGATGTGATGGTAAAGGTGGTCCTTGTTATCGAAGTCGCTATTGATTTGTTTGCGAACTCGATTAAAGAAGCTTTGCATGGTTTGCTTACGAAAATGCTCTTCACCATGCTCAGCAATAATTTTGTCCTGCTGCGCTTGCACTTCAACAGACAATAATTCTCGGCGGCGGTTTTCTTGTTCACTTCCTTGATGATCAACGGTAGGTATTTTACCACTGTGCTTTTCAGCAAACTCTTTGCAGATAGAAAGACTCGTTGCACGTTGATATATATTGTTGGCAGCTTGGTTATTTTCAAAAAATTGCATGGTGATTGTTAACGTTTACCTAGGAAAATTGAGCATTTATATGTTTAGTTTGAAGCTTTACACGCTAAAGTTCTACTTTATATGGCTTTAACGGAAAAAGCTCCTGTTATTAGCTTATCGGATAATTTTTATATTGCTTGATAAAGTTTTCTAATAAACTTTGCCCTTGCTCAGTTAAAATCGATTCTGGATGAAATTGCACGCCAGCTATTGGCAATGATTGATGTTCCAGTGCCATAATCTCATCAATATCTCCACGATCATTAACACTCCATGCTGTCATAGTCAGCTCTGCAGGTAGTGACCCCTTGTTAACAATTAAAGAGTGATATCGAGTGACCGTTAATGGCATATTTAACGCGGTAAATAAACCGTTCGAACTGTGTTGAATAGTTGATGTTTTACCGTGCATTACTTGCTTAGCTTTTTCTACTTTTGCGCCAAAATGTTGTGCTATACATTGATGACCTAAGCAAACACCGAGTATAGGTGTTTTTCCTGAAAAGTGCTCAATCACCTCAAGAGATACGCCAGCAGCATCGGGGTCGCATGGGCCGGGAGAGATAACAATGTATTGAGGCTTTAATTGGGCTATTTCTTTTACACTGATCTCGTTATTTCTATAAACAACAACCTCTTGACCTAGTGCTTGAAAATAGTGCACTAGATTAAAAGTAAAAGAATCGAAATTATCAATCATTAATAACAAGGAGCTTTGCCTAACAGCCATAAAAATCCGCGGCTATTCTAAAGCTTTTATTATTTTGGGGCAATGTCATCTACGGATAAAGTGGAAGGATAGTAAGGTGTAGATAATATTAAGACAAAAAAATAAGAAGTCAGCCAAAGCTAACTTCTTATTTTATAGGGATAACAAATTCAATCTCAATAAAGCTTGATTAGAATTTAGCAGTCATTTGTACCCAGAACTTAGTAGTATCTGTTTTGCTTGCAACATCGCCTTCACTATAGCTGGCCGCTTTTACTAAGATGCCGTAGTTTTTGTTAAATGCGTAAGTACCCACTAAGTTAAG